>Ga0272442_10007859_pt1 | contig 13690 bp, 7 predicted proteins | sample SSMForm2O_FD_200262 | JGI IMG/M metagenome (GOLD analysis project Ga0272442, IMG submission 200262) | Marine sediment archaeal communities from Little Sippewissett salt marsh, Falmouth, MA, United States - SSM-Form-2O | ecosystem: Environmental > Aquatic > Marine > Wetlands > Sediment ...
GAGGAAATCACCTCCATCTGCTTGCCCTGGGCGCGCATGCCGGAAATCGCAATGTCTATGGGACCGGAAATGCCTTCAACGCTCATGTTGCTGAATCCCTTCGTTTGCTACCCGAGGACAATACGACCACGGGATGGTTCTCTGTGTTTGGCTATCCGCCGAAGCTGATCGCTGTCTCAATCTGGTCCAGCTTCTTACGCATGATCCGGGTGTAGGCCGTGTAGCGCAGTGAGTTCTTGACCAGGTTTCCCACCTCCGCTTCCAGGCTAACGTCATTGCCGTTCGATTTGACCGGCGTATTCTGTGGCTCGTGCGTCTCCGCCTCGATGGCGCCCACGTCGACACTGCCGGGAGATTCCAGGGCCTTCGCCAGCAGTTCCTGGAACTTGACGTCCAACCGCCGGTAACCTGGAGTCTCGATATTGGCGATGTTGCTGGCTATCGCCTTCTGACGAACCCGCTCAGCTCTCATGCCGGCTTCGAGCACATCGACGATGCTACCTGACTGCCCCATGGCTGGTTTCCTTTATCCATGTACGTACAAACCTTCTCTGACGCCAAGGCTAGTCTGCAATAACCGTGCCAAATCCCGCTCGCGGAGCATTCTATGGTCATCTGTATGGCTGATGGACCTCCAGAGTCCTGTCGGGGCCTTCAGAGCGCCAAATGGGGACATTGGATTGGTGTCAGGATTCTTTACATGCGGTTGGGTAATTTGACACCGTCAAGCGTGCCGACAGCCTGACAGAAGAGATCTCCCCAACCCGGAATATTCCGCCGCATACCAGGCAAGATACGTCTGGGCAGGGGACGCGTCCTATTTGTGGGTATCATATAAGTGCTTTTATTAAAAGCGCTTGTGTGCAATCCGGTTGGCCGGTGACCGCGATGGCATGCGGCTTGCTTTAACAGCAGAGGTATGTGGATGTTCAACGAGGAATCAACGCAATGAGCAGCTCTGTGACGGTCAAGACCGACCTGTTTGCCCTCTTGGATTGCCAAGTGGCCTCGAATCTGGAGTTCTCCCAGTCGTCGGTAGCCGGCGACGCGAGAAAGGCGTTCGCCGATACGCCCCCAATGGCCGAGATCAGGAGGCAATCCAAGTCTGACCGGGCCCGATCGTGGGAGACGTCGCCCGAATGCGAGGCCGGGGGGCAGCAGTCTACAGTACACGAAGTGCGGTCTCCGCAAGAACATGCACGTTCCGAAGCGCAGGAGGCCGTGTACGATGAAGCCCCAGAGGCCGAAGCCGATATCGAGGCGGCCGTCGCCTCGACTTCTGACGCGACGTCGGGTACGCCCGCAACAACCGACGACGGATCTGCGGCCCAGGCGCCCTCACAAAGCCTTGTGAAAACAGGGGATAGCACTGCTGTGGCTGGTTCGGCCCAGGCCGGCATGCCCGCTCAAACCGCTGAGGAGTTGGCGGATGCCGCGAAAGCAGCCGCGTTGCCCGAAGGCGGCGGGGGCGATCCCCTTGCGAGCGATGCAGATGCTGCTATCCCCAACGCCGGATCGGCGATGCCCAGAGATCAGGCTGCCGAATTGGGAAAGCCCGATAATGGTGTTGGTGGGGGCAAAACAGCCGTGACCACTCCGGCCGTCCCCAACGGTTCCGAGGAGGGCCGGACCCCGTCAGGCCAGCGCAATGCGGACGAGAATGCCAGCAGACCGTTCTTGGAGCGTCAGTCGCCCCTTTCCCAGGAAGACACGAACGCTCAGGCTGCGCCCCAACTTCAAACGATCACGGCTAACGGGCCGGCCAGCACTGAACCGTTGCCGGATACGAAGGAACAAATCAGCGCGCAGCCGGAGCCGGCAGTTCCCCTTCAGGCGGGCAGCGTGCCTGTGTCGGAGTCCTTCACCACCCAGGCAAACGCTCCTTCTACTACTGAAACGACACTCTTGAAGAGCCCTGATGGGAATCTGGGCACTCAGATTCTCGACCAAGTGCAGGCTTCTCTGGTTCGCGGCGACAAGCAACTGCTGATCCGCCTGGATCCGCCCGAGTTGGGCAGCGTTACAGTGCGATTCCAGGAGCAGAAAGGTGTGATCGAGGGGATTCTGGAAGTCAGCAGGGACCAGACTCGGTGGGAATTGGAGGAGGCGCTGCCCCAGGCGTTGCGTAGTCTGCAGGAGGCGGGGATTCAGATCCGACGATTGGATGTGGTTGTCTCTGATCAGTCCGATAAGGAGCCGGCGAGGGAGAACGGGCCAGAAGATGGGGGGGCGCAGCAGCAGGAATCCGACCGGCGCGAAGCGGAATCGCAGGGCCCGTCTGCGGTGCCATGGGCCAAGTGGGCCGCTGCCCAGGACAACCATCTCGGGCGTGACGAAGGTGCATCGTCCCGAATCGACGCAGTGAACGGCCGAATCAACATGCTGATCTAGGCCGGCCCGGTCTGACGCTTCCGATCTGCTCTCGGCCGTGACCCGGCTCGGGGGCGGCACCCACCGCTGCGCGCTTCTTTCGGGTCGGCATCTTAATCAGACCTCTCATGAACCCACGCGGGGCAATTGGCATCCGGATTGGCTCAGCCAGGATGCAACGGGTCGCGGCCAGCGCGGTCCTGATTCGTTTCGGGCAGACCTTCACCTCAGTTCGAGCATTGCTCCATGCTCCCGGGCCGGCACGCAGGACTGCCTCCTTGCCATATCGCGTGGATCCCTCCTGCGATTCACGACGCATACATGGCCAGCGACCAGGGTCAATCATTCTCTGTGATGCTCCGTCGTTCCCGTTGGTTATGGGACGCACGGGGCCGCTTCGTGAAAGAAGTGGGAAGAAGTTCGGTTTTTCGTGGGCGACCGGAGGCGGGGCCGAGCGACCGGTTTCGTGACTTTCCGAAGTATTCTCAACGTCCCTCGAGCGAGCTATGCGGCCCTTCTTGGCGATCTCACGGTGGTGCCCAGCATGGGTTGGGGGCGCCGAGAACGGCGGTGGGCACGCGACTTTCTGTGGACACCCATCTATTGGCAAAAGTCACCCCACCTTTTCGCCGATACCCATCGCCGTGGCCAGGGTGGCCGGGGGTCGTCCCTTATGAGAGGACCTCGATATTGTTGAGTATGGGTTGTCTCTATAGGAGTCTTAAACCATGTTGACGATCAAAACGAACATCATGTCAATGAATGCCGCTCGAAACCTCGGGCAAAGTTACGATGCATTGGGCGCCTCGGTCGAAAAGCTTTCTTCTGGTCTGCGTATCAACAGTGCCAAGGATGACGCTGCTGGACTGGCCGTGCGTGAATTGATGCGTGCGGATATCGCCACGCTGCAGCAGGGCTCTCGTAACGCCCTGGACGGGATCAGCCTTCTGCAGACCATGGAAGGTGCGATGCAGACCATCGATAACCTCCTCGTACGTATGAAGCAGCTGGCTGAGCAGGCGGCCACCGGCGTTTACTCGACCGCACAGAGAGGTCTGATGAACACGGAGTTCGCCGAGATCGCCGCTGAAATCAACCGAATCGCCGCGGCAAGCGAGTTTAACGGCATTGGCATGCTGGACAACTCCGCTTCCGTCTCGATCCACTTTGGCGATGCCACAGACACGATCAGTGTCGCTGGCAAGGTCATGACCACGGCTGGTCTGGGCATCAACACCGTATCCCTGGGGACCGCCGCCAGTGCCGTGGCTGCACTGACGACACTGGACAGCGCCATTGGGACGGCGACGACCGCTCGAGCGGACTTCGGAGCCAAGATGAACCGCCTGGAGAACACGGTTGGACTGCTGGATACGGCCGCCGAGAACATGCAGGCATCCGAGTCTCGTATCTCCGATGTCGATGTCGCGACCGAAATGGCACAACTAACCAGAAACCAGGTGTTGGCACAAGCCGGTACGTCCATGCTGGCACAAGCCAACTCGATCCCGCAGATGGCCTTGACTCTGCTTCGCTAGTAAGCAGCAGGCCGGGGCACCCTAATCACACAGTGATTCGAGGGAGATGACTGATGCCGAGACCATCAGTCATCTCCCTTTCTCTTTTCTGTCACCCAATCCCGCGGTTCTCCCGTCAAGCCGCGGTCCGAAAACGGTTGGTTCGAGACCTCCCGGCAGACGGAGGGATCGACGGGCACGCGGCGGCGCATTCCTCGTTCATTCCCCAGATGCCCGCGTGATCGATTGCGTGAGATGGTGTAGGCCGTGAGGCCTTCGCCTCGTCCCAATACGTCCATGGGACAGGGCTTGAAGGGCTAGTGGAGGCCTGGAAGCGGTTGGTCTAAGTTGACGGCGACGCGGTACGATTCATCGGGAAGTTCCTCGACACGACAGACACGACCGATTCGGTTTGTGCCCGGCTCATCGTGGAATCTGTGCGAGGCGTCCGGGTAAAGCGCGAATTGGATGAAGAGTCGCTGGCCGGTCTGGGGACGCTGCTCCTCGGCCGCGCAGGTGAAGGCGAGCCCAAAGCGAGCAACATCGGCTACTGTCCCAGAGGTCAGGGTCACGGCGCTCTCGCCGAACCAGACAACGCCCCCGTGGGGGAAGCGTTTGTGCTTGCGTCGTTCAGTCAACATGAAAACCCCCGTGTGTGCATACTCATGACAGTGATACTGCTGTTGCTATCGACGATTGGAAGAGCCAGCTTTAGACCGAAGGCAGGCTGTCTTGCTTTTCCCGGCCGGTGTTTAGGCGAATTCTCCCGCGCTGTCATGGGCTGGTCATAGGGACGGCCTTTGGCGTCAACACTTTACTTTGAAGTTAATTGGGCTGGCGAAAAAGTCGATATGGTTTGGTAGAGCAGATGTCTTCATGGCTTTAAGGGGACATCAAAAGGGGTTTGTCAGAAACAGATCGAGTCAATCGTCTCAAAAGTGAAAAGGGCGGCCACGCGTATGCAGAGCAGGGGACCGATAACTGCCAAACGCTGCCAACCGAGAGAATACTGCTTGACGAGGCCGTAGCAGGACAGAGCCATGCCTACGCAAAAACAACCTGAAGCTTCAGCACTCACCAAGATCCTCTTGGACACAGACGCGCTGTTGGCGGCACTCCGAGAATATTACATACTCGGAAGGTACTTGCCTACGTTCCCTGAGAAACCCTATTTCCTCTTCTCTCAGTGTGCCCGTCTGCTCCACGAATTTGAAGTTGCCCGTGAAGGTTCCGATATGAGTACGGAGCCTGGAAATGACCACTTCATGTGTTTCCTGCGGAAGATCTATTTGCATCGGTTGCGTGTCTTCCAATGTGCCAAACGGCCCACCGCCTTGCCGAGCGATACGGGGCCGTTCAGGAATGAAGCCGCCTGGTGCAGATTCTGGTTCAACGCCCTTCAGGAAACCGGGTGCCTTACCGGTGCGGACCTTGAGGAACCACTCCAGAGTTTGCTCGCGTGTGTGGGTGCCAATGGCGTGCTTGCAGAGCAGCCGGGTCAGTCCGAGCGAGATACGGTCAGTGAGTTCTTCCGGACAGCCGAGGCCGGGCAGCTCATTATTCACTCGGAGTGGGTTTTGGAAGATATCTCGACGGCGATCATGTGCTGGCTTACGAAACGTGACGCCAAAAGGCACATCACTGAGCTGCTTCAGGCCGCCGCGTGCGCGCTGAGACAGGAACGGCAGCGCATCCTCTGGAGCGCTACCCCCACAGGCCCATATCGCATGACCAGGAGCGGTCCTTGGGGTAGACCCGGTGGATTCGCCGGCTTCCGTCTGGGAGGCAAGAGAGGCGAGCTGGCGATCGCCATGAGGGACGATGGTGGGAAGATCTCCTGTGTTTTCGAATGGCCGTCCGGCGCCGAATCCCGCCAGATGTCTTGGCAAGCGGACGCAAGCACGTTCAATGGCAGCTACGAAGAAGCACTCTTCGAGACGTGGTCGTACGAAACAGGCTTGCTCATCAGGGGCCCGAAGGACTTGCAGGAGACACCGGCCTCATGGCGGATCGGCCCTCTGGAGGCAGACGATCTTGGTCTTGTCTCTCGATGGACCAGTCTATTGGTCGATGCAATAGGGCGGCACCCTACGTACGAGCCGCTTGCCATCACCCTGCGGACCCAATTGCGGGCAGGCAAGGAGAGATGGGCACCCGGCCGCATACACTGGACGTACATTCAGGAGATGGACACGCTCATAGAGACCGTGAACTCTGCCTGGCATGAAATCTGGTCCAAGATCCCGGAGCAGGCCCAGACCGTTGCCACTGAGGACCAGGAGGAAGTCGAGTCCCAGGATTGTGTTGCCTCTGTCGTGGCGGCTGAGCAGGTGCAGGCAGAAGATGAGAATGAAGAATGCTGCCCTGACAGCGTCTCGGTGCTGTGCGCATCGGTGTCCGGAGCGACGCCGCGGTCAGAGGAGCCATCTCGAACGACGTCGTATTCAGCGGGCCCAGCCTGTGGCGAGATGATTGCCCCCGGTTCGGACATAAACATAGATCAAGGGGTCGCCGACGAGGAGGCCACGGAGTGGTCGGACCCGGAGCCCGAGATCCATGACGATTCCGTTCCCGTTGACGAACTCCAGCCTTCCAGTGAGCCGGCTGGTCAGGAAGAAGCCTCACACGACCGCGACATGGAGACGTCTCAGAAGCCCCCGCGTGCCGTCGTGATAGCCCCCTCGCAAGAGGTCGATTCGCAGGAACAGGAAATCACCGACCAGCGCGTCGACGAGAGTCCGAGTCGCTCTATCGATGCCGTTGCATATGCACCAAAGACGGATCCCTCAGCGCCATATGAGATCTCTGCTGACGAGCCAGCCTGCGTATTGGAACAGAGCAGTGCCGAAGAGCTACCCTGCGATTCTTCGCCCACACAAGAAGTACAAGTCGTCGAGTCTCAGAGTTCCGACGAAAGCGCCACTGACGAGCGGGCCTCTGCACCGGAACGGAACGGTGCCGAGGAGCGACCGCGCGATTCTCTGCCGAGACAAGAAGCGCAGGTCATTGAGGCTCAGAGTTCCAGCGAAAGCGCCTCGGGTAAGAAGCAACGGCCTTGCCGGAAAAGGAAACCTATCTCTAGAGCCGCTTCTGCCCCGGCCCTCATCGACCCAAAGAAACCGAGCCATCGCCTCATCAAGAAGCTGCTCGCCCATCATGTACGCAAGTCTGGAACGATCAGATGCGAGCCTCTGTCTCGAAAGCAGATGCAAGAGCGGCTCAAATGGACGCAGTCGCAAGTGCAAAACGCGATGAAACGTCTCTTTGGCGACAAGCCATTCGCTGTTTACAAGCAGAAATGCAAAGAGCAGACCATCGGTGATTTCCTGCAGGATGATCGCGTCTGGACGCTGTAGGGTCCTCCTGTCTATTACGACTGGTGTCGTTACGCTCCGCTCTTGAGGCATTCCCGTCCAGGCCGTAGATAGAATCGTTTCAGCCCCAGCGTGTTCAGTCCTTTGGTTCCGTCTCTCCCCAGTCCAGCACTGCCGGCTATCGCATGCCCACACAGACTTCTCGGGCGACTTGGCCCCCTCGCCTGTCTAGCGGCCCATCCTGCGTTTCCCGACACGAAGGCATCGACGCCCGTTGACCCTGGCAATCCCTGGGGCCACGATCATCGCTTCGACGCCTGTCAGTCGGATTGAAGCCGGCCAACCTCCACATATTCTGGTTCGCTTCGGCGCACCGAACGGATGTGGTCCTGGAGCGAAGGTAAGATCCACGTGGCGCCGTGTCGCCAGGACGCGGCGGCCGGCCTGGAAAGGTCACTGTCGATAGCAGCTTCCTGCGCGCAGAGGCAATCAGCGGTTAGACGGTGACCGAGGGACTTTCTCCCTGCCAGAAAACGCTGGGGACGTGGCGAGAGGGCGTAGCGTGTTCTGTCGGCCTGTCCATTTGAGGTGGATTTGCGTCCAGCCGCAGCCCAATCCACGCAGCGAAGGGCGAGTGTTCGATCCCAATGATTCCATCGGTTTTCGCATACCTTCGATCGGTCCGTGTCTCCGTGGGGGACGCTGCGCAGGCAACAGCAAGACATGTCACAGTCATGCCATCGGCGTTGCCGCCAAGCATTCGTCCCAAAGAGGGCTGGCCGCAGGCCTGAAGCGGCGGATCTCCGATCGGGCGCGCTTGGCCATGCGACCGGTGCATGTCCGATCGCGACGTTGCCCTTGGATTCCGATGGGACTCAAGGTCGGTGGATGGACCAGAGGCAGCGCCGCCTGCCGAGGGTTGGGTGCCTGTGTTCGCCGGCGCCGCGGGAGCCACGAAGGTGGGGGTGTGCTGTGCGGCCGTCCGAACCGAAACCGTTAACGTCTAAGATCATGTGCCGGTGACGATGGACAACCAGGTCACGGTTGTCCATCGTTACCGCCCAGCTCGATATTCAGGGAAGCGTCCACAGACTGAGGTGCTTCCTCCTTCGCGCCGGACTTCGTACTCGTCTTGTTCGGTTTGCGCTGAGGCGATTGGTTCTTGAGTTGCGAGATGGCCCATGCGATGTCTTCAGATTTCGCCGGCGTGCCGTCCTTGCGCTTGAGCGCTCCGGTTTGGATCGCACCCCAAGCTTGCTGAATGTGAGAGACCGACTCGGTGATGGCTATCAGGTCTTGATTGACCCGTTCCTCGAACTCGATACGCTGCTGGTTCCGGGCGTCCAGGAGATCCGACAGTTCCTGGATGCTCCTTCGCAGCGTTTCCTGGAACTGAACCACTTCCTGGCCCATGGCATCGACGCGTGACCACATAGGATGGATCTTCGCCTGGGCGGCATCGAACTGTTCGAGCCATTGTTGTTGGTCTTGCTTGATCGTGCTGACCCTGGCGACGAGGTCTTCGCTGTATGCCCGAATCGCCTCTCCCAGTTTGACCTGCCTGTTGTCCACGGTCACCAAATCAGTGGCGACCTGGCGAGTGGCCTCGTTCAGCTTCTCGATGTTGGCTTGCTGGTCTTCCGAGAGTGTGGCGACTTGCCCGGACAGCTCCTTGTTCCCTGTCTTTAGCGCGTTGCACAAGGCGTCCTGTTCGGCGGCAATGGTCGTCACGACGGCCGCAACCTGTTGAGTGACTTTGCTCAGCTTCTCGATGTTGGCTTGTTGATCCTCCGAGAGCGTCGCGACCTGCCCGGACAGTTCTTCGCTCTCAGTTCTGAGCGCATCGCATAGGGCGTTCTGTTCAGTGGCCATACTTGTGACGACAGCAGCGGCTTGCCGGCTCGCCTCCGTCAGCTTGTGCAACTCGGTTTGCAGAGCTTGCTGATTCTGCGTGACGGTGGCATTGATCTCAGCCGAGGCTTTCGTGTTGTCCTGTAGCGTCTTGTGTACGGCAACCTGGCCTTCACTGATATCCTTGACCTGTACGGCCGTTCTCTGGGCAATCTCTCGCAGTCCGTTGACGTTGCTGTGGAGCTGCCCCTGATTGCCGGTGAGCGTGTTCAGTTGGTCGAGCAGTTGTTCGTTCTCACGCTGTGTGCTCTCGGCCTGATCGCTCTGAGCGTCAGCGATCTGTGCGATCTTCTCAGTCACCTGCTGACCCATCATCTGGAGTGTGGCAATGCCCTCTCCCAGGTTCCGTTGGGTCTGGGCCAGGCAATCCACATGATCGCCTGCCTCTTTCGCTCTCTCCTTTGCCAGCTCATGCAGAGTGGCCTGCTTTCGAGCCATGGAGCCAATGTCGGTGGCCGTTTGAGCGACCTTGTCGTCGATCTCACCAATACCGGATCGGAGAATCTGTTGGTTCTCCGATAGCGACGAAAGACGTTGGTTCAACTCCTCGCTCTTGGCATTGACGATCTCGTTCAGCGCTGCCTGATAGGTGGCCAGCGAGTCAGCGGTCGCAGCCGTTTCCTGTCCACTCTCAGCGACTTTGCTCAGTTCCACCCGGAGGCTGTGCTGCTCTTCCGAGATCGACGAGAACTGGTCGTTCATCTCCCGGTTCTCCGTCTTGAGCGTTTCCTGTAGCGCTGTCTGCTTCGCGGCGATGGAGGTCACGACAGCAGCCGTCTCCTCGTTGCCTTGGGCTACCTTATCGACACCGTCTTCCAGGGCCTGCTGTCGCTGCGTGACGCTTCTCATGCTGTTGTCCAACGCGTGGACGCCATCTCTAACGGTCGTCTGCAGTGCGACCTGTTCCTCGTTCATATGCGTGACGTTGTCGGAGACTGTCTTGGCCAGTTCCTGGAGATCACCGAGGTTGCTCGCCACCTGTTCTTGACCGTCGGCAAGGACCGTCATCTGTGCGGTGACTTCCTTGGCGTGCGTATGCACAGCCTCGGCCAGCAGGCTTTGTCCAGAGGTCACGCCCGCCACTCTGGCGGCCGCCTCGGCAGTCTTCTCGCCGAGACCGTTGATCCCGGTAATGAGAGCACGCTGGCTCTCAGTGATGACCGTACACTGATTGATCAGCTCCTCGTTGTTGGTTCTCAGCAGATCACGCAGTTCTGTCTGCTCGCTGGCCATGCCGGTGACCGCCGTTGTCGTTTGCTCGCCAGCCTCAGCCACTCTGTTGACTTCCCTTTGCAGCGTCTTCTGGTTCTGCTCGTTGAAGGTGATGTTGTCGGTCAGCACCTGCGTGTTGCTCTGGAGGATTCCCTGCAGTGTCGTCTGGTCATCAGCGATATGTGTAACCGTATCGGCGACCGTCTGCGCCAGTTCTTGGAGACGATCCACGTCGACCTTGAGCTGGCTGTTCCCCGCCACCAGAGGCGGTATCTCGGCGTTGAACGCTTCCACATGAGCCTGCAAGGTCTCACTGAGCGTGGTCTGCCGGGCGGCAACCTCAGCCATCTTGGTCACAGCGTGTTCCGTCTTCTCGCTGACGAGGTTGGCGCCGGCATGGAAGGTCAATTGACTTTCCAGGAGGGCCGTCAGTTTGCTGGCCGCCCCGGCATCGTTGGTTTCCACAATCTGACGCAGGTCGGCTTGAGCCGTCAAGGCCGTGCCAATGTCTTCCGCCATCAGAGTGGCCTTCTCGCCGAGGTTGCTAACACCCTCTTGGAGGGTTTGCTGGACGCACCCGATATTGCCGGCCAGTTCATTCTTGCCGCTCTCCACGGCCCGGTGCAATTGCGATTGGGCTGCCGCAACGGCGCCGATATCGGCGGTGATCGTCTTGGCTCTCTCGTCGAGACCGCTGAGACCATCCTGGATGCTCTGTTGCGTGCCTTCGATCTTGTCGGCCAGCATCTGGTTGTTCTCTTGTGTCGTTCTATGCAGCGATGTCTGTTCACTGGCGATCCCTGCCGCGCTGTTGGCGATGGCCTCAGTGAGTTCCTTCAGACGAGCAAGGCCGTTGTCGATCTGCTCGCCCTTGGCGGCCAAAGACGCCATCTGAGAGCTGACCTCTTCCGTGTGGGCATGCAGCACCTCGTTGGCACCGGCTTGTCCATCACTTATGGCCCTGACCTCTGCCATGGCCCGATTCGTTTTGTCCTCAAGGCTGTCCACACCCGTTTGCATGGTCTGCTGAGTGCCCGACAGTGCCACGAGTTGACTGGCCAGATCTTCGTTCTTGGCCTCTATCGTTTCCAGCAAGGTATTCTGCCCGGCACGTACCGCCGTCATCACGTCAGCCATCTGCTGGCTTGCCGCGTCCACGCGGCTGACCTGCTGTTCCATGGCCTGTTGATACCGCTCCGTTGCCTCGGCGCTGCTGGCTTGTGCGTCGATATTCTCCCGGAGTGTCCTGTGCAGCGCCACTTGCTCATCCGCGATGTTGGTGATGTTGCTCGTGGTCGTCTCCGTGAGTACCTGTAGCGTGCTGGCAGTGCTCAGCAGTTGCTCTTGACCGTCGCCAAGATTGGCGATCTTGGCGGCCAAGAGATGGTTCTCCTCCTGAAAGGCCCTGAAGAATTCTTCCTGGCCCTCGGGAATCGCTGCGATCCGGCCTGCTAGAAGCCTGTTCTCCTCCTGAAGGGCGTTCCGGAGTTCTTCTTGGCTAGCCGGTATGGCCGCGATCCTGTCAGCCAGAGGCCCGATATCTGTCTGAAGGGCCTCTCGGAGTCGTTCCTGGCTCTCAGGAATCGCCCCGACCCTGTCGCTCAAAGGCCCGATTTCCGCCTGTAGGGCCTCTCGGAGTCGCTCCTGGCTCTCAGGAATTGCCGCGACCCTGTCGGCCAGCGGGCCAATATCCGCCTGCAGGGCCTCTCGGAGCCTCTCCTGGCCTGCGGGAATTTCCGCGATCCTATCGGCCAGCGGGCCGATTTCCGCCTTTAAGGCCTCTCGGAGCCTCTCCTGGCCTGCGGGAATTGCCGCGATCCTGTCGGCCAACGGGCCGATTTCTGCCTGTAGAGCTTCCCGGAGCCTCTCCTGCCCTGCGGGAATCTCCGCGATCCTGTCGGCCAACGGGCTAATATCCGCCTGAAGGGCCTCTCGAAGCCTTTCCTGGCCTGCGGGAATCGCTGCGATCCTATCGGCCAACGGCTCGATATCCGTCTGTAGGGCCTCTCGGAGCCTCTCCTGGCTCTCAGGAATCGCCGCCATTCTATCTGCCAAGAGCTTGCACTCTGCCTGCAGGGTTTCTCGCAGGTCTTCCTGGCTTTCGGGTATGGCCGCGATCTTGTCAGCCAGAAGCCGGTTTTCTGCCTGAACGGTCTTCTGGAGTTCCTGCTGCTTCTCGGAAATGGCGGTGATCTTACCGCCCAGGATCCCGTTCTCTTTCTGAAGGGTCTTTCGCAGCTCTATCTGACTTTCGGGTATGGCCGCAATCCTGTCGGCTAAAAGTCCGATTTCTGCCTGAAGGGTATTCTGGAGTTCTTCTTGACCTCCGGAAATCGCCGTGATTCTGGCAGAGACAGACTCGTTTTCCTTCTGAAGGCGGACGATGGCGTTGTGTAGCTCCTTATGGTTTCCGGTGGTCACGGAAAGACCGCCTGCCAGTTCCTGTTTGAGACTCTGAGCGACCTGCCGCAGCAGGGCGTACTCTTCCCCAATGGCACTCCCAACCTTCGCCGCGCTGTCCTGCAATGAGTGCTGATTCTCTTCAAGACGAGCGATTCTGGCTACCAGATTCTGATTGGTGCCCTGGATGGTCTTGCTCAACTGCGTCTGTTCGCTACGAACACTGTTGAGAATATCGGTGGCCGGCTGAATACTCTGGTCCATTCTCTTGAAATGCTCGCCGCACCCCGAAAGGGTCAGAGACACCGCCACCAGAACGCAGAACAGGGCAGTGAGGATGCAGACCACGATGTCAATGCGCAGCCAACTGATTTGCAGATGGTTTGAGAGGACCATCGTGATCACGAGAGCAGGTACCAGCAAGAGCAGAGCCAGAGACACGACCCACTTGGTTGGCGAAGCGCCTTTGGCCTTGCCATTATCCAGGGCGGATTCTTCTTCCAACAACAGGAATTCGTCTTCCATACTCCACCTCACTGTATATGAATGGATGTCTGCGTAAAGAGAGCAGCAGTCTTACGCGTCCCATCGGCTAGATTCGACCGTGTGTTTAGAAGGGGACCCAGGAAATTCCTACCTGCCGTGCCACAGTGTTTTGCGCGCGAATTCGGTCGCCCGGGCCAACGGCGTTTAGTCCTATAGTAAAGATGTGCACGCGGCATAGGGCCAAGTTACGCGGCGAGTCGACGCCTCTGGACCCAGGGATTCCCGGGGATACCCGCGGCAATGACGCAAGCCACGTTAGGGCGGCCAAGACGCATGTTATAGGGCCTGTGCGCTATCGTCGTTTATTCTCACAAATCGGGCCTCAAGTCGGGGTACTTTGTATCGACAATACAGGACATACGGATATGCTTCCTGGCCATGTGACAGTCGTGATGTGTTCCGGGAAGGGGACAGAGCTGT
>Ga0272442_10007860_pt1 | contig 13688 bp, 12 predicted proteins | sample SSMForm2O_FD_200262 | JGI IMG/M metagenome (GOLD analysis project Ga0272442, IMG submission 200262) | Marine sediment archaeal communities from Little Sippewissett salt marsh, Falmouth, MA, United States - SSM-Form-2O | ecosystem: Environmental > Aquatic > Marine > Wetlands > Sediment ...
CGCGAGAACATCGGCCTGTTGCCGTTGTCATCATTGCTCGAATAACGCCCCGCGCTGTCGTAGTATCCGTATCCCATGCGCGTTCGCCCGGGATCCGGATCGTTGATTGCCGACTGGCCTCCGGCGATACGAATTCGTGCAGGCTCTGCCACTGGTTCGGTTTCTGATGGCGAAGTGATCTGGTCGACGTAACCGTCCCACGCTTCGCGCGCGACCTCATCGTTCGCCACCGCACCTGTTACCAGTACTACAAGAAAAAGTATCGGGAGGAGACCCAATAGAAGGTGCTCTCTCATGTGTGTTACTCCTTACAAGCGTATTTCCACACCGCTTGCCTGTAAGTGGAAGGGGAAGTAAATCCCCAAGTGATTACTTACTTAATGATACTCCATTTTTGGGACCCTGGAAAGGTTATCGATGTTCAAAATTTAACCTAATGCACATAATTTAATTTTTCTCGATATCCGGGAATTTCAGGAAAAAAAGCAGGCCAATGAATATGAAAACCGCCGCGACAGGCCCTATCAACCGTACACCTGTCTCGCCGACAGCCTGCATTCCCTCCGCGGTTGCCACCGCCCCGATCGGCAGAAGGAAATTTAAAGTCGTCTTCGAAAACGCGATCCCGATCTTGTTCAGAAGCGCCTGGCTTGCGAAAAAGAGCGCTTCACGTTTTTCACCAGACAGCTCGCGGTCGCGGTCGATTATGTCGGCAAGCAGGCTGTTCGGGATAATCAACAGCAGCGACAGCGGCAGTCCAAGAAGCCCGAAAAGAATCGCTGCCGCAAACCATGTCGAGAGTATCCCCCTTCCCAGCATACCCACGAACGGCAGAAGGATGATAAACATCACCGACATCAGGATCATCGACCTTCGCTTCCCGAGCTTCTTACCCAGCCAGTACGATGCCACCCCGAAAACTGTCGCCATACCCAGCGCTGTCCCGAGAATGAGAATATAGGCGTCCTCGCTCTCGACCAGATGCACGGCGATATATTTCGCGCCTGTCTCGATCATTTTGAACCCGAACCAGAACGCTACCTGTGCGACGAGAAAAATCCTGAAAGGCCTGAACGCAAGCGCCGACCGTATCTGCCCAAGTGTCGACGGCCGTTCAGGTATATCGTCAACATCCACTTCATCCGGGATCTTCACTAGCGCTGAAACAAGAAGAAACGGAATCGCCGCGATAATCCCTATCAGCACCGCTCCGAGAGTGAAGGAGATTTTATCGGGGATGAACTGAATAAAAACAACACCGGTGAATGTCCCGAGCACAAGAAACAACGCCTGAAGGGTAGTGACGAGAAGCCGATCCGAAGATGTCTTCGTTATCTCCGGGATCATCGCGAGATACGGGGTTATCGCGATTGTGAAGAAAAGGAAAAAGAGCGGATAGATTATCGCCAGCCAGATGATGTTCAATGGTGACGGGTCAGCGGACGGCGGTAGTGTGAACAGGATAAGAAACACTCCCATCAGAGGAGCACCTAAGACCATGAACGGCTTGCGACGTCCGAACCTCGACCGGAAGTGATCAGAGATATTGCCGATCCACGGATCGACAACACCATCGACAATCCTCCCGAGCGCGTTCAGGAGTCCGAAGATATAGCCGCCGGCGAGGATCGAGCCGAGGATAGTAACCGGCGCAATGAGCGCGACGCCTTCAACCGGTATGTAATATAACTGGGGAATCTGCCCGATCGAAAATGCGATCAGTTGCACGCCGAAATAACCGGAGGCGTAGATGATCGCCTGCGATACTGGAAGACGTCGTTTTTTGGTAACTTCAGGCATACGATTTCCCGGCAGGGGAGAATGATAGCATGAAGCATGTTATAAGGGAGTTGTTGAATCAAAAGTGGGGACAGCTACCTTTACAGCTTGAAGCTGTAAAGGTAGCTGTCCCCGTCGTTCATTGGGAGCACATAATGCATTTCCGTCTTTCCTGAAACGGCTGTTTATGTTAGCCTGACGGCCTGAGAATGACTGCATTCGACGAAAGCGACGAATCTCCGGGCCTGATCGATCTTCGCCCGATGGATGTCGGCGACATCCTCGACGGGACTATCAGAATCTATCGCCAGAAACCCTGGGTGTTCATGGGAATCCTGGCGCTGATTGTCGGCCTGCCCATTTACGCCCAGCAGATCGCAAGCGTGTATTTCTGGGATATTCTCTTGGAAATTGTGCGGAGTATGGGACGTCCGGAGGCAATAAACGCGTTTTACTCGCAGGAATTTATCTACGCCAGTATCGCGACGCTTGTTGTCGGAATAATCATGTTCTTCATCGCACCGCTCGCGCAGGCTGCGATGGTGTATGCGGTAAGTGAGGTAATCCTCGATCGTGATATCAGTATCGCGGAGAGCATCAGGATCATCCGTCCCCGTGTATGGAAAATTATTCTCGCCTACCTGATGTATGTCGCGCTCCTGACCATCTTCTTTCTTCCATTTTTTATCTTCCTTGTACTTGCTCCGATGACTCCCGACAGGATTGTATTTCTTATCGGATTTCTAATCACATTTTTCCTCTGCTTCCTGTTTATCTTCTTCTTCTTGATTAAGTTCCTCTTCATCCCGCAGGCGGTTGTACTTGACGATGTCGGCGCGGTCAATGCTCTCAGGCGTTCATTTTCCCTGACATCCGGATACTGGTGGAGAACCTTCGGAATCTACATACTCATCATGGTCATGGTCTCGGCCATCGTCGGGCTTCTCACGCAGGGAATAAACCTGGTTGAAAACGGACTCATGGCGATCCCCGGCATGACCGAAGTTGCGACCATCGCAATCGGCTCGTTTGTCGCGGCTCTGATGAGTATCGCGATCAATCCCATCACCACAATAGCCACCACTCTCCTCTATTACGATCTCCGGGTACGCAAGGAAGGCTTCGACATGCTACTCCTTGCCGAGTCCCTTATCGACGAAAAGGAACTTACGCTGGATCCTTCCGAGCAGACACCGGTTGGTTAATTCTTTCCCCATCCCCTCTATTATTTTTTGAATGCAATTTGTGTGATATCATAATCCACCGTGACTCAGCCGGGGGAAGAATCAGAAAAGAAACGTATCATCGAGCTTCGACCTATGGATGTCGGGGATATCCTGGGCGGCATTCTGCGCATCTACAGAGCTGCACCATGGACACTCATCGGTATCTGGGCTCTGATTGCTGGATTGCCGATTCTGTTTCTGCAAATCACAACCGGATACACCGTACTTCTGATACTGCAGATAATTTCTGCCCCGGATTTACCATCAATTCATTTGGATTCCGATCCATTCGGTTCGCAGGCGATATTTACGGGAATCACCGTATCGCTGTTCGCATTTTTCCTGTGGGTCTTCTTCTCATCGATGGCGCACGGCGCGCTGGTGCATGCAGTCGGGGAGGTAATAATCGGACGTGTCGCGTCCGTGCGAAATTCAATACGGGTTGTGCTCCTGAAAATGCCGCGCATTATTATGGCACATGTCATTATCATTGTGGTCCTGATCCTTGGAATGATCATTCTTGGAGGAATAGCGGCATGGTATGAGTTCGCATGGTATTTGTATCCAGTATGGCCACCGGTATTTGTTATCATATATATCAGATATTCCCTCATTGTTCAGGCGATTGTGGTCGAAAACAGAAGTTTGCTTTCCTCTTTCTCACGTTCATTCGACCTGACATCCGGCTGGTGGTGGAGGATTTTCGGGATATCGCTTGTTCTTTTTGTTATCGTGGTGATTATTTCATTTCTGTTCGGTGAAGTGCTATTTAGTATCTCCGGGAATTTCAGAGCTATCGACATCCTTCCGTTTTTCTGTGTCTTACCATCGAGCCTGTTGGCAACTGCCGTGGCAATCATCCTGGAGCCGATAGTACCTCTTGCCGTAACGCTTATGTATTTCGACCTTCGCGTGCGCAAGGAAGGTTTCGATATAGAGCAGCTTGTCAGGGCGATTGATACTCCTGCTGAAAAATGACAATACCAGGTGAAGAAACCAAGAAGAAACGTATCATCGAGCTTCGACCGATGGATGTCGGAGACATCCTCGACAGCACGATACGCATCTACCGCGCCGCCCCGTGGACTCTTATCGGCATCTGGGCTGTAATTGTCGGCGTACCGCGAGCGTCAGCGAGTCGGGGCGGGGACTTCTCCATGCGAGATCATTATGCCCATTGATGAGATCATTTCCTCACCCACTAAACCTTTTCCCCTGGTTATACATCTTAAAGGGTGAGATATCGCATAAAACGCCCTTGCGACCATCGGGCATTTTGGTTCCCCGCCTCCGATATGGTACAAAAGATAGTAGAACTAACGAATTAAGGGCGTTTCAGACCACCTGAGGCCGATACTAAATATAAGATAATCATGTATCGGTCGGATTTTCTGGCAGAAATATCCCGGAGATTGAATTAGGATGCCCGATGTCGACCTGGGTCGGCAAGGAGCAGCATCATGTGGGAAAAATTTACATCATCATCCAAACGAGTCATCAAGTACGCGCACGAGGAAGCGAAACACTTCCGCAATGACGCCGTAGACACCGAGCATCTCCTTCTTGGTCTTCTCAAGGACGAGAACTCGTTCGCCGTCAAGGCGCTTCTGGAGATGGAGGTCAGCATCGAGAAAGTACGCTCGGCTGTCATCCAGGAGATCCCGATAGGCAACTACGATTTCGAGAATCTCAACTTCTCCAAGCAGTCGAAGGAAGTGCTCGAGCTAGCCTACAAGGAAGCGCGACAGTTGCGTCATACATTCATCGGATCGGAGCACCTGCTACTCGGTCTACTGAGGGTCCAGGAATCGAAAGCATGCGAGATTCTCAACCAGCACGGGGTCACGTACCAGACGGCCAAGAAGGTCATCATGGGCATGATCCAGCAGACCCCGCCCGCCAAGAAAACCAGAAGCAAGACCCCGACTCTCGATGAATTCGGCATCGACCTCAACAAGCTCGCGCTCGACGGGAAACTCGACCCGGTGGTCGGTCGTAAGACCGAAATCCAGCGGCTTATCCAGATCCTGTCGAAGCGCACCAAGAACAATCCGGCACTCATCGGAGAACCGGGTGTAGGTAAGACGGCGATTGTCGAAGGACTCGCGCAGCTCATCGTCAATGATAAAGTCCCCGGCGCACTTCGGCATGCACGGATGATCTCGCTAGATCTTGCCGGGCTTGTTGCGGGTACGAAATTCCGCGGCGAGTTCGAAGACCGTTTGAAGCGGGTCATGAAGGAGATCACGTCCGCCGACCAGGAAGAGCCGATAATTCTCTTCATCGACGAGCTGCATACGGTCATCGGGGCAGGCGCGGCAGAGGGCGCGATCGACGCTTCCAATATTCTCAAGCCTGCGCTTTCGCGCGGCGAATTGAGATGTATCGGCGCGACAACCAACAACGAGTACAAGAAATACATCGAGCGAAACGGCGCACTCGAACGACGTTTCCAGCCGGTGACGGTTGAAGAGCCGACTACCGAGGAGACGATTGACATCCTCAACGGCCTCAAGGAGCGTTACGAGGAGCATCACGGTGTTGAAATAACGCAGGAATCTATTCTCGCCGCCGCTCATTATTCGGCGAGATTCATTACCAGCCGCTCGCTTCCCGATAAAGCCATCGACCTTCTCGACGAAGCGTGCAGCAAGGTCGCTGTCTTCCAGAGCCTCGATGAAATCGAGCGCGAAGCGGCGAAGGTTCCCGCCGGAGTTACCGCAGGCTCGGACAGTACGATGGAAGTTCCAACCCGGGTCGATATTCCTGAAGAGGACCTCTACGAAACCGAGGGCGATTACGACGAGATCCGCCAGGAGCTGGAAGATAAGCCACCGTTACGGGCTGACACCGGAGCCGACGTCGTTCGTCAGAAAGTGACCGAAGAAGATATCGCGCAGGTCGTGCACGCATGGACCGGAATTCCCGTCTCGGCGATTGCCGAAGAGGAAACCCGTAAGCTCCTGCGAACTGAGGAAATCCTCACAAAGCGAGTCAAGGGACAGGAGCACGCGATCCAGACACTCGCACGTGCACTCCGACGCGCGCGAGTGGGTCTGAAGGATCCGCGACGTCCCACCGGCGCGTTCCTCTTCACCGGACCAACCGGCGTGGGTAAAACCGAGCTCGCGAAAGCACTCGCGGAATTTCTGTTCGGTGACGAAAAAGCTCTGATTCGATTCGATATGTCGGAGTACATGGAGCGCCACTCGGTCAGCCGACTTGTCGGAGCGCCTCCGGGCTATGTCGGATACGATGAGGGCGGTCAGCTTACCGAGGCCGTCAAGCGAAGACCGTACTCGGTCATCCTGATGGATGAGATCGAGAAGGCACATTACGAGGTCTTTAACATCCTCCTCCAGATTATGGAAGACGGTGTAGTGACCGACTCGCACGGGCGTCATGTCGACCTCAAGAACTGCATCATCATCCTGACTTCGAACCTCGGTACCGACTCGATCGGTGTCGATGAACCTCTCGGGTTCAGGACGAAATCCATCGATGACCTTTCCAGCGACCAGATTTACAAGCAGATGGAACCCAAGGTGAAGGAAGCGCTCAAGCGCGCCTTCCGTCCCGAGTTCCTCAACAGGCTTGATGAAATCATTCTATTCCGCGCGCTTACCGAGGACGACATCATCGAAATCGCCGACAAATTCCTCGACCGTGTCGCGGAATCCGCGAAGGAGCACGAGCTTACTCTCGAATACACTATCGATCTGAAGCGCTATCTCGCGAAGAAGGGATTCTCCAAGGCCCAGGGTGCAAGACCCCTCAGAAGGGTCATACAGAAGGAGATCGAGGATCCGCTCTCCGAGCACATTCTCAAGGGAGAATTCCGTCCCGGTGATACGGTGACTATCGATGTGAAAGGCGAGGGCGACGAGCAGACGATCATGTTCGTGTCGAATACCGTCCACGAACTGCCGGAGGTCAAGCAGCACGCGCTTCCGGCCGGATCTACGGAAAAAGACGAATAGACGGGTGACGTCATCCGTCCCTGATCGAAAAAATTCGACCCTCCCCGTATGCATGGGAGGGTCGATTGTTACCGTACCGAATTTGGATATTTAACCCATTACATCGTAGACTGTCTGAAGATTATGGCTTATCCGGCGCAGTGCCCGAGTTGCAGAACCCTCCTCGCTTTCCCGGAACAATCTTCCGGAGCGCCGGTGCGATGCCCGGTCTGTGATTCGCGCTATATCATCGAAGGCCGTCGCGCGATTCATCTTGGATTCACCGACTTCTACAGAATTCTCGACATCGAGCCGGATGCCGGAGATGCCACTATACGCAGAGCCGTGCGCTCAAAAGTCCTCAAGCATCATCCTGACCGCAATCCCGGCGATCCCGATGCCACCGAGCGCATCAGGGATATCCTTATGGCGAAGGAGCTCCTTACCGATCCCGCCAAGCGTCGCCATTTCGATTCGGTCTACAATGCTCCCGCGCTTCCCAGATGGCAGGAACATGCGCAACGGGAATGGCAGCCCCGTCCGCAGTATCCTCCCCCATCTGCCGGTGGCTCCGGTGGGGTGACCTTCAAATCGTATGCGCCGCCTCCGCGTCAGACGCAAAGCAGAAAGTCGTACGAGGATATCGACCATCTCATCGATGAGATCGATATCATCTTCATGCAGGCGGGGGTACCGATCAATGTTCGTGGCAGGCGATGGCGATCGTATCGACGAGTAAAAGCAATCTGGCAGGTGATCGGGGCTATGTCTCTTGGTCTTGCCGGACTTGTTTTTGGAATCCTTAACGGGACAGGAATCGGAGCGGCGTTGCTCGGACTCCTTGGTGCTGTCGGAGGATGGCTCCTGACTGCTTACCCGGGCGGGCTGGTCGTGCTTGCGTTTTTCATCGCGCGGATGTTTGTCTTCAGCGTCCTGCTGTCGCTTGTTGCGTCGAAGCTCGCTACCGGATCATGGCTTCCCGGAGAGCTTGGACATCTCCTCCTGATTTTCAACGCTTCATCCATTATGGGCGCGATCGCTCTCGGGCTGTGGTGGATCGGCGCGAGTACTTTCCAGACCCGGGAGCCGTTTTTCGTGCATCATATGGTGCATCGGCAGGGTGCGCTCGGAGCGTGGATGGGTGCGCTATGGGCATTTTTTATCGTGACCGTTCTCAATCTCGGCGATACGGCAGTGCAGGGGATGGTCGGATGGTGGCTGGGTCTGTTTACTGTCTACCTGATTCTTGACACTCAACTGTTCGGACGCACGTGGGTAATCATCAACGACAGGCGGTAATATTAAGTCCCGGATCGAGTTGTCAGAAAAAAATCCCCGGACAGACCGGGGAGTCTTTTTTACGCCACATGTGGAAATTACAGATGTCTCGACCGTGTCATCTCTGATACAACTGGTACATCACGATCAGGATATGGTCGGTCAGCCCGAGATCTTTCGCGAATACGAAATACTGGCTGTTGGTTGGATTCGAACCGATGCCAAAATCCTTGCTCATCTGAACCCATTCCTGGTAGATCGGTAGAATTCTTAACCGCGCCTTCTCCATGAACATGGTTGTGGGCGCGCCTACCCGCAATCCCGCGGAATCGTAGAAGTAAACCGCCAGACCGTTTGTCGTTTCGTCATTCGGCGACTGCTCCGCGACTATCGCGAGATACGTTGACAGGTTCTCGGTGTCGAAGTAGTGAATGAATCCCAGCAGAGCGGATTCGCCCATTGCGGGCAGTCCCGAGTAACTTGCCGGGTAGATGGCGATATAACGTTCATCCTGGTATTGGAATCCCTCTGCGTCACCGACCCTTATGTTGCCGGTGATTGTCCTGTCACCGATTTCTACGGTGTCGTAAACACCGTCACCATTGGTGTCGCTGAAGACATTGATGACATCCTGGTTCTGCTGGCTCAAAGCAACAACTTCGGGATCGCTTGACTGCAAGATAAAATCTTGCGACCATGCTGCCCCACTCAGCGTTAGCATAAAGGCTAAGATCAGGGCGATGGGTAAAATGGAACGGAGCATGCTTTAATTCCTCCCGTTACAGGATCCAGACCTGATTCGGCATTTTATCACAGCAAGTTCACCACGGCAATTCAAACGTGGCTCGTGCTATACTGAATCTTACTATAAAGATTATCGTCTTAAAATCCCATGTCCGCAACTCAAAAACCCGATAAAACTGTAGTAGTAGGCGCAACCGGGCTCGTTGGCTCTGAAATTGTGCGTACTATAGAGCGTTTACACCTGCCTGTCGATTCTCTGTTTCTCCTCGCAAGTGAGCGATCCGCGGGAAAAATGGTCGAATTTCAAGGCAACGAATTAACCGTACAGGAATTCTCCCCCGACTTTTTCAGGGATGCAAAGCGGGTATTTTTTTCAGGAAAGGACGGTTTGAGCGAGGAATTCTGCCAGGTCGCTGCAGACGAGGGCGCGTGGGTGATCGATAACTCGTCCGTCTTCCGCATGCGCGAGGATATTCCCCTCGTCGTTCCGGAAATCAATATCGATGCGGTTGGGGAGACGCCGGGCATAATAGCGAATCCCAACTGCTCGACCATCCAGCTTGCGGTCGCGCTCGCACCGATAAGAGATAACTACGGACTCAGGCGCGTCATCGTGAGTACTTACCAGTCAGCATCCGGTGCGGGCGGGGACTACCTGGACGCTTTGATGCAGGATACGGCGCTATTTCTTGAAAAGGGATGGGAAGCTGTCGGAAGAGATTCCCTTGCATTCAACTGCCTTCCCGCTGTTGGTTCGCTCGAAGAAGGAGGACGGTTCAGCGAAGAGACGAAGCTTGAGATTGAGCTAAAGAAAATTCTCGGCATGCCCGACCTTAAAGTCAGCGCGACAGCTGTGCGTGTGCCGGTGGCTATATCTCACTCGGAGAGCGCGGTTGTTGAAACGGACAAACCGATTGATCCGGATGACGTCCGGAGTCTGTTAGACTCAATGCCGGGTATCGGAGTCCTTGATAATCCGGACGGCAGGAATTTCCCGACCGCCAGGCAGGCGGAACTCACCGACCCGGTGTGGGTCGGCAGAATCCGGAAAGCGGGAATTTTCGAAAACGACCTGGCCATGTGGGTGGTTGCTGATAATCTCAGGAAAGGTGCAGCGCTGAATGCCGTTCAGATTGCGGTGTCGCTTCATGAACGCGAGAAATCCTGATCTGACCGAGTTGTGTTGTTATGAACGAGCAGCCCGAGGAAAAACCTGATGAGAGAGTACCGAAGTTTGGCAGGGGTGATGAGATAACCGTCAAGCGGGAGATCGCTGTTCACATGGAGCTTTGTACGCGGGCGTGGATCGGTCTCGGGGAGGGGAGAGTGCTAATTCTGAAAGATGACACTAAGGGCCTGTCGACCTATTATATCTATGAGGAAGGCTACTTCACGTTCTACGATCACCGTGGCGGTTCGCAGACGATCCACATCGAAGAGATTACCGAAATCGCGGGTTTTTAAGGAACTGCGATTTATGTACCGGCAACCGTGCCTGACCCCTCTTTCATCATTTCTGTCCACTGCTTCGCGGCTTCCCATTCTCCCTGCTTTCCCAGCGCAAGAACAATCAACTCGATAATCTCCGTGTCTTTCGGATTTTCCTTGTGCAGTTCTAATAACTCATCCAGTGCGTCCGACAGATCGTTGATGGCCATTTGTGCAATCGCCAGGTTTTCCGTCGCCATGACACTATCCTTTTTCAACTTGTGGGCTTTCTCGAAGTAATCAATCGCCCCGTCGAACCGCTCAAGCTCATAACACGAGAGCCCCATGTAGATCAGAGCTTCAACGCAGTCCGGCATGATCTCCAGGTGCCTTTCCAGCGCCTTCAACGCAAACTCATACTCGTCCATCTCGATCAGCGCCCGACCGAACATCAGGTGCGCTATCGGATGCTCCGGGTCAGCACCCAGGATATGGCCGAATCCCTCGGCTGCTTCACGGAATTCACCATTTTCAAAAAGGTAAATTGCGTCTACTAGTTCAAGCGCAAGATTCCTGTCTTTCCTGCGATGGGCATTTTCACTGATAAATCTTGCCAGACTGAACATGATTAATAAGCCCTCTGCGCCTGCCTATTCTGTCTCAAGCACCAGATCTGTCTCTTTCATTCTGTGCACATACTGCTTGGCTGCTTCCCATTTACCGAGCCTTCCAAGGGTCAGAATTATGAGTTCGACAACATTTGTATCGCCCGGACGATCGTCGTGAAGCGAAACAAGATCATCCAGCGCTTCGTCCAGTTCACCTGCCGCAATGCGTGTGATTGCCAGGTTCTCGCGAAGCATCAGGCTGTCTTTCTTCAGCTGCATCGCCTGCTCGAAACGTTCCTTTGCATTATCAATTTGCCCGCATTCGTAATATGTTAATCCCAGGTAGATCATCCCTTCGATCGATTCCGGGACAATCCGCAGATGCTTGAACAGAGCATCCGTCGCTCCCTCGTACTCCTTGAGTTCGATCAGCGACCGTCCAAGCAACAGGTGCGCCAGCGGATGTTCCGGGAACGCCTTCGTGATAATGCGAAACTCCTTAACTGCCTTCTCGTACTCCTGGTTCTCGAATGCATAAATCGCATCCAGCAGGTACTGCTCAACAGTCCTTGATTTCTCTTCCCTCTTCTTCCCGAAAATCTTCAAGCCAAACATATGCCACTCTCCTGACCGGCTGATCCGTCCCGCGCTTCTGCCCGGCACGCTACGGCGGTCAGAATAGTATCCAGATGACTGGTATCGGACGGTTTAATCTGTCTGAACCTTGAAATTACATCTTGCCAGGAAATAATGTGCACAGCTGGGATGCCGGTAAACAGCCTGAATACAAGAAGTTACAAAAAGTGTGGCATTTCAGCTAAAAGAAACTTGACACATCTCCCTGACTGTGGTATACATGCGTTGGGATGTTAGTTCGTGTATCCCGATTTGTAACCTTTTGAAATGAGGTGGCCAATGAATCGAGTTAGAGAGGCCAGATTAAAATCCCATCTCAGCCAGGACGAGCTCGCGGAGCGAAGCGGTCTGGCGCGTCCCACCATTTCCAAGATCGAACGTGGGGAGACAGTACCGAGCGGACTCAGCCGGCAGAAAATTGCCGACGCTCTCGGACGGTCGATCGCGGAGATTTTCCCGGGCGAAAGCGCCGACACTCCACTCGGTCCGGTCGGGATTTCAAACGTGATGGGCATCGCAGTGGTCAACGGCTCCATGGCCGCGGCCGGTGTCAGGGGGGCACGCGCCGGCGAAGTGGCGGTCAAAGAAGCAAGGATCGAGGGATTCCTGCTCGACCATACCGGCAAGAAATGTCCGAGTACTCTCGTCCATCTCATCCGCGACGGGGAGAAAATTGACAGTACTGTCAGCGGACGGCAGGGACGTTTCGTCTTCAAGGACCTCGAAGAGGGCGAGTATGTGCTCCTGTCCGAGGAGAAGTTCCAGCCCGTTACGGTAAGTTACTCCGACGAGACGTTTGAATTCGAGATCTGACAATATTCTCCATCCAGAAAGGTGATTGGGATAGAGTTCCCCCATGTCCCGGCGCATTATGCCGGGATGTTTTTTTAAGATTACATGGTCCTTGCGCGATGGGTATGATTGTCGCACTCCCGATGTTATCATTTCGGAGAATGACTTCTCGGTCGCTTAAACACTGGTTCGAATCCGGGATGAGTCCCGGTGATTTCCCCGAAATCCCGTCGGATACTGAAAAGCGTACAGCACTCCTCCATGCGCTGATACAGAGGCTTGCTGGTCTTCCCGAAGACAAGATGACAAGCGCGACCGGAGTAATCCCCGGACTCCTTGCGGATCGAATTCCGATCGCGGAGATCATCAACTCAATTGACTCGATCGATACCGATAACCTGAGTCCGCAGAAAAATCTGTTGCTCGGAGAGTTCGCGCTCGATTTTCTCATCCTCGACGAAAAATGGAGCGAATGCATTCCCCGAATCGACCGGCTTCTCGATATCGCCCGCGACGCCGGCCTTATAGAGGAACTCGCGATTCTCTTTAACTACCGTGGCGTCTGCCTTTATCGCCTGGCGCGATATTCCGATGCTCAGTCGGATCTCGAGGAGAGCCTTAAATTTGCCGACGAAGCCGGAAGCGATCTAAGGCGTGCGCGTGCCCGATCGAACCTCGGCCTTGTGATGAAGGAGATGGGGCGCCTTGACGATGCCGCGGGGCATTACAAAATCGCGCTAAGCCTTGCAAGGGATATAGGTGACAATCGCTCGGTCCGCGCAATCTATCTCAACATAGGCAATATCTACAAGGAGCTTGGACGCTGGGACGACGGCATCCGCGCTCTCGAAAAGGGAATCGATCTCGCTCATGAGCTTGGCGAGATTCGGGAGGAAATTCGAGGTCGCCTGAATCTCGGTGTGCTTCTTCTTGAGAAAGGCGATCGACTGGAGGATGCGCTTGCGCTGTTCGAGAGGGTTATCGATGAGACTTCGAAAACAGGTGCGGACCAGCTTGCGTCGATTGCACGCGAAAACGCAGCGCTGGTCCTGGTAAGGCTGGACCATCCGGATGAGTCGCTTGAATATTCCCGCCGGACCCTTGATGAGGCTGAGAAGGATAATGATGTAGAAGGCATCTGGCGATCTCTCGCCAATATGGGTCGAGCATATTCGAAACTTGGCAAAACCGAGCCCGCAGATACCAATTTCAGAAAAGCACTGGATGAATTCTCGAAA
>Ga0272442_10007861_pt1 | contig 13688 bp, 12 predicted proteins | sample SSMForm2O_FD_200262 | JGI IMG/M metagenome (GOLD analysis project Ga0272442, IMG submission 200262) | Marine sediment archaeal communities from Little Sippewissett salt marsh, Falmouth, MA, United States - SSM-Form-2O | ecosystem: Environmental > Aquatic > Marine > Wetlands > Sediment ...
TTTTAATCGATGGAATTGATGATTCTGCAGGTAATTCTTTGTTTCCAGGAATTGTTCAAGCAACCATTGATTATGGTTTTACAATGGTAAAAAATGCAACCATAAATCTCGGTGAAGAAGCAATAGATGCATTTATGGGTGAGGCATTTGGAACAGTTGATGATATTTTTGGGGGCCTTGGAGGATCTTCAAACCCTATTTTTGATGAAATAAAAAACACTATTGATGATAAAATATCTGAGTTTGTTGGAGTTGCCTATGGAACAATTGAAGAAGGATTTAATATACTTGAAACACAAATTAAAGATGAAGTAATTAATCTAGTTGGGGGATTTATACAACCATATATTGATGGTTTTACTGATTACCTTCTAGATCAATTCAATTTTATTGATATCTATAGTTCTTTTTCTGAATGGCTTTTTGATTTAATATCGATTAATGAAGCAGAAGTCACTCTTTCAATATGGGAGGTACGAGGATGAAACGTTCGAAGGCCTTTTTAAAAGATGATAAAGCCCGTATCCCCTTTTCAGTAATTGGAGTTTTTCTAATACTTGGTAGCAGTTTTACTGCAGCTTATGTTACAAGACTTGAAAGAGATAAAGCAGTTGAGGTTGCAAGCACTATTGATTTTAACGAAGTTGAAAACCTTATCAAATATGCAGAGGCAGATATGTCTACAGCACTTAATATCGCTGGATTAAAAGGTTTGAAACATATAGGCATTTGGCCTACTATTACAGAAAAAACAACAATATATGGAGACAACCCTGCTGATATTAATATAAATGTTGTAAAAAATTGTATTATGGAAGAGTTAAATATCTATCTAACTGGAAATTATCTTTATAATAAATTTACAGATGGAAGATATGCAATTAATGTTATAATTCCTTCAGGTGAAACTTATCCAATTACCTCATGGGATGATATTTATTTTACAGCTTTAGAAATGGAGTTGAAACGCTTAATGAATATTCCTATTATCACCCCGCCTGAATATATTGATCTTAATTCTTATTATACAGTTTCAACACCTATTGATATTGAAATAAAAGACCTTGATAATAATAATGTTATCACAACTAGGACTGTCAATATATCTAGTATTATTACATCTAGATTTTTATTATTAAAAAATTTAGTAAATGAATATATAAAAACAATAAATGGAGTCCATGAGCTTTGGAGTTATACAACAATTATATCAAATATTTATTCTCTAGCACGTGGATATTTACACTATAGAAAAGGTAAACCAGAAAATGTAGTTGATAATGATCATCTTTCATTAATCGTAAATTCAGGTTTATTATTGGAAGAAGCTTATACTTTTGGTAGTGTTGATCCTATGGCGATTGTTGAACTTGGTATAAAATCTTATGATAGATTAAAAAAGAAAAGCAAAGGCGGCCTTGATATTGTTAATTTTGATATGACCAATCCAGGTGGTTTTGAAGTTGATACCGGGGATGTTTCTCAAGGGAGTGCAAATACTGATGCTGGAGAAGATTTTAATGCAACAATTCCTCAAACCCCTGAAATAAACCTTAGTGAAATAGCTGAAAGACCACTGTATGATTATAATAAAGTAATTTTATGGTTTGAAAAACCTGATGGTACAATTTTTTCTGTTATAGTAGAGACTGATCAAGATAAGATTAGAGAAAAAGTTGAAGAGGAACTAAATAAGAAAAACACTTTTTTAGATATAGAAAAAGATCCTGCTTCTCTTCAAAAAAATTCAACTACATTAAACAAAATCAATGATATAATTGATACTATTTATTCAGCAGAAATGGAAACTCATGTTTCAAGACCCTCACCTATTATTACATATGGAGGTCATGCTGGTTATCCTATTGACAATGGTTCTGAACCTTGGGAGTTTGTATCAATGAGTCTTGTTGATACAATAAGTAAACCTACAAAAGGAAATGTTAATCCTGTCTGCACCATGTATGGAGAGGTTTATGATGTAACATGGACAAGGAATCATTATTGGAGTAAAAAAATTAATGGAACTTGGTATAATATCACTGTTATAGATACAAAATTTGAAGATGATGTAACAATTGAAATCTTGCTTAATTATTATTCCAATTACAATGGAACAAAAAATGATGTAATTGATGTTTATTATGAAAATGTTGCATTAAATGATCCAAATTTAGAAGATACAGTTCAAAAATATATTGATAATTTTTATACACCAAACAAGGATGATATTATAAAAACTGGTTTGGGAAGTATGAATATTGAAATTGTTACTGGTAATTATGAACCATGGGTTGAAGACGAAACTTGGGATGCTCTCAAAAATATTTGTGCAGATATAAGTAAAATAAAACAAGACCCCTCTCTAAATTCAACTAATTATCCAGATACCTTTTTACTACTTGAACTTATTAAAAATGATTTACTTCAAAAATTTAATGATAATATCAGTTCATTTCTAGAAATAGATCTTTATAAAACCGGTACATTATTTGATAGCGTTGGCAAAAAAGCAGTATACTCAACCCGCGACTGGTATGTGTATAAAGTAAGACAGGATATAATTGATGTATTTGATAGTATGGATTCTCAGATAAATGATCAAATTCAAAACGCTATTGATGATCATGCTAGTGGACAAGGTTTTGATGTCGGTGGAGTTAGGGATAATCTTTCTAGTTCTGCGATGGGAGCGTTACAGAATAGTTTTGCAATTCCTCTTGGTTTTGATATGGATTTAACAAGAAAAGATTCTAGTGGTTATAAAGGTTGGAAAGAAACGATTCGTTTAGCCGTTGATCAATATCCAGATTATTTAGATGAAAAAAAACTTGTGGAATACAATGGTAAAAAATTTACAACCTTAAAATTAAAAAACATTTGCACCCTTGGCCCAACAGGACTTCCAATTCTACCACCAACTCCAGTTACTCCATGGATAATTACAATAAACGTTTGGATTATTGAAGTTACTGGCGAGTATTGCGAGTTCAAAGTAATTGATTCAGGTGATGAAACAATTTTTAATCCAATATTTGGTCATGATCCACAAATATATATAAGAAATGAATCTGAAACATGGGATGTAGATGAAAATATAAAAGTTGGATTTAATGAAAATATTAAATTTGAATATACAACAGTTGCCTTTGGAATCGTTCCTTCATGGGGTTTTATGGTAGGTGACTTTGGAGCATATAGTGAAGAATCTGAAGCAAAATAGGAGAGATATTAATGGGAAAAAAAATAATATTGTTATTAAGCATAGTAATTAGTGTAATAATTATATCAAATATTGTAAAAGGAGAATACCCGCCACCAGAAATCTCTAAAGGAATTGCTGATGCATGGTATAGTGAAGATGGAGTGAATTGGGTTCAAGCAACAACAGAGGGGAGATTAAAACTAGGTCAACCTTTCTATGTTAAAACATATATTAAAGCAAAAAAAGATCTGAACGGTTTAGGTGTTCATATTAGAAATCTTGGTAATGCGCCTTATGATTTTCAATTAGTTGAAAAACCAGATAATATTCCTGATTATGGTGAATGGTGGGAGGACGATAGAGGATATATGTTAGGAGATATTACTTTTTATAAACCAAAAGCTGGAGATGAGTATACATTTATTTGGAAATGCAGAGTCAATCCTGAAACTAACTGGTTAAATGCATCAGCGCCAATCCAATTTTATGCTGGTTTTACAAAAGATGGAACATCTGATATTAAATTTACTATTGCAGATATTTATATAGTTGGTGAGTTATGGGAAGGATATGTAGAAGATGGAGATGAGAGTGGATCAGATGAACCTATTGAAAATGATTCAGGATCAAAAACTCCGGGGTTTGAATTAATCTTGATAATTTTAGCTATATGTATAACTATAATTTATAAGAAAAAATTCAAAACCTAATAGTAAACCTATCAGTATTTGTTAACATGTATAATATCTACTAATTTTTTCTTTGGAACATGTAAAACCTGTTTTTCATCTCTCCAATATTTAACTGAATCAATATAATCTTCTACAACAGATTTTTCATCTTTATAACCTAAAGCAATCAAAGAATCAATAAAGAGTTTTTCCGGTATTTTTAATATTTCTCTTATTTTTTCTTTATCAATATTTAATAAAATACAACTACCAACTCCTTCAGACTCAGCAGTTAAAACAATATTTTCGGCAGCTAGACTTGCATCTCTTACATTCCAATCTTTTGTTGGATCCGGACTAAGTATTACAATAAATGCAACTGGCCTTTCATTTTCAGCAGGTGTCCATTTGGGTTTAATGTAACCTGCCCATCCTATTGTTTCAAAAATTTTTGCGCATTTATCTTTTTCATTTACAATAAAATATTCTAGTGGTTGAAGATTTGCAGCAGATGGTGCAAGACGTCCTGCATTTACAAATTTTTCAAGCTGCCTTGTTTCTAATGGTTTTTGTTTAAATCGTCTAATACTTCGTCTCGAAATTATTGCTTCATCAACTTCCACATTATCACAAAACCCTGTACCATTAAAACTAATAAATAAATTTTCATTACATTATAGTAATTTACTTTAATATATTGAAGATATAGGGGTTTTTACTATGGCAAAAAAAATTAGGCGTGTGAGAACTTTTGCAAGAACAGCTGCAAAATCAATGGAAAAACGGTTAATTGAAAACGCTAAACAAGTAAAAAAAGACCCATATCTAGTTTTGCCAGATTATGATGATAATTACTCAAATAAAATTTTTAATAAAATTAAAAAATCAATAGATAGGATTAATCGGTTTAATGATGATGCTGATAAACTTGAAAAACTGGCAAATAAGCGTGGGCTGGATGGTGCAATTGCTGGTACAATGCTGATTGCTCATTCTGAAAAAGCACCTTATCTTGGTGTTGCAAAATTTGCTACAGGTGATGTGACATATGCACAACGTGGTAAAGCTGATAAAGAAAAGTTAATTGCTGTACAACATTTTGATAATCCAGTTCTCAGGCTTTTAGGAATAAAAGATATAGCCACAAAAAAACGCTTGCATATTTATTCATGGGATTCAGGGTTTTTATCAACTGGATTAGATGCAGATCCTCCTGAGGGATTTGTAAATTTTCTGGTTAAAAAAACTAGTCTTTCTTATAAAAATGGTGTTGCAGTAAGTAATGATATCAAACCTGAAATTGCTAAAAATAAAGAACCTATTAAAAAAAATTATTTAAGAATTCACTGGAAATCAGCAGATATTATAATAGCAATTAGTGAGGATGGCGCTAGATCAACAAAAAATACTATTTTTAATTTAACCAAATACCTGCTTGAACCAAATTTATCTAATGATTTTTCAATCGAGGTTATTGGTCAAGTTGTAAAAAGTAGCAGCTCTGATCAGCAAACAGAGCATATTGACGAGTATTTATCTGGTGAATTAACTGATATTGATTTTATTAAAAAGAATATGAAACAGCGTGAGGAATCCATTCGTGAATCCGGTGAAAAAATGTTGGTTCTTGATGGTGTTTCATATGGAATTGATGTTGAAGGGTTTATAAAGGCGTTAAAACCAAATAAATATGAAAAAGAGGGCTTAGAGTTAATTCTTGAAAATATTAATGAACCCGTAGTTCTTAATAATGTAACTCCTGGTAAAGTATTAGAAAAATTTTGGAAAAATCATGGTTTAAATGCAATTAAATCAATAATTGATGACGAGGAGATGGCAAAAAAGTTTTCCGCTCTAGATGACACTCCATCAGAAATTTTGGAACTCGTTTTTAATTATAGAGAACGCCAAAAAATATTATCCCAACTTCCTAGTTACAAATCCTTGCCGCCATTAGCTAAATTTGCTGATGGAATCGCGCGAACTTATAAAACATTTGGTGAAAAAACAGTTGTTTCTGATTTAAAGAAGCGTCCTGATAATCCAAAGGGAAAATCAATTGCTTATGCATTTTTGCTTGTTTTTGGAAAAGGAAAAGATAAAAAATGGCAGTATTCAAAGGTTGAAATTGAGTATGGTGAATTTTTAAAAGATTATGCTAAAAAGCTGCTTGAATCTGAACCTAAGAATTATCATAAAAATCTTCAAGAGTTGCTTGTTGCAAGTGGCTCATCTGAAAATATTGATTCAAATCGTTTATAATTCTTTTACATTTAAATTATGTATTGATATTTCCCATAGTTTTATAGATAAACTATTCCACGGGTTTTCGTCAATTATTTTGACAACTTTACCAATTATCTGACTTTCAAATATTCTTTCACCAGTCAGTTTATTATTTTCCACTGCATAATATCTTTTTATCGAGGATAAATGGTATTGTTCTTGTTTTATTTTATTACAATCTATTTCTCCATTTGATTTACAATAGATTATTTCATCGTTGTCTTCTATAGTGAATTCTGGATGGGATGATCTTTGGATTATTACATATTTTTGTTCAGTTGTTTTTGTCGAAAACCAGTTTCCATCATCTTGTAAACAAATATAAGATTCAGGGTTTTCAAATGAATCTAAAAAGGTTTCAATACCTAAAATATTTGTAACTGTTACAAATGGGAGACTAATAATTACTAATACAATCAATGGTTTGATTATGGTTTTAAGCGTCTCCTTTTTCATCATCCACCTCTTCATGTTATTTTGTTTCTTGTTAACACTTGTCATGAATATTATTTAAAACTTACCTGTTAAAATGTCAAAAAAGCAAAATTACAAAATGAAAAAATAACAAATATTTAAAAAAAGTAAATAAAAATCTACAAGGAGAATTATGTAAAGAATAAAACCAAAACTCTATATATAATTAATATATACTTATAACATAGCTGAGGATGGGTTGATAGAATGGATGCATATAATGTAGAGCCAATAGAATCAGTTGAAAAAAGTAAAAGTAAAACAACAAAAACAATTTTGGTAGTTGATGATGAACCAGACATCCGTGAAAGCGTAAAAATGATACTAGAAATGAATGGGTACTCTGTTGTTATGGCAATAAATGGTGATGATTGCCTAGAAAAAGTAAACGAGTATAAACCCGATTTAATTCTTTTGGATATAATGATGCCCGGAACACCTGTTACTGAGGTTGTGAAAAAAATCCAAGATATAAAAATTGCATTTATGAGTGTTGTAAGAATCTCAGATGCAAGAAAAAGGGGTTTATGTGCACAGGGAAATATTGTAGATTTTTTTCAAAAACCATTTAATGTAGCAGAACTAGTTGAAAGAGTCGAGCTTATCCTAAGTGAATGAGCTCTAATTTGCTTGAACCATTATAGAGGAGTAATGGGATTTGAAGATAAAAGAAATCGATCTGAAGAATATATTTCTATCTAAGTTAAATAGAAAATTAACCATGCTTTTCTTAATTGTTGGTTTAGTAGCCCCATCCATAGCAATTTATTATTTTTATCAGATCACAATTTCTGCTATGCCTGAATCTATCTCAGTTGAACAAAGTGCACTTTTAGAAACAGCTGCAATAATGATTATAATACTTATAGCAATTGATGCAGCGATAATTGGATTTTTTGTTTCAAGATCAATTTCAAAACCAATTAAAAAATTGTATAATGCAACAAGACAAGTTGAAAAAGGAAACTATAACATTAAAATTGACATCAACACAAAAGATGAAATCGCAGAGCTTGCTCAGGCATTCAATCGAACCACTGCAACGTTAGGAAAAATGGAGGAAGAAAGAAGAGAAATTGATAGTGCCAAGACAGAGTTTTTAAGTATTACCTCCCATGAACTTAGAAGTCCAATGACACCTATGAAAGCTCAACTTCAAATGCTTGAAGAAGGATATTTTGGAAAACTATCAAAAAAACAAAAAGAAAGCCTTGAAATTGTTGTAAGAAATGCAGATAGGCTTGATAATATTATAGTTGATTTTCTAGAAATATCTAGAATTGAAGCAGCAAGGCTTAAGTTTAATTTTAGAGAAACAAATATCGAAGAAACAGTGAGAGATACAGTAAAATTAATGGAAGCATTTGCCAAAGAAAAAAATATAGAACTTGTTTTAAAAATCAAAAATTTACCAATAATTGAAGCTGATCCAGATCGAATAACACAGGTTTTAAGAAATCTTATAAATAACGCAATAAAATTTTCAAAAGAAACCAGTAAAATTGAAATTTCATCCGAAACAAAAAATGATCACATATTATTCAGCGTTAAAGACTATGGGGTAGGTTTAACCCCTGAAAATCAAATTAGGATTTTCGAACCATTCTACCAAGTTGAAAGTGCAGCTCGCAGACGTCATGGGGGAACTGGCCTTGGTTTAGCAATTTGCAGAGGAATAGTAGAATCACAAAAAGGAAAAATATGGGTGGAAAGCAAAGAAGGATATGGAAGTAAATTTTCCTTTACTCTGCCACTTGAACCAATAAGAAAAATCGAGCCAATAAAAGTATTATTTTCACAAAAAAGTAGTATCGATAGAAAAATCCGTGAAGAATTCAAAACCATGCTAGGTCCACTTGGACTTGGCGAGTTCGAAGAGTTAAAAAGTAAAAATGCTCTCGGTAAAGATGATATAATAGATTATATTGATTCACTAATACAACTTCATATTTTTGATACAAAGAATGGAATTGTTTTTAAAAATAAAATCGGTCAAATATTTGGAGATAAAAAAGAAAATATAAATGGAACTAAGATAATACATGGTATTAGTTTAAAATGGTGAGGTGATAAAACGAAATTGAGGACTTTGTTAATATTCATGTGTCTTGCTATTTCATTGATTCCAGTTGGAATCATTGGAGGTATGGAAGGTCTTCAATATTCATCATTATTAATAATTCTAATTTTTGGAGTTACTTTCATTGTATCACTTGTAATATCCTTTTTTATAACTCAACCAATTGTTAAACTAACAAAAAACATTGATGAAATTTCAAAAGGAAAACTTGATGTAAAACTTGATAAAAGTGAAATACATGAGATAAATAATCTTACAGATTCTTTAGATAGAATTATGGCAAGTTTAAAACTAGCCATACATAAGGTCGGTGTAAAAAAAGGCGAAATTTTTGATGATGCTGTTAAAGCAACTCAAGCCGTTGAAAAAAAACATGAAGATTTTTTAGATAGTATAACCGGTTGGGCATGGGAAATTGATGAAAAACTAACTTATACGTATTGTTCAAATAATATTTCAAAAATTTTAGGTTATGAGTCCGATGAAGTTATTGGACAAAGTATATTTAATTTCATGTTGCCTGAAGATATTCAAAACGCAGAAAAAATTTTCAAGGAAGCAAGTAGTAAAAATAAATCAATTAAAAGTTACATTAATTGGCATGTTTGTAAAAATGGTAAAAAAATCTGTATTATTACAAACGGTATACCTTTTTTTGATGAAAACGGAAATCTAACTGGTTTCAGAGGAGTAGATATCGACGTAACTCTTGAAAAAGAATCAGAGGCTAAAATTAAACAATTGAAAACAGAGTTATCAAATCTTAAAATGGAAATGACGGGTCTTTTAAATGAAAGAGATACTAAAAAAATAAAAAAAATTGATAAACATCAAAAACCAATAAGTAATAACAAAGATGTAATCTGGACTGAGCATGAATTTGACTCAGTTTTTATTTTAGATGAAAATGCAAATATTTTAGATTGTAATGAAAACATGTTTAAAAGATTAGGTTACACAAAAAGTGAGATATTAAATCTTAACATGGCTGATTTTGATGCTCTTGAATCAAAAGATGATATAATTAATAAAATCAATAAGGCGAAAAAAGAAGGATCAATCAGTTTTAAATCCATTCATAAGAGAAAAGATGGATCTGCTCTGCTTGTATTTGAAAACCTACAATATTTGAAGGATGAAAATAAATTTAAATGCATAGTACGAGAAGATTATTCAGTGAAGAAAACAAAATAATCCAAAATTTTGTTAAATTTCTAGCATAACTTTTTATTATAATTATAGATACCTGCCCCTGTTGATGTCCATGATTGAAGCAGCAAAACGTACTAAACATATATCATATGCTATTAGGGAAGTTGTTTTACCTGCAAGGGAATTAGAAAAAAAAGGAATAAAAGTTTTACATCTTAACATTGGTGATCCAAACAAATATGATTTTGACACGCCAAAGCACATGAAAGATGCTCTTTACAAAGCTGCACAAGATGGTTATAATGGATATGCTCCATCGGAAGGTTATAAGGAGCTTAGAGAAGCAATAAGTGAACGTGAAAAAAAGAGAAATAAGGTAAATTATGATATAGATGAGATATGTGTTTGTACAGGTGTTACTGAGGCTCTTCAAACATACCTTGGGGTAACACTTAATCCAGGAGATGAAATATTACTCCCTGGTCCGACTTATCCTCAATATACTCTTATAACCCAGTATTATGGTGGTAAACCTGTTGCTTATCGTTGTGATGAAAACAATGGTTGGCAGCCTGATGTTGATGATATTCGCAAGAAAATTAATAGTAAAACAAAAAGCATATCTTTGATTAATCCTAATAATCCAACTGGTGCATTATATTCCAAAAAGGTTATACAGGAAATTATTAACATTGCAGGTGAAAATCAAATTCCAATTATATCTGATGAAATTTATGATGATATGGTTTTTGATCAAAAACAATATTCAACTGCAACTCTTGCTAAAGACGTTCCAGTTGTAACATTAAATGGTTTTTCAAAGGTTTATCTTGTTCCGGGTTGGCGTCTGGGTTATATAATGTTTCATCATTCAGGAGAGCTTGATGAAATACAGGATGCTTTTATGCGTATGGCTCGATCAAGGCTTTGTGCAAGTTCAGTTTGCCAAAAAGCATGCATTGCTGCACTAAAGGGACCTCAGGGCCATATTAAAAAGGTAAATGATAAACTTAGAAAACGTCGTGATTTTGCATATAAACGACTTAACGAAATAAAAGGAATTTCAACAGCAAAACCAGAGGGCGCCTTCTATATTTTCCCAAAGATTGAAGCAATGGAAAGTGGAGTTTGGAAAACAGATAAAGAATTTGTCCTAGATTTATTGCATGAAAAACATGTTCTTGTTGTTCACGGATCAGGTTTTTGTAAAGAATATGGTAAAAACCATTTTAGAGCAGTAATACTTCCAACTCTTGAAACATTAGGAAAAGCTTTAGATAATTTAGAAGCTTTTATGAAAAAGAGATTAAAATAAAATTATTTACTACGTAGTGTATCAACTAATGCTTCTAGTGATTCTCTCATGGCTTTTAATTCTTCAACTATTTCTTTTCCTATTTTATCGTCCATCTCTTCCTCACCATATTTGTAGTTTTAAAGAGTGTATTATCAACTTATTTATAAATTCTATTAGTCGAAACAATATTAAATACTGTTTTTATACAATGCAACTGTGTTTCAAATACCAAGAGGAACTAGGGATTTTACTTCCGAAGAAATGCAGAAACGTAGATATGTAGAAAACAGTATGAGATCTACGTTTCAAACGTTTGGATATAGAGAAATCCAGACACCTATTTTTGAAAACCTTGAGCTTTTTACTGCTAAATCCGGTGAAGGAATAATTGATGAAATTTATTCCTTTAATGATAAAGGTGGTCGAAATCTTGCTCTTAGACCTGAGCTTACTGCTCCAACCATTCGTATGTATGTTGAAAAACTACAGATGGAGCCTAAACCTTTGAAACTGTTTTATTTTGGTAACTGTTTTAGATATGACCGACCTCAGAAAGGAAGATACCGTGAGTTTACACAAGCTGGTTGCGAAATAATAGGTGTTGATTCACCTGAGGCTTATGCTGAGCTTATTGCTATGGGATACAAGGTTTTAGAAAATTCTGGATTGAAAAAAATTGAACTTAACATCGGTAATCTTAGTGTTTTAAGTGCTATGTTTGATGTAATAAAACTACCAAAAGATAAACGAAAATACATGGTTCCATTAATTGACAAATCACAGTTTGAAGATGTGTTACTTGCACTGCAGGATTTTGGAATAAAACCAAAAGATGCAAGTGAGTTTTTAGAAATACTTGAAACAACAGATTTGAAAAAAATCAAAGAATATGTTAAAGCCGATAAAACTGCAAAAGACGAATTGTCTAAACTTGAGAATATTATTGATCTTTTAAAAACCTCTTTTGATATTAAAAATCCAAAACTTAAAATGAGCATTGTCCGTGGCCTTGATTATTATACAGGTGTTGTTTTTGAAATAGAAGCACCAGAACTTGGTGCAGAAAAACAACTATGTGGCGGAGGAGCATATGATCTTATCGGACTATTTGGTGGTCGTAATACTCCTACTGCTGGTTTTGCAATAGGTTTTGACAGAACAATTCTTGCTCTTGAAACAGAGAAATACAAGTTTCCTAGTTTGGATTTAGATGCATATGTAATTCCTTATGATGAAAAAATGCTTGATAAATCACTTGAGATAACAAAAAATCTTAGAAAAAAAGGCAAAACTGTTGATTTAGATTTGATGAGGCGAGGAATCGGTAAATCTTTGAAATATGCAAGATCTATAAATGCTAAGAATGCAATAATTGTTGCACCTAAAGAGCTTGAAAATGATTCCGTAACAATAAAAGATATGATAACTGGTAAGCAAGAAATTGTTAAAATAAAAAATATATTTCAAAAATTTAAATAAATATTTTTTTGAAGGTTAAAGTAAAATATCATAACAGGTTTACACCTTCAGCCAATGTCTGATAAAAATATAATTTACATAATAGATACATCTGCAATTCTTTCAGGTAAACAAATAAATATTGATAACGCTAGAATGATTACAACAATAAGAGTATCAAATGAATTAAAACCAGGTGGAAAGGATTATCAAAATTTTCTATTTCTTAAAGAACAAGGATTAGATATACAAAATCCTACACAAGAATCAATTGAAAAAATTAAATCTATTTCACAAGATACAGGTGATATAGCTAGATTATCTGATGCAGATGTGGAGGTTCTTGCTCTTTGTCTAGATCTCAATAAAGATAATGATGTAATTATTTTATCTGATGATTACTCTATTCAAAATGTTGCAAATTCTTTAGGTTTAAAATTTGAAAGCATTAGTCAAAAAGGAATAAAAAAAAGTTTTAAATGGTCTTTTAGATGCACTGGTTGTGGGAAAAAATTCAAAGATAATATAAATATTTGCCCCATTTGTGGGTCCGCAATAAAAAACACTATATCTAAAAAGAAGTCTTTAAAAAAAATGTGATATAAAATGAATTTCAAAGAACTCCCAAAAAAATTCAAAATAAAATTTCTTAAATTCTGGCGAAGTGATAATACAAAGGTATCACTTCTTCGAGATGTTCTTATTGCATTTTTTCTAGTTTTAATTATTTTAACTGCTCTTTGGGCATATACTGGTCAATGGTTTGGCGCACCAATGGTTGCTATAGAATCAGGATCTATGATGCATCCTAATGAACCATTCGGTCGTATTGGTACAATTGATGCAGGTGATATGGTTCTTTTAGTTAAAGTAAATAGTAAAAGTGATGTTGTATCAAGTGGTGGAAATGTATCAGGTCCAAGAGTTACAAAAAGTCAGGAGCACCTTCATTACTGGGATTATGGTGATGTAATAATTTACAAACCCTATGGTAGTGATAACAGGGATCAAATAATTCATAGGGCTAGATGCTGGGTGGAGTATAACGAAGAATATGATACATAT
>Ga0272442_10007862_pt1 | contig 13687 bp, 13 predicted proteins | sample SSMForm2O_FD_200262 | JGI IMG/M metagenome (GOLD analysis project Ga0272442, IMG submission 200262) | Marine sediment archaeal communities from Little Sippewissett salt marsh, Falmouth, MA, United States - SSM-Form-2O | ecosystem: Environmental > Aquatic > Marine > Wetlands > Sediment ...
AAGCGATACAACTGTACCTACTAAAAAACATGAAAGACCGAAAACCCATGGATCAGTTATATAAAGGTTAATAATAGCAGCATCTAAAGCTGACACTCCAGCAGCAATAATTGCTGAGGCAAACGCTAATGCGTAAAAGAGATATTTTCGTCTAATCTTCATAGTGCAATTTCTTTTTCTATGACTTGGGTTGTTGTCTTTTTTACCCCATTTACCATTTGAATTTTATTTGTCACTTCTAGAAGTTCTTCCAGATTTTCAACATGAACTCTAACAACAATATCGTATTCTCCTGCAACCACAGATATTTTTTCCACATTGTCTATTTTTCTCATCTCCTTAATATTACTGTTAGAGTTTCCAGGACGCATCGTTATTAAGATATATGCATTTATCATAATCTTTCCACCTAAATTTCTCAGCCGCTATACCGGTCAATATTATAAAGCTATCTACTATGGTTATATATATGGATTACTGTTGAAAGCATTAAAATAGTGTTTATTTAATCCAGGTGGGCTATTATGACACAAATTTCTGAGGCAAAGAAAGGACAAATTACAAACGAAATTAAATACGTTTCAAAAATTGAAAAAATAGATGTTAACATAATCAGAAAACGAGTTGCCTCTGGCAAAATAGTAATTCCATATAACCCAATTCATTCACCTAATGCACTTGGTATAGGCAAAGGATTACGAGTTAAGGTTAACGCGAATATCGGAACATCACGAGAATATTGCAAACCTCGCGAAGAAGTTGAGAAAGCAAGAGTATCCGTAGAAGCTGGTGCAAATGCTGTAATGGATTTATCCACAGGTGGAAATCTCGATGAAATTCGCGCTTCCCTTCTTAAGGAAGTCGATGCACCATTTGGGACAGTTCCAATTTATCAGACAGGGATAGAAGCGATCAAGAAACATGGTGCAATTATTGACATGACTGAGGATGACATGTTTAACATGTTTGAAAATCAAGCCAAGCAGGGAATTGATTTTGCCGTAACTCATGTTGGAGTTACTAAAGAAAGTGTGGAAAGACTTCGAAAGCAGAAGCGCCTTATTCCAATGGTCTCTAGAGGTGGAGCATTTCACATGGCATGGATACTGCACAACGAACAGGAAAATCCGTTTTACGAAAACTTTGATTATTTATTAGAAATAGCAAAAAAATATGATGTAACTCTCAGTCTTGGAGATGGAATGAGATCTGGGTCTTTGTATGATTCAAACGACAGAGCAAAGTTTCAAGAACTGCTAATAATAGGTGAACTTGTAGAGAGGGCCAGAGAAAAAGGAGTCCAAACTATGGTTGAGGGACCCGGACATATGCCCATAAACGATATATCGTCAAACATACAGGTTATGAAAACAGTAACAAAGGAAGCCCCGTATTTTGTACTTGGACCGTTGGTTACAGACATTGCACCAGGTTATGATCATTTTGTTGGTGGCATAGGAGGAGCAATAGCAGGTCTTGCTGGAGCTGATTTTCTCTGTTATCTCACACCTGCAGAGCATCTATCTCTACCAGATAAAGACGATGTTAGAGAAGGAGTTATTGCAACAAGAATTGCCGCACATGCCGCAGATCTTGCACGTGGCATAGATAGAGATGTTGATTTTTATTTCAGCAAAGCACGAGAAAAACTAGAATGGAATAAAATGTTTGATCTTTGCATAGATCCAAAAAGAGCAAAGGAATACAGGAGCAAACGACTACCTATGGAAGACGAAAATGCGTGCTCCATGTGCGGAAATCTATGTGCTATTGAATTAGTAAAAAAATATTTGACTAATAGTAATAAATAAAAAAACTTCCTCGCCGATCTTATCTTTTTTAAGAATTTTTAGATACAGCAGTTTCGCCGGATCATTTTTTGGGACTTATAAATGAAAGGTTCTATTATTTAAAACAATAGATCTACAGTAAAATTGGGTATCTTCCAAAATTTTCATTTTTGACTTAACATTCTAGGAGAAAATAGTTAAACTGAGGATGCCTTCATTTAGTAAATTCCAAAACAAATATCGACTTCGTTTGCAATTCCCTTTCATAGGGGGAAAATAAGGAAAGATTTAAATCATAAGATGTGCATTCCTGGCTAGGAGGTAAATCCTATGGCATATGAATATGAAGGATGGACATTATATACGAGAGATGTGGAACTTAAGGGTGGAAGAAATCAGACAATTTATTTTTTTAGCAAGAGAACACCAAAGAGTGGTAATCCTTGCGACAAGCCAGACAAATACACTGTCGGTGTAAATAAGAGAACTGGTCTTCCATATCTAAAAAAGAAATAAGACAGTTTCCTCATCTCTTTTTTTCTTTATTATTTTTTATGGCTATGCTGTAAGTTTTTAATTGTATCCGCCAATTTTTAAGCTTGGATCCCCGAATAATTCCCACTGTTGTACCATCTTTACATCCATTTTAGCTTCATCACCGAGGAATTTATGCAAATAGCCAGTCATCGTATCTCCATGATTCTCTCCAAGAATATCACGATTTTCTTTTCCATAAAACTCAAGGAAACGCAGCTCCATCCAACCATCCAGAACTTCCAAATAATCGGCTATTGAGTTGTTATCCGAGTCGTCCTCCCCATGTGTCCCAAGTCCAGTGTTTGCAATGGTTGCAATTGCTCCTCCCTCTTTCTTGCTGGTTAACCACCATGCCCAACAATTGGTAGCCCATCCATCATACCAAAATCGGCTATTCAGTCCAAAATAACGCAGACCCTTTTTCTCAAGACCATTTTTAATACTTATCATAACCGATATATCAAATTTACCGTTGTGACATCCACCAACAACTGTGATGGGGAGCTTCTCCTTATTTCTAAGCAATATCATACCCAGCACGCTGTAACCTGTACACCAGTTATTCTCATCTGCGGGAGGAAAGTGAGTATTCCATGAAACATCGCTACCATGACCGCAGAAAAAGGCAAATCCACAACCCGGATTAATTGCCTTGTTGATAGTTTTTTTATTAATATCTTGTTCTGATGCATATACTTTTACGGGGGTAAAACCTGGCATAAGTTCTATTGCCCTCTTTGATATAAGTTCCCCTTCATTGAGATGAGCATCGTCGATATAAGAATCTCCTGCTACAAGAACCAGATTTTTAAACCACTCGTTATCACATTTATCTTTCTCATAATCTATTATTTTGTTGACCATAATTTTAACTTCTGAAGGTGTTCTACATGGAAGTCGACCAAGATAGACATCAGGATAAATGTCCATTTCTTCCTTGTAAGTTTCACTCCATTCAGCAAAGAAATTATCATCATTAGAGTCCCAACTTGAAAACTTTCCTTCATCATTGTATATGTCAGCATAGTAAAGATCACTGATGAAAGATTGTTCGGGATACTCCTGTTCAGTTAGTGGAATTACATGACTGTATCTCACTGGCAGATCCCATATAGTAGTCTGGGCTTTTATTCCGCCGACCAACAAAACATATTTGATCCCCCAACTCTCAATTGCATCTTTAATGAAGTATTTGATCTTCTCGGCTTTGTCTCTTCCCCAGAACTCCTCATCGTATATCTTTGCTAATGTGACAAGCGTGGTTGATATTCCATGATCATTCTTGTGATTAACAAGAGGATCTAGATATTTAGTGAACCTAGATGGAGCTATTATCAGTAGATCATAAATGCTTCTTTCATCTAAAAGAGGTTCTTCAGGTTCCATGTAACTAATATTTATCGCGATATGTTGGATAAATTGTATTTGATCATTAAGCGGAATATATATGACTGGATAAACTCGAAGTACAAAGAATGTCTTGTGAAGACCATTTGACAATCCTCCACCAGTATGATAGTATATCCAGTCAGATGGATATTGATCAGGGTTTTCATATACCCCCGTGTCCATAGTGGTCTTTGGTTGATAGGAGTTCATATTGTCAATTGCATACATAGAACCAAAGGCAATTTTCTTTGTAAGATTATAAACTATTGGCAAGGAATGTTCGTATTCCACATCAAGTATCTTTGAACCTAATGGCAATTCAAAAAAGGAAAGATTAACAGGCAATACTGGCTTACCTGGATCCATTCTATTGAGATCTGTCTCATTTACACGTATGATCACATAGTCATCATAATGAACAATTTCTGGATAAGAGAAGTCAAGATCTATCTCAATATACTTGATATCAGATTCGGATGTTAAACATGCTTTCTCACCAGGTGCAAATTCAATAGAGTTGTTTTTTATATGTGAACCAAAAGCAGGTAAGCAAACAGAAATAATAAAAAGCATCACTAGTGAAATTGCCAGACATTTACTACGAGCGTTATTTATCATTTTCTTCACCAATTTTTATTTAATCCTATAGTTAATAATATAATATCGCAATTTAAAAGTTTTCCTGTTCCCTTGCTTGTCTTTATATAATAAATGTTCTTTACCCGACATCATGTCTGAAGTTAATCATAATAATATCACAAATGTTATTGTATCTGGAAAAAGTGGAGCAGGTAAACAACCTAGAATAGATGTGTTGATAGAAGAATTAGATTTGGATCAACTATCTACTGGAGATATTTTCCGTAATTATTTAAGAAAGTTCAATGAATATGGATATGATGGATCTCTCGAAATATTTTGGAGTGATGATGGGCAGCGATTCATACCAGATGATAAGATTGCACATTGGCTTGAAACAGATAAAGAAGACGTAATCCTAGGAATGAAAGCCAAGTATTTTGTGGATAAAGGTCTCTTTGTACCTGACTACATAACAAATGCACTTTTTGAATCATATTTTGCAAAAAAGAATTATCGTAATCAGGTATTGGATGGTTACCCAAGAACGCCAGAACAATCCAAATTTCTATTAAAGTTATTGGAAAGACATAACTCTAAAATCGATTTTATTGTGTTGGTAGATAACTCTGATGAAAGAATAATAAAAAGGACGGTTAAGAGACGAATATGTCCAGAGTGCGGTAAGATATATCATCTCGAATACAAACCTCCAAAGGAGGGACGTTGTGAATGCGGTGCGAAGGTCATTCAACGCTCTGACGATACTGTAGAAAAAATCCGCTCCAGACTAAATGAATTCAAAGAGAAAGCATCTCCAGCTATCAACTATCTGAAAGATAATGGAATTCCCATTGTAACAGTTCCAGGGCACCTAGAAGAATTTACACCTGAAAACATTCGCAATAGCGTAATGAACGAAGTGAAAAAACTCTATTGATGAAGATTATTTAATTGAAAGATGTCCCAATTAAAATCCAAAGAGTGGGAGAACTGGTTGACATGGGATATTATCAAAAATTCAAAATTAATAGAAAATCAAAAACATCTCCATTTTTACATATCTGAGTTATCATATATTCCGTATGCATTTTCAATTAATTCTGTTAATCTCTCAACAAATCTTGCTAGAGGTCCACCGTCGGCAATATCATGATCAGCGGCAATTGTTAGATGAAGATATTCACGTATTGCAATTTTATCTTTTATGACTCCAGGTTTTTTTGTTATTCCGCCAACTACAACGAGAATAGCTGTTGAAGCACCCATGGGTATAACACCCCCAGGGAATTTTCCTTTCATGCCAATTGCTGTAACACCAATCGTTCCAAAATGTTTCTTTTTTATCAAACCATTCCGTCTAAATAACACTAGAAACAATTTTTTTAGAAATAAAGGAGATTTTAATGCAAATTTTTCAAAACTAGTAAGATTTTTACCAAGAACAGATGTTGAGGCATCCACTTCTTCTTTTTGTACAGCTCGGAGTTCTTTCGTAATTTCGCTTACTGTCTTTTCATTTGTTTTTCTTAACACATAGCCTAGCGGCATAGGTTCACCGTTAACTATTTTCTCAACTGGAATGCCAATATCTACATCTTCAAAAACAACAATTTTATTTTTTCCAAGTCTATAAGCATTCAAATCATTATGTTCAGATAGTGTTTGAGCGACACATTTACAAATCCAACCCGTAAAAGAATATTTCTCCCCTGTTTTTTCAAAAAGTTTTCGAATATTTTTACGAGCATCAGTAACGTCTACTTCAATGAATGCATGAATGCTATGTTTACGCCATCCTTCACTTGTAATTAATCTAATGTTCTTACGATGCTTTGTAAACGGTTTTATTCGGTAATTACCAATTCGATCCATTATTTCACTAAAAATTAAATTCAACAGGTTTATTTAAGATTTGGTATCTTAACGTGAATCCAAGAGGAAAATCTCCAAATTTTAAGTTGTAGGATGAATCACATGGAGGATTAAGACCAAAAACACCGTCAGGCATTTTCTCCCCTTGTGGGCCACGACATTCATGTTGTGAAGGTAGATAAGTATAATATAAGAACATTGAAATTTATGTCATAGATCACAACGTACCAGTTCTAGTAAGAAAACCTATTTGCTAAACCATTTAAACCTAAACTTTTATTATCATCAAATTGTTCATGCTTTTCTTGCGCAGGGGTAGCCAAGCCAGGTCAACGGCGATAGACTCAAGATCTATTCCTGTAGAGGTTCGAGCGTTCGAATCGCTCCCCCTGCATTTTTTATCTTCCAAACAAAGTTTGGCGAAAAATCCCTAAGAAGTTTTTATTGTTTTCCCTCTTCCAATAACATGAAGTTTTTTAGCGTTTAAATCAAGTAATAAAAATGTTTCATCTTTTGTATAAACTATTTGTTTTTCTAATTCTAATACTATTGTATTTTCTTTCATATCTACAATTTTTACTGGAACGGTTTGCATACCCGTAGTAACATGAAATACCCCATCTTGTAATTCTCCTTGGTAAAACTTATTTTTTTCAAAAGAAAGGATTAATTTTGCAGATACTTCGCAATCTTCGGGAGCACATATGAAAAACCCGCGTTTCATTTCTTCAGCCGCAGCTCCCTTTATGGCAAGACCCACTCTTGATCCTGCTTCTGCTTCGTCAAAATTTTTGTCTTGCATTTGAATTGAACGTACAATTACTTCTTTATTTGTAGGCATTAAAGAAAGTTTCTCATGTTTTTTTAGAATTCCTTTTTTTACAAATCCAAGGAGTATTTCTCCAACCCCTTTGACACTAAATGCCTGATCTATTACGACCACGGGAGATGTATCTATATCTCTTTTAGGATCTATTTTTTGTAGTAATTCAAATATTTTTGCAATGTTTCTTTCAATAATTACAAATGACTTAAGTGATGTATCCTTGATAATTTTTTCTATTTGACTCGAGTTATAAAAAGGTGGTGATAATATAATTCCTTCAGAAATACCAAATGAATCAAGCATAATTACAGTTTCGCCTACCTCGTGGGTGAGTTCTGTAAATGAAATTATTGCATAATCTATACAGGATATTATTTGGCTTTTTGCAGATAATTTTCCCTTTATAGGTTGCATGAATGTAAAAATACAGTCATCTGTTTTTCTGTTGAACATAATAATATCTGTTTCAGATCCTTTTTTCCCAAGATCTTTACCAAGTTCTTCATCGTGAAATAGTCCAACTGTAAGATTTTTCATTAAGGGAGAGGCATAGTAAAATTATAAATAAATCTATTTGTCCGTCTACCAAATAATTAATGTAAGAAGATACAATATTGACTTATTGTGGAATACGAATTAATAATTGTTAGGTATGGTGAAATAGCATTAAAAGGCAAGATGACACGCAGACATTTTGAAAACTGCCTGGTAAACAATATAAAAAAAGCATTAAACAGAGAACAAATCACGCATAGAATAAATAAAGAATGGGGTAGAATCTACGTTTATACAACTCAGATAAACAAAAGTTTATATGTTTTACGGAAAATTTTCGGAATAGTTACGGTTAGTCCCACAGTACAGACACAAAGCAATATGGATTCTATGTCTAATATTGCCGTCAACATTTCAAAAGATGTATTAACTGAAGAAAAAACCTTTGCAATTAGGATAACAAGGACTGGGAATCACAAATATACAAGTCAGGATGTTGCAATAAAGCTTGGCAATGATCTCGCTAAAGCGACAAAAGCAAGTGTGGATCTAACAAAACCTGATTTTAAATTATTTATCGAAATAAGAGATGAACGCGCTTATATTTTCACAGAAAAAATACGCGGAACTGGTGGTCTACCTTTAGGTACTCAGGGGAAACTCCTAGCATTAATTGATGGATCAGACTCCATTTTGGCGGCATGGTATATTATGCGCAGGGGATGTACAATAATTTTTGCAAATATTAATAAATCTATTACAAACACTTTAAATTCAATTATAACTAATTGGTATGCAGAGTTAGATGTAACTGTGATTGATCCAAAACAGCCCTTTCTATATGAAAATTTAAATAGAATAGTGTCTGAAAGAAGTTGTGATGCTGTTGTAACAGGGCATACCATTTGTGAAGATGCTCAAAAAGAGTTATCTGATATTAAACTCATGAAAAAACACATTAAACTTCCGATTTTGCATCCATTAATTGCTTTGGAAGAAGAGGATATAAATAAAAAATGCAAGGAGATAGGAATACCAATATGAATATAGTTGTCCTTGGAGCGGGAGCAATAGGATCGTTGTTTGGTGCATTACTCTTCAAAAAAAATAATGTGATATTGATCGGAAGAAATTCTCATATAACAGCTATAAGAAAAAAAGGTTTAGATATAAAAGGTAAAACACAGCTAAATGTAAAAATACCTTCTGAAGATTCGATTAACAAAGTTACTTTTTTACCAGATATTTTGATTTTGACTGTTAAATCATATGATACCGACTCGGCGATAAGTCAGGCCAAGTCGATAATTCATGACGATATAGCAGTTTTATCTCTTCAAAACGGTTTGGGAAATATTGGTAAAATAGAAAAAGTCTTTGATCGTAGGCAAATAATTGCTGGTGTTACTATTAACGGTGCATTTTCTTCTGAGTCTGGTGTTGTCAAACATACTGGAAAAGGGCAGACTATTTTGGGTGAATTGAATGGGCAGAAAACAGAACGTATAGAGCGTATTGTAGATACCTTTAATGAGGCAGGAATTGAGACGATTGCAAGCGGGGACATCGTTAGAGAAATTTGGATTAAGGCAATAGTAAACTCTAGTATTAACCCTCTGACTACGTTTTTTAGTTGTAAAAATGGTTATCTTTTAGAGAATCCAATTCTAGAAAAGATTGTGGAAAGAACGTGTATGGAATCTACAAGTATTGCAAATGCTTATGGTATAAATTTATCATACGAAAATATGATAAAAAAAACAAAGGAAGTGATTAGAAACACCTCTGATAATTATTCTTCTATGCTGCAGAGTTTTAAGAAAGGTAAGAAAACAGAAATCGATTCAATAAATGGAAAACTTGTCAATGTTGGAAAGAAGCATGACATTGATACGACAATGAATGAGATACTGACGTATATTGTTAAATTTGGATGTTATGAGTAATTGTTTTTCTGGGAACGTTTAAAAATGTCTATACACTCATTTTTATTGAACAGATGATTTGTAGATGGTGCTTATGAAAGTGTTTGTAACAAGAAAAATTCCAGAAATGGGACTTGAAATTCTTAGAAGGGAGTTTGAATTAGAAATCAATCCTTATGATCGAGTTTTGTCCAAAGAAGAAATAATTAAAGGATTAAAAGGAAAAGACGGTCTTCTTTGCCTTTTAACCGATCCAATAGATGTAGATGTTATAAATTCAGAGACGAAATTAAAGATGATAGCCAGTTATGCTGTTGGTTATAATAACATAGATGTTAAGGCTGCAACAAAAAGAGGGATACCTGTGAGTAACACACCTGGTGTTCTAACTGATGCTACTTCTGATATGGCATGGGCTCTTTTATTTTCTGTTGCACGTCGGATAGTTGAAGCTGATAAATTTACAAGAGCGGGGAAATTCAAAGGATGGGCCCCCATGCTTATGCATGGTCAAGATGTTACAGATAAAACACTAGGTGTGGTTGGTGCAGGTAGGATCGGTACAGCATTTGCTCTAAAAAGTAAAGGGTTCAACATGAATGTTTTATACGTTGATGAAAAAATAAACGAAACACTTGAAAAAGAAGTAAACGCAACAAAAGTAACATTTGGTGAGCTACTTAAAAAATCTGATTTTGTTTCCCTGCATGTCCCGTTCGTTCCATCCACTCATCATCTGATTGGCGAAAAAGAACTCAAAATGATGAAGAAAAATACAGTTCTTATTAATACATCCCGTGGACCTGTTGTAGATGAGCAAGCGCTTATTCTTGCATTGAAAGAAAAACGGATATTTGGAGCAGGACTTGATGTATATGAACATGAGCCAGAAATAGCGGAGGAACTAAAAAAACTAGATAACGCGATCATTCAACCTCATTCTGCTTCTGCGACCATTGAAACTCGTACAAAAATGGCAGTTATGGCAGCAGAAAACATGGTGGAAGGCTTAAAAGGAAAAGTTCCAAATAACTGCGTGAATATGGAAGTATTCAAAGTGAGATAAAAAAGTTATAATGTAAACGTCCAGACCTCTGGTTCATCTGGCAGATCTTCTTTTTCAATATCTATCTCGTTTCCAACCTTAAGGATTTCGTACTTGCTTTTTTCTAAAAAAGGTTCTATTTCTGTAATGGGTAGCGATAGACCTCCAATCTTATAATGCATTGGAACAGCTATCCTTGGTTTCACTTTTTTTATAAGTCTCCAAGCCTGTGTTGCATCAAGGGTAAATGTTCCACCTATTGGAATGAATAATATGTCAACGTCACCTATCTTTTGAACAGTATTCTCGTCAAGATCATGTCCTAGATCTCCCATGTGACAAAATGCAATATCCTCCATGGTGAATTTATATATTATATTATTACCTCGCTTCTCACCATGACTTTCATCATGAAAGGTTTCAAAACCTTTAATTTCAACATTTGAAATGTTTCTTTTCCGCGTATCTGTTACAATCTTGGACCCATCTTTTTCAACTGATTTTACACTATTGTGGTCGTAATGATCATGCGAAACTAAAACGATATCTCCAGTTACACTTGGTGCGTGTATGCCTATTGATTTTCCATCATGTGGATCAGTAACTAGCGTTACCTCATTTGTTATTTCAAAGCATGAATGGCCATGCCATCGTATTTGAAGCAAGTTTACCTCCTCTCAAAACCACGTGAATATCGTGTAATGATTATAAATAAATTATGGGCGCAACCTTCCAAATCTAATATAATCTATATTATTTTCTTCTACCCTCGCAAACATGATTTCCTTATTCACAGAGTGTGCAAGCCGTACTGCTCTGCTTATTTCTGTCCATATTCTCTTGAAATTTTTATCAATTGCATGTATGAGATATTCAGCATGTGTTTCATCTGGTTTTTTTGTGTATGCACGAAAATGGGCGCCGAATTTAAATCCTGTTTTTACGATCAGTCCACGTTTTTTCAAATCATTGAAGACAGTAATTCTTAGGTCGATATCTGGCTGAGATTTTTGTATAAATTTTTTGAATTTTTTTACAGAATTTTTTCTACCTGTAACAACATTTTTTATGTCAATCACATTTTTTTTCATTAAGTATAGTGCCTCTACCATTGACAATTGAAGACCATTTCCAAAAGGTTTGCCAAAAAACTCCTTTTCTAGCAATTTTTCTCCTAATTTTTTGTCAAAAATTACAACTCTATTTTCAAGTAGAATGCCAGTTGTTTTTGAAAATTTATGTCCACGAACCTTTCCTTTAATATCCAATTTAGAAACCTCATAATATGTCAGATCTCCCTCTTCATCGACAATAGAAAACCACAGTTCTCCATCTTGTTTAATCGCAGATTCGATTAGATGCTTTATTTTGTTAATGTCAATAATATCTCTTTCAGAAAATGCCGATATAAGACATAATTTTTCTTTCTCTCCCTCTCTATTTTCCCTTTTGTATACGTAAAGATCATCGTCCTTGTTTTCCTCGCTGAGTTTTACAAAAAGACCTCTTTTTCTAAGATCTCTAAATATCAAGTATTTTATCTCAAAATGAGGAATGTGCTCTGCGGCTTTTTTTACAAGAGTTTGAAAATCTATTTCTTCTCTATCTTGAAGTATTCTGATTTTTTCTTCTCCTAGTAAAAAAACACCTTCAAGTAGATTCAACGATAACTTGTTGCCAGTGGTAGTTTTACCAAGGTTACTCTTACTGTAAAGTCGACCCACGTCTTTTGATTTTTTGACAATTATTTTATTGTTTACAAGTTCTCCGAATATCTGCATTGTGAAAACATGTAATTGTAACTGTTATTTGGTTTTTTTGTAGTAATCCTTTATACTTCTAGGTATCTGATCCTGGGAAAAATATTCATCATTTATCTTTTTGTCGTAATGATTATTTATATTTCTTGAAACCAAATTTTTATTTGATTTTTCCTTTTGTCTTCTGTATGCTAATGGTAAAAGACCGATTGCTAAACCAGCGCATAAGCCACCCAAACCACCGATTACAGCAAAGAAGATTAGATATTCTTTGTATCTGAAAATCCCCCGATCCCAGGGAGAAATATTGATTTCAGGAATCCCTATGTATCGTGATGATTGTCCGCCAAAAGTACCAGTGAAGCTCAGTACTCCTGGTATTAAACCACTGTATTTGAAATAAAACATTGCAGCATCTGTGGAAGATTCATTCACTAAGCTTTGAGCATATTCATAGTAACTAACTGCAAGTACAGGTTCTATGCCACGGATTCTACTTTCGCTTATACTGGAACTGGCGCTCTCTTGATATCTGTCAATTTTATCTTCAGTGACGCCATCGACAAGCTCCAGAGCAAGATTTGCTTTTGCCAATGCTTCCAAAGCTTCAAATAACGCAGCAGCAAGATATCCCTTTTCTTTATCATCTCTTGCTGTTTCTAATATGTTTTCTGCATCAGCAAGATAACCAGATGTTTTGCCCATTTCTTCCAAAATAACCTCTGAATAAACGGCAGCTTGCTGGGCATCTTCAATATATTCCTCTGCAAGAAGTTCAAGCTCTTCGTCATTGATTTCCCCTGTATCGTTAAAATATGAAGAAATACTTATCCACCATTCTATGCTATTGCTTCTTTGCATAGCATATGCGATGTCATACAGTGCGGTCAAATAATCGCCATTTTGGTAACTAGCTTTTGCACCAGAAAGGCGCAATTCCGCATCTGATGCACGCTTTTGAGCTGCTCCTATACATTGGATTGATATCGTTCCATTTACCTCTGCATTCTTTGCTAGATTGCTTTTATTTGTGTTAAATTCATCTGCTTCATCGAGGAGAGAGTTAACATAATTTTCTTTATCCTCTGCATTGAAATACTGACAAGAATATATCACAAAATGTGAATTAATAATTGATTGGAATGATTTACTTGTACTTGTATAGTACACCTCTTGATCAAACCAATCTTCGGATTCTATTAGTGTTTCTTCTGCACCGTTTAAAAAATCAGTGACATAATTCTTGTAATAGTACGGATATCTATTTGGTATTTCTGCGTTATCAAAAGATTTGCTTGCGTTTTCATACGACTCTCTTGAATCATTCAATAAACTTGTTGCGAGGGGTTTCATGGAGTCAATGTAATCCTCAGTTGTTATACTAGCGTTAGATTCAATTAATGGAAAATTCCAACCAGTAAAATACAAAAGAGCATCATTTATATCCTCTGCTTCGATAACTTCGA
>Ga0272442_10007863_pt1 | contig 13687 bp, 11 predicted proteins | sample SSMForm2O_FD_200262 | JGI IMG/M metagenome (GOLD analysis project Ga0272442, IMG submission 200262) | Marine sediment archaeal communities from Little Sippewissett salt marsh, Falmouth, MA, United States - SSM-Form-2O | ecosystem: Environmental > Aquatic > Marine > Wetlands > Sediment ...
GCCTGTTCGAGGGCGCGGCCGCGGGGCGGCTGGACGTGACGCCCGCGCCCGCGGGCGCGGCCCGCTGCCGCGGCGCCTTCATGGTGGAGGGCGTGCAGGCGCCGTCCTTCCTGCGCACGTTCACGCCGGTGAAGCGGGGCGTCGAGGGCGTGCTGGGCAGCGAGCTGGAGCTGGACATGCTGCTCGTCCCCGGCGAGAAGAAGCCCCGTGGCCTGAACGTGGATGCCCACGTGGACCTGGCCGACGCGGCGCTGGTGGGGCTGTCGGCCCTGCGGGCCGTGGGCCAGGTAGCGGGCCTGGCCGTGCCCGAGCGCTGGGACCTGGGACGCGTGAGGCAGCAGGTCCGGGTGCGCAACAACCAGGTCGTCACCGAGAACCTGCGCCTGCCGCTGCAGGGCGGGCACGTTCTCGGCTCGGGCACGACGGGCCTGGACGGCGTCCTCGACTGGCGCGGCACGCTGCACCTGGATCCCGCCGGCGCGGCACGCCTGGGCGGCGGCTCGGTGCTGCAGATCCTCAAGGAGCCCGACGGCAGCCTGGACGTGGCCTTCACCCTGACAGGCACCCTGCGCGAGCCGCAGGTGACCCTGGACCAGGCGGCCATCCGCGCGAAGCTGCGCGAGAAGGCCGAGGGCGAGCTGAAGGACAAGGGCGACGAGCTGCTCCAGAAGGGCCTCGACGAGCTCAAGAAGCGGTTCCGGTGAAGCCGGTCGTTGGCCTAAAGACAACACCATGAACGAGAACAAGCGCACGCAGGCACAGTACGACGAGATGTACCGCGGCGAGTCCTACTACTGGACCGTGCGGCCGTCCCGCACCTGCCTCGAGGTGCTCGAGCGCATGCCGCCGGATCGCCCGCTCCGCCTGCTGGACATCGGCTGCGGCGAGGGGCGCAACGCAGTCTTCTTCGCCCGGAACGGGTACGAGGTCCACGCCTTCGACATCTCCGGCAAGGGGCTGGAGAAGACCCGGCGCCTGGCCGAGCGGGCCGGCGTCTCCGTCCGCGTCTTCCAGGAGGAGATCTTCGACTGCATGTCGAGCGGCGTGCCGCACCAGCACGCCGTCAACCGCCTCGTGGCCAGGAAGCCTACGGATCAGAAAACCGTTGCTCGCGGCGGCGGCTAGCGATCATATTGCGCCGCCGTTATATTCGCGATGCCTGGTGATCGTCCATTGCGGACGCGTTTGACTCCAAACCCTCAGGGAGGCAATCCATGGTCACCGAGGTTTCCCCTTCGACGAAGGCCGTCGGCTTCTGGTCCGCCGTCCTGGCGACGGTCTTCAGCCTCGCATACGTCGTCGGCCAGCTCTTCGAGTGGGCCGGCCTGATGGGATCCGGCGGCGGCGCCGACAACGCCAGCACGCCGTTCGGGCTGTACGTGCTCCTCACCCCGTCCCTGTTCCTGGGCGCCTCGTTCCTGGTGCTGGCCGTGGGCGTCCACCAGATCTCGTCCCCGGACCGCAAGGTCTGGACCCACGCGGCCGTGGCGTTCGCCACCGCCTACGCGGTGCTGATCAGCATCAACTACTACGTGCAGCTCACCTGGGTGGCGCCGCGGCTCGCGGCCGGCCGCATCGCGGGCATGGAGCCCTTCCTGTTCACGCCCTTCGACTCGTTCCTCTACGCCGTGGACATCCTCGGCTACAGCTTCATGAGCGTGGCCACCCTCTTCATGGCCCCCGCCTTCACCGGCAGGGGACTGGAGCGCGTGGCGCGGTGGTTCCTGATCGCGAACGGCCTGCTGCTGCCCTTCATCGCGCTCCAGATGTACATCCACTGGCTGATCTGGATCGCCGCGCTGTGGGCGGTCACCTTCCCGGGTGCCACGTGGTCCCTGGCCATCCTCTTCCGCCGACTGCCAGCGCGCGCCCGATGATGCTGGAATCGGCCACTTGATCGGAGACGACGCCGTGAACGGGAACGACGCACCGAAGTGGAAGGAACGCACCGAGAAATCCAGGAATGGCCTCAAGCGGGAGCGCGACGACCGGCGGCCATCCCGACAAGGCCCTCCAGAAGGGCGCCAGCATCCGGCAGGTGTGACATGAGGCCCTTCGATGAACTGACGCGGCTCGGCCGCCTGCGCCGGCTCCACGGCCTGGCGCACGCCGCCCTGCGGCGGTTCGGACTGAGTGACGCGCCGTTCGCCCTCGCCCGATACGCGGGCAACACGCTGTACCGCGTGCACTCCGGCAAGCGAGCGCACCGGTCCGACGCCGGCGGGTTGTTCGTGCCGGGTCAGCTCCTGCTGCGCGTGCACTGGCCGGGCTACCGCGACGCCGCGGCGATCCGGCTGGAGCTCGAATGGCTCCGCTCGCTCCGCGAAACGAGCGGCCTTCCCGTCCCCGAGCCCGTCCCCGCGCGCGGCGGCGACCTGCTCGTCGAAGTGTCGCATCCCGGCATCCCCGAGCCTCGCTACTGCTCGCTCCTGCGATGGGTGAGGGGCAGAAGGCTGGGGGAGAAGGCGAAGGTTCGCCACTACGCGGCGCAGGGCCGCCTCATGGCCGGGATGCACGCCCACGCGCAGGCGTGGCGGCTGCCACGGGGATCAACGCCGCGCGTGTACGACGGGGACGGCCTCTTCAGGGTGGTGCCCGCGCTGTGCCTGCCCGTGGACGACGTCTGGCCCCTGCTGCCGAAGGCCTACCTCGGCGCCTTCGAGGAAGTGGCGCGACGCGTGCGGCAGGCGATGGCGGACCTCGGCGACGGGCCGGACGCGTTCGGGCTGATCCACGCCGATCTCGGCGTGGACGCGAACCTCCTGTTCTGGCGCGACCGGCCGCGCGCCATCGACTTCGACGAGTCGGGCCTGGGCTACTGGATCTACGATCTCGCGGTGACCCTGGAACACTGCCGCGAGCAACGGGACTACCAACTCTATCGCGACGCGCTGCTGGGCGGCTACCGCGAGATCCGGACGCTTCCCGAAGAGCAGCTGCGGCACCTGGACCTGTTCATGGCCGCGCTCGATGTCCATATCGGACTCTGGGCCGGCGCGGTGGTCGGCCTGAACCCCGGCCAGGATGCGCTGCGCCGGCGCCTCGATCGCTGCGCGCGGCTCGTCGAGCGCTACCTGGAGACCGGAACGCAGGAAAAGCGCCCGCCGCGCGGCGCGCCCCGTCGTTCCTGAGGTCGGACTTTCTGGACCTGCGAAGGAGGGAGGAACGCCAATGAACAGACTCGGCTGGCTGGGATTCCTTGGCTTCATCGGTTGCCTCGGATTCCTGAGCTACCTGCCCGGCCATCAGAACCTGAGCGCCCTGTACGGATTCTTCGGGTTGTTCGGGCTCTTCGGCCTGTTCGCCGCGCCGCGACGAAGCAAGTAGTCGTGACGCCTGCCGTCGACCTACCGTCCACCTGAGCTATGCCGGGGCCGGCGCGCGCGCCCGCCCGTGCGCCACGACGCGCCGCGTGAGCCAGGCCGCCGCCAGAAGCCCCGCCCAGAGAAACGCGTAGAACAGCACCGACTGCAGCGGCTCCGGCGCGCCCGGCGTGTTCTGCACGAGGTAGACGAAGACGTCGTGCACGTAGTGGAAGACGATGGCGGGCAGGAGCGACCCCGTCTCGAGCACGACGAAGATGAAGAGCAGGCCCATGAAGCCGATGCTGACGACGTCGACCACGCTCGCCACCGTGAGGTTCATGACGTTGAGGTGGACGATGGCGAAGATGACGGCCGCCCACGCGATCGCCTTGCCCCGCGAGAAGAACCGCATGAGTATCACGAGGAGGAAGCCGCGGAAGAACACCTCCTCCCAGATGCCGCGCGTGAGCCCCTTCACCCAGCGGAGCGGCGGCACGGTGCCGTCCCAGTCGAACACGAAGTGCCCCGTCACCAGCGACGCGAGGAGGATGCCGCCGAGCGTGAACGCGGCGAGCATGAGCCCGATGAGCACGTTGCGCCCGACGGGCGCGGCCGGCAGCAGCCGGATGTCGCGGGCGAACTCGCCGTAGGGCTTCCTGCCGTTCGGCAGGCCGAGCGCGAGGGGACAGACCACGAGCCCCCAGACGCCCGCGGCGGCGAAGTAGAGCAGCGCGGGAACGTAGGTGCCCGGGACCATCATCTCGATGAAGCCGAACAGCAGGAACGGGAGGATGGAGAGGATGATCGCCGGCTGGCGATACCTGGCGACCCACGGCAGACTGGCGTCTTGTGCGTTCACGCTGGCCCCCTTTTGGACGTGAGTACAGGCCGCCGGCGCGGGCTATTCACCCCGCCGTCACGGAGATGCCGTCCACGAGTATCCACGGCGCGCGGTACGCGGCGAAGACCGGCTCCGACGCGTCCGACAGGGCCACCACGCTCTTCAGCATCTCGAAGACGTTGCCGGCGATCATGGTCTCCGCCAGCGGATGCACGCGCTCGCCGCGCTCGACCCAGTGGCTGCCCTTGGCCACGCCGCTGAAGTCCCCCGTGACCGGGTCCGCGTTGCCGCTGTAGCGCTCCACCACCACCAGCTTGTCCGCCTCGGCCAGCAGCACCTCGCGGGGATGCTCGCCCGGCGCGATGACCGGCCCGTGCAGGCCGCCCTCGTGCCCCGTGCTCGCCGTCCCCCGCCGCTTCGCCGTGTAGATGGAGTCGATGTGCGCCTTCAGCACGCCGTCCTCGATCAGGACCAGCGGCCGCGTGGCCACGCCCTCGCCGTCGTGAGGCGTCGCGCCGCCCAGGGACATGTCGAAGGGGTCGTCCGTCACCGTCAGGTTGGCGGCGGCCACGGCCTCGCCCAGCGAGTCGCCCCAGCGCGACTTGCCGTCCATGATCTGCCGGCCGCTCACGTGGAACTCCAGCACCTCGAGGATCAGCTCGCTCGCCGCGGCCGGCGACAGCAGGACGCACCCGCGGTAGCTCTCGCCCTTGCGCGCCCCCAGGCAGGCCGTCAGCTTGGCCGCCAGGCGGCGCGCCGCGTCCTCGGGCCGGCCCGCGGCCTCCTCCCAGCTCCAGGCGCCGCCGGCGTCGTAGTCGAAGCTGGTCACCTCGTCCGCCGTCTTCGCCATGCCCATCAGCGACCAGGACAGGCGCGTGGCGCGGTCGCTCACGGACAGGCCGCGGCTGTTGACCAGCACCTCCTCGGCCGCACGCGCGGTGAGGGTGGCGCCGTCCAGGGTGATGCGCGCGTCCTCGCGGGCCGCGGCCGTGAAGGCCGCCGCCAGCTCGTGCAGGGGCGCCGCCGCCAGCTCGGCCAGGCGCGGATCCCAGCGGCCGGGCAGCGTGCGCGGCGCCTGCGGACCGGGCAGGCACAGGTGCTCGTCGGGCACCGACGGCTTGGCCAGCGTCAGCGCCCGCCGCGCCGTCTCGGCCAGGGCCGCCTCGCCGCGCTCGTTGGTGGCCGCGCGGCCCTTGCGCCGGTCGGCGTGCACCGTGACGCCGAAGCTCTGGCGCTCGTTGGTGGTCGAGATGCTGAAGTCGTTCTTCTCGTAGTGGATGTGGGTGACGCGCTCGCGCTGGGCCGTCACGGCCGCCTCGTCGGCGCCGCCGTCCATGGCGCTCGCCAGCATCGCCTCGGCGCTCGTGCGCAGGCTCTCGATCATTGCACACCTCCCAGCGTCGCCTGGCAGCGCAGGTAGGGGCCGCCCGCGTCCACCTTGGCCGCCTGGTGCTTGCCGCAGTAGCCGGCGCCCAGCTCCCAGCCGAACTCCTCGCTCACGGCGTCCACGGTCCTCAGCACGTCGAAGGCCACGCCGGAGACCGTCGCCTCGCGGTACTTCCTGCCCAGCTTGCCCTTCTTGATCTCCACGGCGCAGTCGGTGCCGAACATGAACTCGCCCGTGGCGTCGGCCTGGCCGTTGTTGGCCCCCGTCAGCAGGAAGCCGTCCTCGGTGCCGGCGATGATCTCCGCCAGAGGCGTCGTCCCCGGCTCGATGTAGGTGTTGCGCATGCGGATCAGCGGGCTGTCCGAGTACAGCCAGGCCCGCGCGTTGCCCGTGGGCGCGACGCCGAAGCGCGCCGCCGTCTCGCGGTTGTGCAGGTAGCCGACGAGAACGCCGTCCTCGATGAGCGTCGTCGTCTGGGCCGGCACGCCCTCGTCGTCGAAGGGGATCATCCCCGCCGCGTGGGCGCCCCGCTCCGGCATGGCCGCGTCGCGCAGGGTCACCAGCTCGCTGGCCACGCGCTCGCCCACCTTCCCCTCGGCCACGGAGCCCGACAGGACGAAGTCCGCCTCCACCGTGTGCCCGATGGCCTCGTGGCTGAGCAGGCCCACCAAACTCGGCGCCAGGATCACCGTCGCCTTGCCGCCGGGCAGGCGCGGCGCGTGGAGCAGGTCCACGGCCCGCCGCGCCGTCTTCTCGACGATGCCCCCGGCGCTGGGGTGGGCGAACAGGTCGTCCCAGCCGCCGGTGACGCCCAGCGCCGTGTAGGCGCGCTGGTGGTCGCCGTCCTCGCTGGCGTAGACGATCACGCGCAGCTCCGGCCGCGCCAGGCGGTGGGACGCCGCCGCGCCGTCGCTGGTCACCACCACCTTCTCCTCGAACATCTCGCTGTAGCCCGCCGCGGCCGTGTGGATCACGCCGGCGGCCTTGGCCGCCTCGCGCTCCAGCGCCACGGCGGCGGCCAGCTTCTCGTCCAGGGGCCGGGCGAGCAGGGCCGCGTAGCCGTCCAGCTCCGCGTCCGCATCCGCCAGGGCCACGGCCGGCAGTTCGGGGATCTTCTCGCGCTGGATGCCCGCCAGCTCCCGCGCGTTCTCGCGCGCCCGGACGATGGCCGCGACCACCGCCGCCTCGTCCGCGTCCACGGTGCTGGCGAAGCCCCAGGAGCCGCCCTCGAGCACGCGCACGCCCACGCCCGCCGTCACCTGCGAGTCGGCCCGGTCCACGCGCCCCTTCTGGGCCACGAACTGGTTCTGCAGGCGCCGGTGGTAGCGCAGCTCCACCCAGCCCTGCTGCTTGCGCACGATTTCCTGCAGGAATTGCCTCATGGTCGATTCCGTTCTCGTTTGGGATGGGAAGTGGCGAGCGGACGCGGATTCAACGGGCGAATCATAGCCGGGTTTCGCCGCGGCGCCAAGTTCGCATAAACAGGATCGCGCCGAGGGAGTATCCTCTACGGACCCGAGCCCGGTCCGGCCCCGCGCCGGGCCGGGCAACCCGCGGAGCGACGATGCAGACCACGGACCGCGACACGCACGACCACGACGCCCTGGCGCGGGCCTTCCGGGCCGGCGACGCCGGGGCCTTCCGCCGCCTGGTGGAGAACCTGAGCCGCACCCTCATGGCGACGGCCTGGCGCTACACCGGCGACTGGGAGGCCGCGCGCGACCTGACCCAGGCCACCTGGGTCCGGGTCTGGGAGCGCGCGGACCGCTGGGATCCGGAGCGGCCCTTCCGCCCCTGGCTCCTGGCCGTCCACCGCAACGCCTGCCTGTCCTGGCTGCGCCGGGCCGCCCGCCGCCGCGAGGAGGCGGCGGCGGCGCCCGGCCTCGGCCTGATGGCCCCCGCCGGCGATCATCCCGAGGCGGCGCTGCGCCGCCGGGAGCTCGCCGCGGGCCTGCGCCGGGCCGTCCGGCGCCTGAGCCGGAGGCAGCTCGCGGTCTTCGCCCTCGTGGACCTGGAGCAGACCGATCAGCGCGAGGCCGCCGGCCGCCTGGACATGGCCGCCGGCACGCTGCGCGCCACCCTGCACGCCGCCCGGCGCAAGCTGGCCGGGCAGCTCCGCAAGCTGGAGGTGGAGCCATGACGCGCGGCTGCCGCGAATTCACCGAGAAGCTGGACGCCCTCCTGGCCGGCTCCCTGCCCGCGGACGAGGCCGAGCGCCTGCGGGCCCACGCCGCCGGGTGCCCCGACTGCGCGGCCCTGCTGGCCCTGCAGCGCCGGCTCGCCGGCGTGGACGCCGCGGCGCTGGAGGCCGCCGTGCCCGATGATCTGCTCGAGGGCATGTGGCCGCGCGTGAGCGAGGCCATCCTCGAGGCCGGCGCCCGGCGCCGCGCCGGATCGCGCCGCTGGTTCGCCCGCGGCGGGCCGGCCCCGGCGCGCCCGGGCTGGCTGGTGCCGGCCCTGGCCGCGGCGGCCGTCGTCCTGGCCCTGGCCACGGGCTTCCTCGCCGGCCGGATGCGCAGCCTCGAGGGCGGCCAGCGCCTGCTGGCCGAGGAGCTGTCCCGCCAGGAGCGCGCTCTGGCCGCCCTTCAGCGGCCGGACGCGGGCGGCGGTCTCGCCGAGCAGGCCGCCCGCTGGCGCTCGTCCGCGGGCGCCGGCGACGCCCTCAGCGTGGGCGAGCTGCGCGCGCGCCTGGCCGCGCTGCCCCCGGGCACCGTCCTGCTGGACGCGGCCGGGGCCGAGGCCCTCCGCCGCGCCCTCCCCGCCGGGCCGGGCGCCCTGCTGCCCGCCGCGCTGGGTGGCCGCGACGGCGGTGGCCTGCGGGCGGGCGAGGCCCTGCGCCTTCTCGGGTCCCTGGATCCCGACACGGAGATTCCCCCCGAGCGGGTGGCCGCCCTGGCCGAGCGCCTGCGCGGCCGCCACCCCGCCGGCCCCCTGGGCTGGTGACGAAAGGAGCCGACCATGGCACCCAAGACGATCGCGCGAGTCGCCGCCCTCGCCCTGCTGGCCCTGGCCCTGCTCGCGGGCGGCTGCAAGGAGTACCGCCTGAACGTCGCCCTGGATGCCGACGGCGGCGGCACCCGCCGCCTCGAGCTGGTCTGGGACACGGACCTGGGGCCTGAGACCGACCCGAGCCTCGAGACCATCCGCGCCCTGTTCGCCCTCGACGAGGCGGACGGCTGGCAGGTGACCACGGGCGATCAAGCCGCGGTCGACCAGGCCACGGGCGCCAAGGGCAAGGTCACGCACTTCACGCGCGAACGGCGCCTGCGCCGGCCCTCCGATTGGTCGGGCGCCAGCGGAGATGTCGTCATCCGCGGCACGCTGGATCCCGAAAGCCCCTACGCCGAAGTCGGGCTCGTCAACCGCGTGTCGGTGGAGGTCGAGGCCGCCGAGGGTGGGCGCTACCTCACCTACACGGAGAGCTTCGCCTGGACCGGCTTCCAGGAGGCCGTGGTGGACCACTTCACCGACCGCATCGGCCACGCCCTGACCTCGGCCTACACGGACATGGACAAGTGGGACCGCGTGCGGCTGTGGGGCCTGATCGAGGGCCACCTCGCCCTGTGGCTCCACCTGCAGATGCGCGACGACGACCTGGACGACGACGTCATCGCGGTCCCCCTGGCCAGCCACGCCCTGGGCATCGTGCGCGGGAGCCACCCGGAGGCCGACGCCGAGACGCTGCGCGCCGCCATCGAGGGCGTGATGGACCAGAGCGGCGAGGAGTTCGAGGCCTGGCTCGCCGAGAACGTGCCGGGCGCCTTCCACGCCGGCATGATGGGCATCCTCCTCCAGGTGACCCTGCCCGGCCGCATCGTGGACAGCAACGCCGAGACCGTCGAGGACGGCACCGCCACCTGGAAGGCTGGCTTCTGGGACGCGACCACCGAGCCCGTCGTCTTCACCGCCCGCGCGCTGGTGCTGGACTAGAGACGCTGTCGGGCGCCGCGGCGGCGCGTGGCGCTCCGACGCGCAAGGGCCCCGGGCGATCCGCCCGGGGCCATTCTTCATCCTGGCACACGCGATTCTGGATTTTTCTGGCAGATGAATGTTACGATGCGGTAAAATACGAGGCTTCATTCAGGTCGTCATCATGACGGTTTCGCACATCTGGAAGCGGGAGGGGCCTTCATGTCACACAGAGTCAGATTGTTCACAAGCGTCCTGGCGGGGCTGGTCTGTCTGCCCGCGATGCTCTTCGCGGCCACCTACGTCGTCGAGGACGACGGCAGCGGTGATTTCCCCACCATCCAGGCCGCCATCACCGCCGCCGCGAACGGGGACATCATCCTGCTCGCCGACGGCACCTTCACGGGCGCGGGCAACGAGAACCTGGACTTCCAGGGCAAGGCCATCCGCCTGCGCGGCCAGAGCGAGGATCCCGACCTGGCCATCATCGACTGCGGGGGCGGCGGGCGCGGCGCCGTCTTCGACGACGGCGAGTCGATCGGGACGGCCCTGCAGTACCTCACCATCCGCGACGGCGGCGGCGACATCCCTGGCTGCGGCATCTACTGCGACGGATCGTCGCCCAACATCACGCTGGTGAAGATCGAGGACTGCGACAGCGGCGTCTCCGGCGGTGCGGTGTTCCTGACGGGCGGCGCGGCTCCCCAGTTTGCGAGCTGCGAGCTGCGCGACAACACCGGCTACAGCGGCGGCGCCATCTACGCCGGCACGGGCTGCCACTTCAGCATGTCCAACTGCACCGTGAACAGCAACAGCTCCTTCGGCGGCAACGGCGGCGCCATCTACCTCAACGGGTGCAACCCGAACATCGAGGGCACGGGCTTCAGCTACAACTCCGCCGGCGGCGGCTGCGACGGCGGCGCCATCTACTGCAACAACGCCGATCCCACGCTGGACGGCTGCACCTTCACAGGCAACGAGGGAGGCAACAGCGACATGGGCGGCGCCCTCTACGCCGCCAGCGGCTCGCGACCCGACTTCTCCTACTGCAATTTCTACAGCAACAGCGCCATGCTGGGCGGAGCCCTCTATCACGCCACCGGCTCCACGCTCGCGGTGCACGGCTGCCAGTTCGTGGGCAACACGGCGACGATCAACACGGCGCGGGGCGGCGCCATGTACATGGAGGCCGTGGGCGGCACCATCACGGAGTGCCACTTCGAGTACAACCGGGCCTGGACCGGCGGCGCCCTCTTCTGCGCCGCGGGAGCCTACCCGGGCATCGCCCTGACCACCTTCGTGGACAACGAGGCCGGCATCGGCGCCGGCTTCAAGGCCCAGAACTCCGATCCGGCCTTCACCTGGTGCACCTTCGCCACCAACTACGCCTACTCGAGCGGCGGCGCCTTCGTGGCCGATGGCGACTCCCCCATCTTCAACAACGTCACGTTCTATGGGAACGCCGCCGACACCTACGGCGCCGCCATGGCCCTCTACAGCGGGGCCGAGCCGACCCTGGACAACTGCATCATCGCCTTCAGCCAGGGCTCGCAGACCATCTGGTTCGGCGGCACCAACACGCCGGTCTTCACCTGCTCGGACATCTACGGGAACTACGGCGGAAACTGGCACGGCTACATCTACGACCAGGTCGGCGTGAACGGGAACATCGAGGAGGACCCGATGTTCTGCAACGCCTCGCAGAGGGACCTGCGCATCCACTCCGACTCGCCCTGCGCGGCCAGCTACAACCCCGATTGCGGCCTCATCGGGCACCACGGCATCGGCTGCGGCGAGACGGCCGTGGGCGAGCCCGGCGCCCCCGGCGCGGCCTGGCTGGCCGTGGCGCCCAACCCCGCGCCGGGCGGGACGCGCCTGCACTTCGCGGCGCCGGCCGGGCAGGCCCTGCGCCTGGAGGTCTTCGACGTGGCCGGGCGCCTGGTGCGCGTCCTCGCCGAGCGGCGCGGCACGGGCGACCCGGCCAGCGTCGCCTGGGACGGCCGCGACGCTGGCGGCCGGCCGGCCGCGGCGGGCGTCTACTTCGCCCGCCTCAGCGCCGGGCCGCGGCAGGTGACGCGCCGCGTCGTCCTGACGCGCTAGACCTCGACCACCTCCTCACGCCGAGGGCCCCGGGCATCCGCCCGGGGCCCCTCTTCGTCGCCGCTGCTCGACGCCGGCGTCCAGGGCGGCGCCGCGCGGGATCCCGCAATTCCGGCGGAAACTCGCTCAAGGAAAGGATTTAGGGCGGGAACGGCGCCCGCCGCGCATGGCGCGTCTCCGTGACACTGTTTACCTTGCACGTCGACCCCGACTGCCCTTCAATGGTGAGTCGCGCCCCCGTGGGGCCGCGAACCATCGCCCAGGAGTGTCCGATGTCCGGCAAGGACCCCACCGCCCCGCCGCGGGCGACCCTCTCGATTCGCGACGACTTCCCCCCGCCCGACAGCGAGACCTGGCGCGCCGAGGTGGAGCGCCTCCTCGAGGGCGCCTCCTTCGAGAGGCGCATGCTGACGCACACGCTGGAGGGGATCACCCTGCGCCCCCTCTACGACGCCGGCGACGCCGCGGACCTGCCCCACGCGGGCGGCCTGCCCGGCTTCCCGCCCTACGTGCGCGGCGGCCACGCGGCGGCCGGCTGGGAGATCGCCCAGATCAGCCGCCAACCCGATCCCGCCGCCTGCGGCCGCGAGCTGGCGAACGACCTGGCACGCGGGCAGACGGCCGTCGTCCTGCAGCTCGACCGCGCCAGCCGCCTGGGCCTCGATCCCGACCAGGCCCCGCCGGACGCGGTGGGCGTGGACGGCGTCTCCATCGCCTCGGTGGCCGACCTGGACGCGGCCCTGGCGGGCGTGGACCTCGAGCGCGTGCCCGTCTACCTGCAGTCGGGCGCCTCGGGCGTGCCCTTCCTCGCCCTGTACGTCGCCCTGGCCAAGCGCCGCGGCGTCGAGCCGGCCGCGCTTCCCGGCGCCGTGGCCATGGACCCCCTCGGCGAGCTGGTCGCGCAGGGCAGCCTGACCCAGTCGCTGGAGTGGGCCTTCATCTCCATGGCCGAGATGATGACCTGGGCGGCCGAACAGGCCCCCATGCTGGGCACCATGTGGTGCCACGGGAGCCCCTACCGCGACGGCGGCGCCAGCGCCACGCAGGAGCTGGCCTTCGTCCTGGCGACGGCGGTCGTCTACCTGCGCGAGATGGAGAAGCGCGGCCTGCCGCCGGAGATCGCGGCGCCCCGCATCCGCTTCAGCTTCGCCCAGGGCGACAACCTGTTCATGGAGATCGCCAAGCTGCGCGCCGCGCGCCTCCTGTGGGACCGCGTCCTCGAGGCCTGCGGCCTGCCGCCCGAGCTGCGCCGCATGTGGATCCACGCCCGCGGCGCCGACTACACGAAGACCCTCCACGACCCCTACGTGAACATGCTGCGCGCCGCCACCGAGTGCTTCGCCGGCGCCGTGGGCGGCGCCGACAGCCAGCACGCGGCGCCCTTCGACGCCCATCTGCGCTCCGCCGACGAGTTCTCGCGGCGCGTGGCCCGCAACACGCAGCTCGTCCTGCGCGACGAGGCGCTGCTGGGCCGCGTGGCCGATCCGGCCGGCGGCTCCTGGTTCGTCGAGCGCCTCACGGCCGACGTGGCCAAGGCGGCCTGGGACCTCTTCCGCGACGTGGAGCGCCGCGGCGGCATGCTCGCGGCCCTCGTGCAGGGCTTCCCCCAGGACCAGGTGGCCGCCGTCGCCGCCGCGCGCGAGGAGGCCATGGCCGTCCGGCGCGAGGTGATGGTGGGCACCAACAAGTACCCGAACCCCGCCGAGAAGCGTCTGGAGATCCCGCGCGCGGACAGCAGCCCCTTCCACGCGCGGCGCGCGCGCGAGTTGCGCGAACTGCGCGCGTCCGGGGCCCGTGCCCGCGAGCTGACCGCCCTGCGGCACCTCGACCCGGCCGGCGAGACCGACGCCATGGGCATCGCCCAGTCCGCCATCGAGGCGGCCGCCCAGGGCGCCACGGTGGGCGAGATCGTGGCCGCGCGCTGCGCGAGCGACGGCGAGCCGCCGCGCGTGCAGCTCATCCCCCGCTGGCGGGCCGCCGAGCCCTTCGAGCGCCTGCGCGGCGCCGTCGAGCGGCACCGCGCCGAGCGGGGCGGCTGCCGCGTCTTCCTGGCCACCCTGGGCCCCGTGGGCCGCACCATGGCCCGCCTGGACTTCGCCGCCTCCTTCTTCGCGGTGGGCGGCTGCGAGGTCCTGCGCTCCGACG
>Ga0272442_10007864_pt1 | contig 13687 bp, 10 predicted proteins | sample SSMForm2O_FD_200262 | JGI IMG/M metagenome (GOLD analysis project Ga0272442, IMG submission 200262) | Marine sediment archaeal communities from Little Sippewissett salt marsh, Falmouth, MA, United States - SSM-Form-2O | ecosystem: Environmental > Aquatic > Marine > Wetlands > Sediment ...
GTTATCAAAATTTACAGAATCTACAATAAAGAAGAAAATCAGTGATTTTCTCGTACATAGAAGAACTGCGGCGCATGGTCGGATGATAACTATAGAAGAAGCAAAGAAATGCGGTTTGAATATCAAGGAAATAGAATTACGATCAGATTTATGGAATCTTTTATGGGAATTATTCATAAGAGCAGATTGTGCGGTTTCCATGCCTCAACCTCGCAAAATTATTGAATCAGCCAATTCTTCGTTAAGTGCTGGCGGAAAACGGAGGACACCATGAAACCCAAGAACAACAAACAATTTAAAGCAGCCCGAAATTCTTTAAATGAAATCTTAAAGACACTTGGGCCATATATACCTAAAAAACCAAAAATTAAGGAAAGTCAAGAACCTATTTGGGAGTCAATGGGCACAGATACATTTCCCGTACCCCAACACAGGTCGAGGAAAGAAATTTGAAAATTATTTAATGTTTTCCTTTTTTCTACTTGACTTTACTTGACCGCTCAAGCATAATGGTCAGTATGAGAAAGCTGACCATACAAAAACGAATAGCAATTCTATCGTCCCTTGTTGAGGGTAATTCCATCCGATCAACTGTTCGCATGACGGGCGCAGCCAAGAATACTGTTCTTAAACTCTTACGGGATATTGGCCAAGTCTGCGAACGATACCACGATCAAGTCATGGTGGACCTGCCATGCAGAAAGATACAGGTTGATGAGATTTGGTCGTTCTGCTATGCCAAACAGAAAAACGTTCCGCCGGAATTGCAAGGGCAATTTGGTTTTGGCGATGTGTGGACGTGGGTAGCGATTGATGCAGAGACTAAATTAGTCCCATCATGGCTTGTCGGCAAGCGCGATGCTGATTGGGCTGAAATGTTCATGTATGACTTGTCAAAGCGATTACGTCATCGTGTCCAACTAACAAGCGACGGGCACAAGTCATATTTGACCGCTGTTGAAGATGCTTTCGGTGGTGATATTGACTATGCAACATTAGTAAAGACGTATGGCACAGACAAGAAGGAGAAAGAAGCTGAGGTACGTTATAGCCCACGTCAAATTGTCGGCTGTCAATTGGCTGTTATTCAAGGCAAGCCCGATCCTCGGTACATATCAACATCGTATGTTGAGAGGCAGAATTTGACGATGAGGATGCAAATGAGACGGTTTACACGTCTTACAAACGCTTTTAGCAAGAAGGTAGAAAACCTGCATTATGCTGTAGCTTTGCACTTTATGCACTATAACTTTTGCAGGATTCATAAGACATTAAGGGTAACGCCAGCAATGGAGGCTGGAATTAGTGACCATCTATGGGAAATTGAAGATATTGTGGAATTGCTTGAAAAGAAAGAGAAGAAAAAATTGGTGGGATAAATTGAAAGTGACCCACTACCCCTTTTTTTTATGCATTGCCGGTAGCTTACGGTCATGACAAGCAGGACAACGCATGGATTCCGATAGTTTTGTCGCGACAGAGCATTTAACCAAGATTTATTCGACCGGCACGGTTCAGGTCGTCGCCCTTGAGGATGTGAGTCTGTCTCTCGATGAAGGAAAGTTCTTGGGAGTCGCGGGGCCGTCCGGCTCGGGCAAGTCCACCCTGATGAATCTCCTGGGCGGACTGGATCAACCCTCCTCAGGGAATATCAACGTTCAGGGCAAATCGATCTCCTCACTCAATAAAGAAGAATTAGCGCTCTACCGGCGCTACCAGGTCGGCATGATCTTCCAATCGTTCAACCTGATCTCTTCCTATACGGCCCAGGGAAATGTGGCCTTCCCGCTGCTCTTTGCCGGCGTGGCCAAAAAGGACCGGTTCAGACGAGCGGAAGAGATGCTCTCAAAGGTGGGCCTGGCCTCACGGAAAGACCACCGTCCGGCGGAGCTATCGGGCGGCGAACAGCAGCGGGTTGCTATTGCCCGGTCGCTCATCAATAAGCCAAAAATCCTCCTGGCCGATGAACCCACGGGCAACCTGGATACGAAAACATCGTATCAGATCGTGCAAATCCTGTCGGATTTGAATAAAGACCAGGGCCTGACCGTTATTATGATCTCTCACGAGGAATCCCTGTTGGCTGAATTTGCGGATAACGTGATTCACTTATGTGATGGAAGAATCGTACATTATGATAATTGAAATTGTGAATAGATAAAAACAGGGTGGCAGCCTTAAAGCCGAAGGCTTTGGGGATGGTCAATACCGACCATTCGGATAAAGACGGTTCATGAGAATTACCGATTATATCGAACAATCCTTTTCCAATCTGCGAAAGAAAAAGCTGCGCACGTTCCTGACAACGTTCGGCGTCGTGATCGGTATTGGGGCGCTGGTTTCGATGTTTGCCTTCGGAAAGGGGATGCAGAAGAATTTCACCGACATGTTCAATGAGCTTGAGCTGTTCAACTACGTCGGCGTGTACGCGCGCTCGGGCGGCCCCCGAGACGCCGATGATCCCAATAATCCCGCTCCGGAGACGGAACAAGAGGCCGGCAAGTCGGCTCTTGTTTTGGACGATGATTTTCTGCTGAGTCTCGCGGGTATCGAAGGTGTTGAATGGGCCTTGCCGGAGATCCGTTTTCCTGCCTTGATCGGACTCGACGACGAGGAGGAGTTCAGCCTGATCCAGATTCTGCCCGCCGATGTCTGTCAGGCCGGATTCATTAAGCTCCGGGCCGGCGAATTCTATACATCCGATGAGGAACATTCTCTGATTATCAGTGATTCCCTTTTGCATCGTTTAAATGTAAAGAAGCCGGAAAGCGCCGTCGGCCGGGAGGTGGTTGTGTCCACGATGACCATTGATTTTAGCCTTTCGAATCTTAAGAATATCGTCTCATTCCTGAAAGGAACGGGATTGCCGTTTTCCAAACAAAACTATACGTTCACCATCGTCGGCGTCATAGAACGAATGGGCATGTCGGGCCCGATGCCCGTGCGAAGCGGCGTTTTTATACCCCACGGCACATCAGAAAAGATGAAGAAACTATCGTTCACGAGCATCAACGATATTTTTCGGTCGATGCGTCCGTCCCGCGGCTATTCGGCGGTCGGTATCAAACTGACCTCCCCCAAATATGTCGAGCCGGTCAAGGCGCAGATGGAAGAGTTAGGTTTTGAAACGTTCGCGATGCTGGATCAATTGGAAGAGATCAAGACGGGCTTTCGTTTTGTGGATTTATTTTTGTTCGCCGTGGGGATGATCGGCATCAGTGTCGCGGCCCTCGGCATTATCAACACGATGGTCATGTCCATCCTGGAACGATACAAAGAGATCGGGATCATGAAGGCCGTCGGGGCCAGCGACAAGGACGTGAAGAAAATATTCTTTTTCGAGTCCGGCGTTATCGGCTTTATGGGCGGCGTGTTTGGGCTTGGTCTGGGGTGGATCGTGAGTAGTATCATCAATCTCATCATCAACAGCATTGCGACCCAGCAGGGTGTCCCCCCCATGAGTTATTTCACCTTCCCCTGGTGGCTTTGCCTGGGCGCGATTGCCTTTTCGATCCTCATCAGCCTCCTGGCCGGCATCTACCCCACCCTCCGCGCCGTCCGCGTCGATCCGGTTGTCGCCCTCCGCCATGATTAATAAGTCCAAACATTGGTGAAGTGACGAATCAAAATCAGTGAATTACGTAACCGTACGACCAACCACACTCCCCACGCGGAGAAGAAGAATGTGAGGGATCAATTCGCAGGAATCAACTCCCACCACAGCCGCAAATGATCCTGATCTTCGAGAATCCACTAGACGTATTCTGTACGTTTTTGGTATGATCCACAAATCCTAGCAACTAACAACGTCTCCATTTGGACTACTGACTTTACCTTGTTCGCAATCGCTGGTAGGTCTGTGGATTGATTTGAACATAGGATCTGTTTGGCTCCACTGCCACGAAGACAGCGAGAAAGGACTCTCTCGTCGTCAAAATAAAGGAACATCAACATCTCAATAAGAACTGGATTTAAGGAGAACTATTATGGCGAACTACCTCAAAACGGCTACAGTAAGCGCAATACTGACATTAGAAGAGCATGGCTGGTCCCAAAGGCGTATAGCCAAGAGACTCGGTATTCACCGCGACACGGTTGGTATGTACGTTCATTCATTCGGCAAGGATCCAAAGCCGGTCAATGCGTCCACTCACTCCATTGACCAAGATCCCCGAAAGGCTGGTCCGGAGAGTCAGTGTAAAGCCTTCCGCAAAGTCATCCAGGACAAACTGCGAAGTGGGCTATCCCGTCGACGTATCTATCAGGACCTCAGAGACGAGTACGCATTTGAGGGTAGCTACTACAGTGTCCGCAAGTTTGTCAAACGCTTGATTTCAACTATATTCGCCAAGTCCCTTCTGGAAGAGATCATAGAAGCTGAGAACACATTACAGTCCGAGATCAGAAATCTGCAAAATCGAATAACCACAAAATACCTGACAGAATCAAATAAAAAGAATAGTGGCGGTAGTGAATCCCTAAATCCTTGGTTGCGTCAGCTCTTATTTCAAAAAGGAACTCCAGAAGAACTCCAAGCAATCTTTAGCAATGAGGAACTCTCTATTCTCAGGAAGCTGTTGGCGAGCAAAAGCCGGAAGCATAGGAAACAAGCCGCCACGATAATATTGCGCAAGAAAGGCTTCTCATTCAAAGCAATCGGACGCGTATTAAGTTCGTCACGAGAAACAGTCGCTAAATATTGGCACAAGTACGAAGAGCGCGGAATGAATGCAATAGTCACCCACACAAAAAGACACCGAAAGGCCGATATCGAAGCTTTACGGGAGGCTGTGTTTGCCCTCCTGCACTCGCCGCCTTCAAGCCATGGTGTTAATCGGACAACCTGGACGATGAAAGATCTGCAAAATGTTCTCAAATCGAAGGGTAGCCCAGCTTGCACACATGTTATCAGAGAGATTATAAAATCTGCGGGATACAAGTGGCGAAAGGCCAAGGTTGTTCTCACAAGCAACGATCCCGAGTACCGAGAGAAGCTCAATCATATCCAATCGATTTTGTCATCATTGGGCAGGAACGACCGTTTCTTCTCTATTGATGAGTTCGGGCCATTTGCTGTCAAGACGAAGGGAGGAAAACGGCTCGTTGCACCAGGCGAGCATCCGCATATTCCCCAATTTCAGACATCTAAAGGCTGTCTCATCATTACTGCTGCACTGGAATTGTCAGGAAATCAGGTGACTCATTTTTATTCAAAGAAGAAAGATACGACCGAGATGATAAAGCTGCTCAAGCTCCTATTGCGAAGGTACAAAAAATGTCGAAGACTATACTTGTCGTGGGATGCAGCCTCTTGGCACGCATCCAATATGTTTTATGAGAAAGTGGAAGAGGTCAACAAGAGAACTTACCGAAAAACTCATTGCACGCCGATAGTGAAACTGGTTCCTTTGCCTGCCTCTGCCCAATTCCTCAACGTGATCGAGTCTGTCTTCAGCGGTATGGCAAGAGCAGTCATCCACAATAGTGACTATCAATCTGTTCACGAAGCAATGGCATCCATAGATTGTTACTTCAAAGAACGAAATAAACACTTCAGGAAACATCCCAAAAAAGCAGGCAACAAAATCTGGCGAAAAGAACTGGTTCCAAGCAAGTTTTCCGAGGGACAGAACTGCAAAGATCCAAGGTGGTGATTTTAGAATCCTTGAATAATACGAATCGTCAGTTTATGAATGATCATCTTGAGTTAATGTATCCAACGGCAGTCTGACTTGCTATTTCCTGTCTGCCATGTGTCTCTTCCAGCCTGAAAGGTCGAGAGGGATAGTCATCTATTTAACAACTCATGTTGGATTTGATCGATGGCTGAAGGCGAGCTTGGACGATTCACTTCAGGGCGGCGAAGAATCGGTTGAGGCGGGGTTGAAATTTGTCGGTGATGTCGAACGAGCCGATGACGCCCTTGGCTTTGCCGACGATGGATTGCCGCTCGACGAATCCGAAGTACCGCGAATCCCGGCTGTTATCCCGATTGTCGCCCATCACGAAGTAATGATCGTCCGGGACGGTCACCGGCCCGAAACTCCGCGTGGCGGGGATGGAGGGAACGCTCATGACCGGATGCGTGAAGCCGTCCAAATCCTCTATCGCTATAATGCTCTTATTCCGCAGGTTGCGGGGTAGGTCGTCCTTGTATTCGGGATCGATGCGCGTGTAGGCGATCGGCTCGGCGTTGAGGTAGAGGACATTATGCCGCATTTCGATGGTATCGCCCGGCTGACCGATGACGCGCTTGACCAGCCGCGTGCCATCCTCGGGAGAGAAGAAAATAACGATGTCACCCCTTTGCGGGTCCGACCATTTAGCCAGCCGGTGCATCGTTAGCGGAAAGCGGAGGTCATAGGCGACTTTGTTGACGTAGATCAGGTCGCCATCCAGGATGGTCGGATTCATCGACCCGGTCGGAACCCAATTCCAGTCCGCCAGCGATGATTTTACCGGAATCACGACAAAAACGATGATCAAAATGGTGACCCGACATTCTTTCCAGGTCTTATGAAGGAACTTCTTAATTTTTTTTGCGCTCATTTTCTCCTCACTCAGCCAGTTATCCTATTTCATTATACCTCAATACGTGAAGAAAATCAAGAATGTTCTTTCTTTGTCTATTTTATCAACTCTGTTGACACCGTGCCGGTGAGGCACCCGAAACAATCAAGGACGAGACGCCCTCGCTACGACGGGGTGGCAGCCTCATCCCGCAGGGATGGGGATGGTCGGGGAAGAGCCATCCCCAAGCTTCGCTTGAGGCTGCCACCCTGTTATTCTATCCCATTATACTTTTGCGGTAATATTGAGCGATCCTTATTCAAAATTACGGATATTTCTTGACTTTTGGGTGGCTTGGATGTAGTGTATGTGCGCGCATGACTCGGCCTTGAAACATGTGATGAGTGTAACCAAAGGAATAACAGGAGACTGATGACGGACATTAGCAAGCCGCGGGAGCAATTCGAGGATATGCGTATCCTCGATGAGTTGAAAAACTCCTATCTGAACTACGCCATGAGCGTGATTGTGTCGCGCGCGCTGCCGGACGTTCGTGACGGTTTGAAGCCCTCGCAGCGACGCATCCTCGTGGCGATGAACGATCTGAATCTCGGGCCGCGAAGCAAGCATCGAAAGTGTGCGAAAATCGTCGGGGATACGAGCGGGAACTATCATCCTCACGGCGATCAGGCCACGTATGGCACCCTGGTGCGGATGGGCCAGGAATGGAACATGCGTTACACGCTGATCGATCCCCAGGGGAATTTCGGGAGCATCGATTCCGATCCGCCGGCGGCGATGCGATATACCGAAGCGCGAATGGCCTCTCCGGCGACGGATCTGCTCGAAGACATCCGGTACGACACGGTGGATTTTGTGCCGAATTACGATGAGACCCGGATGGAGCCCGTCGTATTGCCTTCGAAGTTTCCGAATCTGCTGGTCAACGGCTCGACGGGGATCGCCGTGGGGATGGCCACGAATATCCCGCCGCACAATATCAAGGAGGTTTGCGACGCCCTGTTATTGGTCATTGAAGATCCGAATTGCGGATTCAAGGATATTATCAAGCGCCTGCCCGGGCCGGACTTCCCGACGGGCGGGATTATCTGCGGCCGGAAGGGGATTATGGACGCCTATACGTCCGGTCGGGGCCACCTGACGGTTCGCGGGAAGGTGGACGTCGAGACGACCAAGAAGGGCCGGGAGAGGATTATCGTCACCGAGATACCGTACATGGTCGTCAAAACCACGATCGTCTCGAAAATCGCCGAGTGTGTTCAGAATAATACGCTTCCGGAAGTGTCCGACGTCAGGGATGAATCGGACCGTCACGGATTGCGCATCGTCGTGGAGCTGAAAAGGGACGCCGACGCCGACGTCGCACTGAATAAGATTTATCGCTACACGCCGCTGCAAAGCACCTTTGCCATCGCCAACATCGCCCTGGTGGATAATCGACCCGAAACGCTGAACATCCGCCAGATGCTGGATTGTTTCATCGAGCATCGCAAAATCGTCATTCGAAGGCGCAGCCGATTCCTTCTCAAGCGGTGCCGAAACAGGGCGCACATTCTCGAAGGTCTCATTTTAGCCGTCAGTGACATCGATGAGATAATCGAGCTGATCAAGGCCTCGCCCGATACACCGACCGCCAAGCTGAACCTGATGCAAAAGCCCTTGCGATTGGCCGAAGTGGCGACATTAAAGAAAATCCTCCCGGAGGCGTTTGTCAGGGAAAAAAGCGCCGGCGAGCACTTCCTCACCGGCCCGCAGGCCGATGCGATTCTGACGATGCAGCTCCAGCGGCTCACCGGCCTGGAGATTGAAAAGCTCGCCAAGGAATATGCCGAGCTGACCGAGCAGATCGAGGGCTATGAAGCCATTTTGGCCAATAATGAGCTTTTGTTGGACATTATTCGAGAAGACCTTTACGAGATCAGGGAAAAGTACGGCGACGCCCGGCGGACTCAAATCACCGCGGCCGCCGAGCAGTTTGCCGTCGAGGATCTGATCGCCGAAGAGGAAGTGATCGTCACCGTCAGTCATGGCGGGTACGTCAAGCGCATGCCGATCGACACCTATCGCCGGCAGGGCCGGGGCGGCAGAGGCATCATCGGATCCGATACCAAAGAAGGGGACTTTATCGAGCATCTCTTCATCGCCTCGACGCACGATTACCTGCTGATTTTCACGAATCGCGGCAAGTGCTACTGGCTGAAGGTGTACGATGTCCCGAGCATGTCCCGGCAGAGCAAGGGCAGGAACATCGTCAATCTGCTGAAGCTGGGCAGCCAGCAAGTCGCGTCCATCATTAATGTCAGCAGTTTCAATGACGACGATGACGATACGCCGCAAAGGCAACTGGTGATGGCCACGAAGAATGGTATCGTCAAAAAGACGAAGCTCTCCGCCTACGGTAACCCAAGGGCCAGCGGCGTGATCGCCATCAATCTCGATCCCAACGATGACCTAATTGGTGTAGCGCTGACTACGGGAAGCAATCACATCATACTCGGCACGCGCGATGGGATGACGATCCGTTTTGATGAGAGCCAGGTCCGCTCGATGGGGCGCGTCTCACGGGGCGTCATCGGGATCAAGCTGCGCTCGGGGGATACCGTTGTCGGCATGGTGATCGTCGAGGAAAAAGCCGCCTTGTTTACGATCTGCGAGAACGGCTACGGCAAGCGGACCGGCCTGGACAACTACCGCCCGCAGAGCCGAGGCGGGGTGGGCTTGAAGAATATCAAAACCAGCGAGCGGAACGGCAAGGTGGTCGCTCTCAAAGCCGTGAAGAGCCAGGACGATTTGATGATGATCACCGCCCAGGGAATGATTATCCGCACGGGCCTTGACCAAATCCGCTCGATCGGCAGAAATACGCAGGGCGTGCGGCTGATCAACCTCAAGCCCGGGGATAAGCTTGTGGCCGCTGCGAAAATCGTCTCAGAGGATGCGAACGGATCCCAGGGAAGCAAGTGAAACGTGACGCACACGAGTTGATTTATGTCATCGCCGGCAAAGAGGATGCTCTCGTCGGCGCGCGGTGCAGTGAGCTGCTTGATCAGCTCCTGGCGCCTTCGCAAAGGGCGACCGGATTGTTTGACGCTGAAGCGGCTTCGGTCACGGCCTCTGACGTCCTGGATGAGTTACGGACGGCCCCGTTTCTGACCGACAAGCGCGTCGTACTGTTACGGGGAGCGGACGACTTCGTTTCCAAAAATCGTCCGTTGCTGGAGAAATATTTCGACAATCCGTGCCCGACGGGACGATTGCTCTTGACGGTCAGAAGCTGGGATTCCCGCACGAAGCTGGCAAAGAAACTGCCCAAAGCCGGCAAACTTATCAGCATCACGGCGCCGAAACGCCGGGAATTGCCACAGCGCCTGATCGGGTATGCACACGACGCCTACAACAAGCGGCTGAACCGGGATGCTGCCGAGCTTCTGGTCGAGCTGACCGGCGACGAACTCACGCGATTGTATAGTGAAGTCGACAAGCTGGCCTTATTTGCGGATTCCGAAAAGGTCATAACGATCAAGCATATCGAATCCCTGGTCGGCCACAATCGCCTGTTCAACGCCTTCTCCGTGATCGATGCCATGATTGCCGGTAACGCCGGGGTTGCGGTGGAGCGGCTCAGGGGCATGTTCGCCGACGACCGGTCGGCGGAGTACACCGTCGTCGGGGCTTTCGCATTTCATTTTCGTCGGCTGTTCAACGCCAAAGCACTGCTCGAAAAAGGTATCCGACGCGGCGAGGTGGAGAGGAAACTGCGCATCTGGGGCAATAAAGACGGGTTCTTCGCGCAGCTTCGCGGGATGAGCCTCAGACAAATCGGCACGTACTTGCAACATCTGGGTGAAACGGACTACGCCATCAAGACCGGCCGGACAAAGGCACGCGTCGCCATGGAACAGTTTGTTTTGGAACTCGCGGCGAAATAGAGACATCTTTATTTTTCGGAATCCGTACTTTTAATCTCAGCGAGCCATCGGACCGATTCGGATTGACTGTACCCTAAGAAGGCGCTATGCTTATCGTGATCCTTGAATGCCGCGTATGCTCGGCGCTTGTTCGCGTTGGCGTAGCAATACACGCAGCCATGCGGGCAGGTGTCGTAAGCACCGATATCCGTGCTTTGCGTGCAGCCGCATTCTTTTCGGGTAGGTTTATCATCGTACCTAAAGCCTTCCGGCGAAAATAATTCCTCGATAAGACGGCCATCGATACAGTGGGCCTTCTTGATTTTTTCTCCAATCAGATAATCGCCGCAACAGGAGAACATCCGAATGCCGTGTCGTTCGGCGATCGTCGCCAGTTCGTTGGCCAGCTCGATCTTGGCATCATCGCTACAATCTGTCATTCGCACGCCTGTCGTTTTTTCAAGCTCCTTAAAGTTACGTTTGACCTTGTTGTATCCCGTTACGAAACTGATGATGCAACGCTCGACAACGCCTTCCAATTCGGACGCAAGCTCTTCGAAAGCTCTGAGGTGAAATGACCGGTCGCACAGACTGGAGAAAAAAATCGGATCGAACCGCCAGTTGATATATCGCGGTGAGTACTTAATGCTGAGCTGCTTGAGGGTGTCGGTCGCGGCGCGCCGGTCCACGTGGCTCTCGAACACACCCGGCAGGCCGGTGACGGTGTAGTTAAAATAGAATCTGTATCCGAGGCGGTCGAGGATTTTCAGGTTCTCGACGAATGCCCCGAAGTCCTTGGACCAGAAAACGAAACACGTGACGTCTTCGGGCCTGAGTGAGACGATATATTTCCGCCCGGTGAACGGATGGACCACACCGGCAAAGCCTTCTCTGATCCGGCCCATAAACCAGTCACCGTAAAACGCGGGAATGTCGGTTCTGCGTGAAACTGAAATTATTCTTTTCATTGTCAATACAATTCCTCAATCGCGAATTCTATCTTGCCCTTTAATATATTTCTTTGTCCCAAAGAATTCAATAATCTTGACGTGCGAGCTGGATTGGGATAGACTTCCCTCGTCGTTCAAAGTGAAGCGTATCACTGGCAAGGCACGAAATGCAGAAAGGAGAAGTCATGATTAAGAGGAATGTCACAGAAACACTGTTGTGTCTCTTGCTTGTCGTTAGCCTGTTTGGATGTACGCCCGGTCCACAGGCCGTCAACATCGTCACCGAACCTTATCTGCTTGATACCGGGCTGATTTCGCGTTCGATCTCGTTCGAGAATCCGAGCGGCGCCCCGGGCGAAGGCGGTCAAACCGCCAGCCGGCTCGGCGTTGGGCGAAAAGGCTCGCCCTCGAAGATGATCACGCCCGGCCAGGAGGTGCAGCTTTGTGATATCGAAGGGCCGGGCACGATCCGGCATATCTGGATGACGACGCGAAACAATCCGGTCAACCTGCGAAGCCTCGTGTTGCGCGCCTGGTGGGAGGAGCAGGAGCATCCGAGCATCGAATGTCCCATCGGGGATTTCATGGGCTTCGCGCATGGCAAGGTCATGCCGTATCACTCCGCGGTGCACGCCTTGGGCAAGAACGCCGGCATGAACATCTACCTGCCGATGCCGTTTACCCGGCGCGCGAAGATCACGCTGACCAACGAGGGTCAGCAGGATGTGCCCTTGTTTTATCAGATCGACTACACGATCGCCGATGCGCATCCGGAAGACGTCGGCCGGCTTCATGTGCTGTTCGCCAGACAAAATCCTACCATTATCAAAAGGGACTTTGTGATGTTGCCCCAGCGAATGAATAAAGGCCGTTTCATCGGCGCCGTAATCGGCATACGCAATCTCACCCCCGGCCAGTGGTGGGGCGAAGGAGAGATCAAGGTCTTTATGGACGGCGATACGGACTTTCCCACGATCTGCGGCACCGGGAGCGAAGATTACGTGGGCCTGTCTTACGGGATGCAGCAGACGCCTTACTTTTATAACGGGTGCAGTTTGAACGAGAACAACTTCGTCTCGATGTATCGCTGGCACCTTCCCGATCCGATCTCATGGCAAACAGAGTGCCGCATTACGATTCAGCAGATTGCCTGGAGCAACGGTCTGATGGAAACCGAGGACGACTGGTCGTGCGCCACGTTCTGGTACGAGCCGACGCCCAGCGCCGCCTTGCCCGAGATGCCGGATGTTGAGGCAAGGACGGCGGACATTTGGACAGATTAGTCACAATTGAGACAATTAAGGAGATGATTATGTCACGCAGATGGTTAGCTATCGGATGTATTGTTTCATTGATGGGATTAATGGGCTGTGGACAATGCTGCAAAGGCCCCGCCATAGATAAAGACTTTGACGGCGCGGTGAAGCTCTTCAACGGCAAAGACCTGACCGGCTGGGAGACCAGCGGCAACGCCAAGTGGGTCGTCGAAGACGGCCTGCTGATCGGAACGCAGGGCGAGAATAACGCGCCGGGCGATCTTTTCACGACAGAAACCTACACCGATTTTGTTGCATACCTTGACTACCGGGTTGAGTGGCCGTGTAACAGTGGATTATGGTTCCGTTATCAGTCGCCTCGAATCGCCTATCAAGCGGATGTTCTCGAATACAAGGATCCCGAATGCTATTCCGGCACGCTCTATTGTCCGGGCAAGCTGTTTCTCGCAATGAACGAGGACAAAACGATTGTGAACCGGGAAGGCTGGAACGCGATCAAGGTCCGCGCCGAGGGTGATCATCTTCAGGTGTGGATCAATGGCCACCAGGTCGCCGACGTCCACGACGATACAACGGACTCGGGCAAGTTCGGATTTCAGATCCATCCGGGAGATCAGTTCGGGCCGATGAAAATGGTCGTGCGCGAACTCTTGCTTAAGCCGCTCTAAGCACGATCAAGCTGAGGAGTCCGCCGGCGCTTCATCTTGGATGTACTCTTTCGGTTTGTACCAGCGGGCCAGTGGGATGAAAAGCACCGCGGTCACGATCATAGCGATTGTGAAAAACCAGTAGTAACTGGCTCCCGGCAGCTTACTCGTGCCGTCTTCGTTCTTGATGATGTCATTGACCGCTGCGACAAACATGTTTCCAAGCGAGATGGCAAGCAGCTCGATTGACTGAATCATGGACTTCAATTTCCTGGGGGCCTGAGTGTATGCGAACTCGAGTGCCGTAATGGAGACCATGACTTCCGCCCCCGTCAGAAAGATGTACGCAACAAATTGCCATCCGATGGATGGTT
>Ga0272442_10007865_pt1 | contig 13686 bp, 11 predicted proteins | sample SSMForm2O_FD_200262 | JGI IMG/M metagenome (GOLD analysis project Ga0272442, IMG submission 200262) | Marine sediment archaeal communities from Little Sippewissett salt marsh, Falmouth, MA, United States - SSM-Form-2O | ecosystem: Environmental > Aquatic > Marine > Wetlands > Sediment ...
CAACTTGGACTTCGCCAAAGACATCAAGCGTCCCAAGGTCTTCGGCACCAACTACTTCCTCAAGAAGGATGGCAAGTACCTCAACGGCATGCTCGACAAAGCCGTCTGGGTCAAGTGGATGGAGCTCCGCATCCATGGCGACGCCGACGCCTTGGACGCCGGCTACGGCCTGATCCCCAAGTACGATGACCTCAAGAGACTCTTCAAGGAAGTCCGCAACAAGGACTACACCGAGCAGGACTACATCGACCAGTTCACCGTCCGCGTCCCCCAACTGCTCGCCAAGCTCGACCGCATGGAAGAGATCTACGCCACCGTCGACGACACCCCCAAGGCCATGGCCGACGAAATGGCCGCCCAGCGCAAGCGCCTCGAAGCGCTCAAAGCCGCCAAAGGCGACCAAATCTCACCCCTCGACCTGTAAACGTGTGATCGATGAGGATGCCACCAGGCAGACCTCAGTCGTCACCAACAAGACAAGCCGGGCCCCTCAACAAGGCCCGGCTTTTCATTTTCACAGAGAGGCTGTCTCACCTCACAGGGAATGCGAATTCGTGCAGCTTGTCCTTGTCCAGATCCCTGCGCCGACAGCGCAGCACGAAACCATCGCCCGTCCGTTCGTACGCAAAATCCTCGCCACTATACGGATCCTTCGGCAAACCCGCTGGCAGTGTCGCGGGCAGCTTCCCCGACCTGGCCTTCTGTAGGCAAATCTCAACGCCCGCGTGCATAGCGTTCGCATACGCCTCGCTCCGCACCTTGACGCTAAGGATCGACCCGAGCGCCGGTGCCAGCGCCCTGCTGGCCCCCGAGGCCGCATCGTTCGGGTCGAAACGATCTGCCAGCGCTTTCAGCCGCACATGGGCCTCCGCGTAAGGCATGGAACTGCCCATCATGTCCACGCCCTCAACGCTGCACTCGGAATAGATCTGCCTGGCCCGGGCGAACATCTCCTCGCTCACCTGCGCCAGGATCGCCTTCTGCTTCTCCTCGTCCCCAGGCGCCGCCAGATGCGCATACTGCTCGGCGTTCTCCATGCGCAGCGTACTCAGCGCGATCTCCCGCTCGATCTTCAGCGACCGCATGGGCGTCACCGCCCCCTCCGACGTCGTCGCCAACTCCCGCTTGAGCCATTCCAGCAAGGCCACATCCCCACTGGCCTGCCCCATCACATCCTTCATACACCTATATCCCACATCCCTCACCGCAATCGAAACCAGATACGAAATCAGCGTGTCGTCCCCGATATGCCGGGCGAATTCGTCCGTCATCAGGCATCGTTCCAGCGCCCCCCGCGTATCCCCGTCGGCTGCCCGCACCCGGGCATCGGCCACCAGAACGAACGCCAGAAACCGCGCCCGCGCCAACTGAGGCATCAGCGCGTCAAACCCCTTCGAGAACTGGAAACCCCAGTGACACGCCGGCACCTCCGCCGCCGCCTCGGCAAACGCAATGCCTCCCCGGCACTGGCCGATAGCCTCTCGCGCCTTGTCATCCGGCGCCACCTTCCCCAAGGCCACATCCCCGATCAATGTCCTCGCCTCATCGTCCAGCCCCGCAAGCGACAGAAACCCCTGGTAATACAACAACGCCGCATTGTCCGGGTCAGGCGGAAGCCCCCACGCCGTACCCACCGCACCCAGCAACACGCACGCCGCCAGCACAACCATCAACACGCTTCGTCTATATGTAGCTCGCATCGTTTGTCCTTTCCGTCTCCCAAAACCAGGTTCTAGCTACCCAACTCCGCCAATAACCTCTCCATCGACAGGCCATCGGGCCGCGGTCCCGAATCCTTCAAAGCCTTGTCGAGCTGTGCCTCCAAGCCTTCCTGCCCACCCTCTCGGTACGCCACGTGTAGCGACATCATGCTCACCACCGCCGGCCGAGCAACACGCACCGGTCCCGGCTCTTCACGTCCCGGCACCCATATCAACAGCACCGAAACCCCAACAAGAATCACCGCCGCCACGGCCAGCCCGCCAACCACCAATCGCACCCTGCCGCCCGCCACCCTCCCGGCAGCCCCTTCTCCCCTCGAGACCAGCGTCTGATACTCCGCCGCATGTTTCCGCTTCCAGTCCTCCGCATCGAACTCCGGCCGCGTCGTGTTGATCGCATCCCGCAGCGCATCGTCCAGCCGCTTCTCGTCTTTGTGCTCGCTCATATCTGCACCTCACCGAACCCTTCGCGACGTAAGTGTTTCGCCAGTTTCTTCTTCGCCCGCCGCAACCGGCCGTTGATCGCCTGCTCCGAAATCCCCAACACCCCCGAAATTCGCTCGTACGACAACCCGTCATAGTACCGCAAATAGATCACCTCACGCCCCCTCGGCTCAAGCCGTTTCAAAGCCGCTCGCACCGCTTCACTCGCCTCGTCTGAACCCGATCCGCCCTCCCCCCTCTCCGGCCTATGCCGACCCCGAAAAGCCGCATTCGCCCGCGCCACATCCCGCGCCGCGTTCCGGCAGATCGCCGCCACCCACGACCCAAACCGCTCGCCCCTCTTCAGCCGAGGCAAATGCACCGCCGCCTTCGCAAACGCTTGCTGAGCCGCGTCCTCAGCCAGATGCCGGTCCCCCACGATCGCATGCCCAATCGCCACCATCGCCGGATAGTACCGCTCGCACAGGACCGCGTAGCTATCCCCATCCCCCGCCCTGGCCCTCTCGACCAACACCTTGTCAGGCTCACGAATCGTCAAACCGCATCGTTCCCAGGAACCCAAATCATCCTGTCAAACCTCACTACACCCCCAAGACGCCCACCGCCCACCACGATGGGCGCGAAAAACCGAATCCCCCCCGAAATTGTAGCCTACCCCCACCGAAGGCGCATAAAAAAAGCCAGCTTCCCGGCATGCCCATGATAGGCCTGGCCGAAGTAGCTGGCTAACCAGAATGCTGTTTTGATCTCACATGGGGCAGCTCGGCCGCGCCGTCCACCCCACCATCCCTCACTTCCCTGCTGCGCACGTCCCTCCGCTACAACCGCCCCCAACGACCTCCCCGCTGGCCGCACAGGTGCTGGAACCCGCAGACTCTTTCGCACAGCCACTGGACGCCGCACAACTCGCCGGTGCATCCGCCGGGGCCGCCATGACCGATCCGCTCGCCACACCTGCGGCCTCCGTGGCACAACTACCACCGGAACAGGTACCGTCCGAACAACCCCCACCGGCCTTGCAACACGCCGAAGTACCCGCCTTCGGACAATCGGCACACGCCGACGCCACGCAGGTCCCGGAACCGGGCCTATCCACGTAACCGGCCACCAAAGCCGTTACCCCCACCAGACCAATGATCACCGCAGCCGCAAAGATTGGGCTTTGCACTAGTTTCGAGCTCATGATAATCCACCTCATTCAATCACGTTGTCAGTCGAAGCGCGGTTTCGATAACCGCTTGCAGACCCCTATTTCCCCATAGCATACTCTCCTGCCACCCCCCAGGTTCGTGATTATGCACGTTTCCAACACCCGATTCATAGCCGCACCCCCGCCAACGCCATTCAGGAGCCCCGAAAGCCCCATCCCACAGAATCCCTTTGACCCCTATCGGACGTACCCGTATACTGCCCCGTTTAAGAATGCCCTGAGCGGATGGATCTTTCGGAGCAGCTCATGAACAGCAAGAAAATCGTGACCGAAGGCATCACCTTCGACGATGTCCTCTTGATCCCGGCAAAAAGCGATTTTGTCCCCAGCCAGGCCGACACCAGCACCAGGCTGACCGCCAACGTCAATATCAACATCCCCATCGTCTCAGCCGCCATGGACACCGTCACCGAATCCGCCCTCGCCATCGCCCTGGCCCAGGAAGGCGGCGTCGGCATCATCCACAAGAACCTCACCCTCGAAGCCCAGCAGCGCGAGGTCGCCAAGGTCAAACGATCCGAACATGGCGTCATCGGAGACCCCGTCACCCTATCCCCCACCGAGCCCGTACGCCGCGCCCAGGAGCTGATGCGCGAACAGAACGTCTCAGGCATCCCCATCGTCGAAGGCAAGAAGCTCGTCGGCATCCTCACCCGCCGTGATCTCAAGTTCCTCAAGGACTACGACGCCAAGATCAGCACCGTCATGACCAAGACCAACCTGGTCACCGGCCCGGCCGACACCAAGCTCGAACAGGCCAAGGAAATGCTCCGCGAGCACAAGGTCGAGAAGCTCCTCCTCGTCAATGGCAAGGGCGAACTCGCCGGCCTGATCACCATGCGGGACATCGACCGCGTCCAGCAATACCCCCGCGCCGCCCGCGACCAGCGCGGCCGACTCCGCGTCGGGGCCGCCGTCAGTGTCCACGACTACGACCGCGTCGAGGCCCTCATAGCCGCTGACGTCGACATCATCTGCGTCGACACCGCCCACGGCCACTCGCAAAACGTCGTCGATACCGTCAAGAAGATCAAGGCCAGCTACAAGATCGACGTCATCGCAGGCAACATCGCCACCGCCGACGCCGCCCTCGAACTCATCGACGCCGGTGCCGACGCCGTCAAAGTGGGCATCGGACCCGGCGCCATCTGCACCACCCGCGTCATCTCGGGCGTCGGTGTCCCCCAGGTCTCCGCCATCATGGACTGTGCCGAAGCCGCCAACAAGCGCGGCATTCCCGTCATCGCCGACGGCGGCATCAAGCAGTCAGGCGACATCACCAAGTCCGTCGCCGCCGGCGCTTCCAGCGTCATGATCGGCTCGCTCTTCGCCGGCCTCAAGGAAAGCCCCGGCCAACTGGTCATCTACAAAGGCCGCCAGTTCAAAGAGTACCGCGGCATGGGCTCCCTCGGCGCCATGGTCAAAGGCTCCGCCGAACGCTACGGCCAGAGCAGCAAAACCGAAGTCAGCAAGCTCGTCCCCGAAGGCGTCGAAGGCCGCGTCCCCTATCGCGGCATGCTCAGCGAATTCGTCTACCAGCTCGTCGGCGGACTCCGTGCCGGCATGGGCTATTGCGGCACACCCAACATCCAGGAGCTCATGACCAAAGCCCGCTTCGTCCGCATCAGTGCCGCCTCCGTCGGTGAGTCCCACCCGCACGACATCCAGATCACCAAGGAAGCGCCCAACTACTCCGGACACGTGCCCAGCGACGACTAAAAACAATAGGTCCCATCCGTCCTATAGGTCCTATTCATCACGAGGCTTCAATGATTCGCGAAATGATCGCCATCCTGGATTTCGGCAGCCAATACGGCCAACTGATCGCCCGCCGCGTCCGCGAACACAACGTCTACTCCCGCATCTGCCGCGCCGACATCCCCGCCGACGAACTGGCCGACATGCCCCTCAAAGGCATCATCCTCTCAGGCGGCCCCGCCAGCGTCTACGCCCCCGGCGCACCGAAATGCGACGAGAAGATATTCGACCTCGGCGTCCCCATCCTCGGCATCTGCTACGGCATGCAACTCGGCTGCCAGATCCTCGGCGCCGAGATCACCCGCGCCACCAGCCACGAATACGGCCGCGCCACCCTCAAGATGATCGACAAGACCGACCTGCTCGCCAACATGCCCGACGAGACCCTCGTCTGGGCCAGCCATGGCGACCAGGTCACCAAACTCGGCAGCGACTTCGAGACGCTGGGCGAAACCAAGACCTGTCCCCACGCCGCCGTCCGCTGCCAGAAGAAGCACTTCTACGGCGTCCAGTTCCACCCCGAAGTCACCCACACCCCCAAAGGCGACGTCATCCTCAAGAACTTCCTCTACAGCGTCTGCAATTGCGCAGGCGACTGGAAGATGAGCGACTTCGTCACCGAAACCGTCAAGAGCATCCAGAACCAGGTCGGTGACGCCACCGTCATCTGCGGCCTCAGTGGCGGCGTCGATTCCTCCGTCGTCGCCTCCCTGATCCACAAAGCCATCGGCGACCAGCTCGTCTGCATCCTCGTCGACAATGGTCTGCTCCGTAGGAACGAACGCGAAGGCATCGTCTCCACCTTCCGCGACCACTTCCACATCGACCTGCACGTCGTCGACTGGTCGCAGCAGTTCTTGAAAGGGCTTGCCGGCGTCACCGACCCGCAGCAGAAGCGTAAGATCATCGGCGCCGAGTTCATCGAAGCCTTCAAGTCCGAAGCCGCCAAAATCCCCAACGCCAAATTCCTCGCCCAGGGCACGCTCTACCCCGACGTTATCGAGTCAGGTTCCAAAGACGGCAACCCCGCCGCCAACATCAAGCTCCACCACAACGTCGGTGGCCTGCCCGCCGAGCTGGGCTTCGAACTGGTCGAGCCCCTCCGCGATCTGTTCAAAGACGAAGTCCGCATGGTAGGCGAACACCTGGGCCTGCCCGAAGATATGGTCTGGCGTCACCCCTTCCCGGGTCCCGGCTTGGCCGTCCGCATCATTGGCGAGATCACCCCGCCCAGGCTTGAAGTCCTCCGCGCCGCCGACGAAATCCTCATCGACGAAATCAAAGCCGCCGGCCTCTACCGCCAAATCTCCCAGGCCCTGGCTGTACTGCTGCCCGTCTCGACCGTCGGTGTCATGGGCGACGAGCGCAGCTACGAGAGCGTCATCGCCCTCCGCGCCGTCGAAACCACCGACTTCATGACCGCCGACTTCTCCCACATTCCCTACGAAGTGCTCGGCATCATCTCCAGCCGCATCATCAACGAAGTCCGAGGCGTCAACCGAGTCGTCTACGACATCTCCAGCAAACCCCCCGCCACCATCGAATGGGAATAACGACTCCCATCGCGGGCCTTGGATTCTGCCCGCGGCCCTTCACGCCCCAACCGTCCGTCTCGACCTCATCGTTGAAGACGCCTGCGAACAGGCCGATTTGGCCTTTCCTCCGCAGGGGGTCTGCCGGTATACTGTAGAAGCCGTGGGAGTTGGGTGACGCCGAATTGCTGACCGTGCAGGAGCGACGAGATGAGTTCGATATCGATCGATGACAACAAGCTAAAAGGACTGGTCAAACAGGCCCTGCTCGAGGTTCTGCAGGAGAGCCGGGGGTTGCTCTACGATGTCGTCGTCGAGGCGGTCGAAGACGGCGCCCTGGCCCGGGCCATCAAGGCCGCCGAAGACAGTCCCCTGGTCGACAAGGCCGAAGTCATCAAGGCCCTGGAGACCGAATCTTGAAGACCCAATTCAAGAGAAGTTTCCTCAAAGATATCGAAGCGCTCGGAAATCCGGCGATCAGGAAGCGTATCCGCAAGGCCATCGCGCAAGTCGAGCAAGCACCCACCCTCTCACAGATCGAGAATCTCAAGAAGCTCAAAGGAGCCGAGCGGTGCTATCGCATCCGCGTGGGCGATTACCGCATCGGTCTTATCTACCATGAAGACAGCCTCATATTCGTCCGATGCTTACACCGCAGAGAAATCTACCGGTACATACCGTAACCGCACCGGGCCATAACGGGGACAGCCGCCTGTCAAAAGGCGTGACACTTGCAGCTTCGTACGGTGGCGCTTGCCCCATCTTGCGGACACTCGGGGAAAGGACTGGCAATGGCATGGCTCATCCTGGCTGCGGCGTACCTGGTGATTGGAGTTGGCGTCTTTGCCTGGCAAGTCCGTGGCGATCGGACGATTGACTCTGATCAGAAGAAGCGTTCGTCAAAGGTCCTCCTCCTGTTCCCCGAATTGTGCCTCTTCTGGCCGGTTGTCATACTCATGAAGATCAAACGGAAAGAACAGGCGAACACGCCTGCCAACCATCCTGCCGAATAGAGCGTCTCGCCGGGCCAAGCCTCACCCTACGATTCGTCGTCTGCGAGCGGGAAGTTGAGTCAGGCGTGCTGGCTCCCGCCTGAGTTGTCCTTCCCATGCTGGGCAACAATCCCTAGAATAGACGCCAAGCGCAGAGTACGCCTCAAACAGGCCAGGGGAGGCATCCGGAGATGGAGGCTACCGCCTGGGAGCTGAGAACCAGAAGCAACAGAGCAGCAAGAGGAGAAACAGTTTCGTGAGAACAGAAATCAATCGCCGCCAATTTCTTACCGTCACCGCGCTGTCGCCGATGGCCGCCTGTCTGCCAACCCCTTCTCGGGCCACAAACCGCAAAAGAGAGACCCCTCCCGCCCGGTTCTTCTTTACGACACAAGGCAAGACGGCAATGATGAACGCCGACGGTAGCGGCTTGCGTTATTTTGACTTTGACCAGCCGAACCAGGCGACCTGGCAACCCTCGGCTTTCTTCTCCGATGGCCACCGGGTCCTCTTCTTGAGCATGGAACCGCGCCGGGACGGCCCCGGAAAACCATTCAACGAGTACTATCACAAGACACCCACGCATATCTGGATTCATGATCTGGACTCTGGCTCGCTAACCGAAATCGCCACCAAGAACCGGATGGCGCCATTCTATACACCGCAAATACTGATCGACGATGAGCGCATCCTCATGCAGGTGGTGCGCAACAAGGTCGCCCAGACCTTCAGTATGAACCTGGACGGATCGGATCCCCAGGAGTTCACCCGAGCCGGCGAAGGGATGCCCTATGGAATGAACCTTAGTCCGGACGGCAAGCGTGTGGCCTATCATATCGCCGCTTCCGTTTATCAGATTTGGACCAGCGATCTGGATGGCGGCAATCGCACCTTGGTCGCCAGTCACCCCGACCATCTTTATTTCTGTCCCCAATGGTCTCCCGATAGCCAGTGGCTGGCGTTTCAGGACTGCCTCTTCCGTCAGGACCCAGGACACGACTGGTCGGATTTGGTTCTCTGTCGACCGGATGGATCGGAGCATCGCCTCTTGACAAAGAATCAGTCGCTGTGGTTCGGGGCGACCTATGGATATCCTGGCAATCGAAGCGGCGGGTCCAATGTCCCGGTCTGGACGCGTGATGGAGAAGTTCTGTGTTCTCATCGGTTGCCCGATTCCAAAGTTCCGTGGGAGTTTCAGACGAAGCGCCCCGATGTAGACCATTTCAACCGGGACTACAAACCGGAACTGGCGCGGGGTGGAACGGAGATATGCCGGATCGATCCGCGCGATGGTGCGATCACAAAGATTACCCAGTCCGATCCGCCGACCTGGGATTTCAGACAGAGCGAGTCATCTAACGGCAAACGAATCGTCTTTTGCCGCGCGAATACGGGCGAGTCACCTGCCATTTGGGTAGCCGACGCCGACGGGCGGAGTCCCCGTATGCTGACCAAAGGCTTGAACGATCGAGGCGCAGATCATCCGCGCTGGATCCCCCAGTTCACCACAGAAAAAGCCTGAGCCGCCTCCCGTCTGACCGGCCCTTCCCCTAGACCGCGGTAGCCCTTACACTAGGCACCAGGCGTAGAGTGCGACGCAGGCAGGCAAGGGGAGACATCCGGAGATGGAAGCAGACCTCAAGAGCATCCGATTCGCACGGACAATCAAGTATTGCCGTCTGCTCGCGGCCGTCGTCCTGGCGTCGGCGTTCATCTTCCTCTGGCTCTGCTTTTCTCTGGACATCGTCATGGCACGCTTCGGCATGAACCCGGACGGGCCAGCGATGATCATCCTTGGAGCTTTCCTCATCATGATGGGATTCGCAGCGCCCTTCATCCTTCTGCTATCTGCGGGGCTGGTCTACACGTTTGTCGTAAGGATCGGCCGTCTGAACTTCTCGACGATCATGCTAGGTACGCTGCCGGCGGCCCTCATCTACGGCCTGATCGTCTACGCCTCCATGCAGCCCAAACGGTACCCCGCCTTCGCCTGGACCATGGCCCTGGCCGCCGCCGTGGGGGCCCTGCTCGCCGCCCCGGTCTTCTACGTCGTCGGCATATGGAGAACCACGGCAGCGCAATCGCAAAACGAGGGCAGATCGCCTCCTCCACGCCGCCTCGGTCAGCCCAACTTTCCGCGAATACGGACAAGTCTCATCGGCATCTGACCGATGATATATGAAAGTCCTAATGTTGATCAGGATGAGTCCTCAAAGAGCATCAGGATGAGCGCACCAAGATGACATCATCTCTACACATTTGGCCCCAGGCACCGAATGAAGCCGACGATACGGCTACGATTAGTGCTAGAATCGAAGGCACAGACGATGCCCAGAAACAGCTCTGGTTCCGAATTCCCACACAGCATCTCCCCAGTGTGACCGAATTGGCTGATCCGTTTGCCACGGCAATGCTGTTCCCGGCCATGCGAAGCGCAGCCGATCTCAGAGTACACGGCTCGGTCTCTCACTCACTTCTGCGAAACCTCGAGGAATTTCAGACAGCTTGGCACTGCTGGTGCCCCGATCGCTATCACACCGTCAATGTGATTGCTGATGAAGAGATAGCTGAGACCCCCAAAGCATCCGATAACACCGTCGCCGCTTTCTCCGGAGGGTTAGATTCGTGCTTCTCTGTTTGGCGGCATACCAGGGGAGACGTTGGTCGTCTAAAGAGAAACCTCAAGGCCGCGCTGATGGTTCATGGTTTTGACATTCCCCTGCACGAACCGGATGTCTTCTCCAGAGCCGCCGAAAACGCCCGGGCGATTGTCGAAAGCGTGGGCCTGGAATTCATCCCCATGGCATGCAACTTCCGCGAGTTTGGCGACGATTGGGAAGACGAACATGGGGCCGCACTCGCCTCGTGTTTGAGATTGCTGAGCAAGAGCTTCTCCGCGGGTTTGATAGCCGGATCGCATGTCTATGACACGCTGTTGTTTCCTTGGGGTTCGAACCCCCTGACCGATCCCATGCTGTCAAGCGACTCGTTCTCGATCGTCTATGATGCGGCTGGAGTAAGTCGTCTCCAGAAGGCCAAAGGCATTTCCGAATGGGAAGAGGCCATGCGCCTTCTCCGCGTCTGTTGGAAAGGCGAGCACAAGGACCGCAACTGCGGCCACTGTCTACGCTGCATCGCCACGGCGCTCTGCTTTGCCGCCATGCGCGTCGAACCGCCCGCCTGCCTCAATGTCCCGTCGCTGGATGAAGGCGTCACGAGGCTACGCACGTTACGAATCAAACCAGTGGCAGTGACCCGTCTGGAAGAAATACTAACGACTGCGAAGCAGGCCCAGGTCCAGGCATCATGGGTCAGGGCCTTCGAACGATGCCTGCACCACAAGAGGAAACAGAATCGCCGGTACGAAAACAAGCGCCGACAAAAGGCCATCGAACTCTTGCGCCGCACACTGGGAGAAGACTTGTACTACAAGGTTAAGCGCTGTGTAACACGCCAGACTTAAAAGACCCGCTTGCCGTACGTCAGGACGGCCCCGGCTGTTGAGGATTGATGCCTCCATTGGCCTCCTTGACGGCACAAGCGATCTTGTGCTCATGGGTGCAAGTGATCTTAAGAGAAGGAATAGCGATGTCATTGTCAGATTCTACGCGGTGTGGAGCAGACACTACAATGATCGCAAAATCCCAACGTTCCAGAGATTACTATCATCAACTGGATGATGCGATGAACGAGACCATTGGCGTTGACGTTGGCTGGACAGGCCTGATCGCCTCGAAGCCCTACCCGATGGCCGAATCAACCTGCGAAGGTTTCCGGTCCCGCTACGCCTTGATAAAGACCTTCCAGGAACAAACGCTCGCGCTCTTCAAGGCAAGCCTCAACCACGAGTGCGATCCTGAGATTGCGCGCATGGTCGTCGGAGAGCTGCCGGAGGAATACGGCCTTCGCTATCACCGGCAACTCACAGATCGCCAGCACCGCACGCCCGTCTTCTTCCGCACCGACGAGGTCTCCGCAGGCAAGCTCTCCGAGATCCAGTGCTCCGGCTCCGGGTGGGGCTTGGCCGAGCAGCTCCGCCAGCTCTATGTCGACAACGCCGGTGTATTTGGCGCTCCCAAGTATTTCCCCAACTCGCTGGCCGCCGGTTTCACCCGGGCCCTTAGGAAATACTTGGGCGCAGAGCCCCGCGTCCATCACCTGGTCGACAACGCCTCCAGACCCCATGGCATGCGTTATTTCATCCAACGTGCCCGCCAGCAAGGCGCCAAGTACTTCAGCTACGATCGGGATCTCGCACCGCTGGACTGCAACTTCGTACGCAGTCACGACTTCGTGACGCTGCCGCACCACAATTTCTTCGACACGCGTATGGAACACTGCAATCAGGGCAAAGTCTGCTTTGATCTTCCCCCCTCGAACCTCTTTGACGGCAAGATCATTATGGCCTGGCCGTTCTGGGAAAAGACGCGCCACTGGTACAGTGATGAAGTCAGAAACCTCTTCCCTCATACCAACGTCATTCAACCGGACGGAATCGAACTGGAGAACGGCCAACGTATCTCCATAGAGGATTTCTGCAAGATCCCCCAAAGAAAGCGAGAGTTCTACATCAAATACGCCGGAACCGACATCGGCATCAACTGGGGCAGCAAATCCGTCTTTCTCGCCAGCACCTTCTCCCAGGTGAAATGCCGCGAGCTAATGGAGACGATCCTAAAGGACCGTCAACACAACCGTCACTGGATCGTACAACAGGCCATTCGACAAAAGGAACAGGTCTCCGGACTGGGTCGCGATGGGGAGCCTTTTGAAGACGAGGCCTACACCAAACTCAGCGGCTTCTATGGGCCGGACGGATTGATGGCGATTCTGGCCATGCAGAAATGCCATCACAAAGTCCACGGCAGCGCTGAAACGATCATGAGCATCGTGCACTGATCTTTCGTCATTGGTGACAATCTGCACGCCCTCGACTCAGCGGCAAGCGACGCAGGTCCCTGCCCATCGGCACGCGGCCGCTGCCTGATGGCTTGAGGCGGCCACGGGCCGTTGAGACGGCGTGAGCCTCGATGGCCTTTCGGTTGACTCGCGCGACGCCCCTGACGAATTCCTCGTAGGGTTCATCGGCGATCGTTACCAGCCCGAAGATGCTGTCTTCGCCGTCCCCGGCCCGCCCGTCTTCGGGTTCGTCGGCATGTTCGAACCAGTGGGCCCCGATGAGCCAGGGCTGCGGCAACCATGCCATCACTTGCTTCTCGTAACGTGCCACGCGCTGCCGTTGCGTCCGTACAACGGGCTGGATCGCATAGGGAGGAGGGTACGAATTGTGACCTTTGGCTCGCAGGCGCGAGGTGAATTCCGTCACCATCAGCGGTTTCCCGCCGACCCGATAGAACGAACTCAGATCCAGTCCTTGCGGCATCCGGTCGATGCTCGCGCGCTTCAGCGCGAAGTAGAGCTTCGCACCCCAGAGCTGCTCATAGAAGTTGATAGAGATCACATCGCAGTACTCCCCGCACGCCTGCACGACGACCTTCGGCACGGTGTACGGCATGAAACGGCCGCCCAACACCAGACGCTGCGGATCGCGCGAACGAATGGCCTCCGTCGTCACCGCGAAATACCGCCGCGCTACCGCCAGGGTAAACGCCTCGCGGTCGGCCTTCGCCCGCTTCCTGCTCCGAGGTGACAGCTTCGATACCTGCGCCAGCGCGGCCCAATCCGCCAGCTTCGGTTTCCATACCCGGTTGAACGCCGCCACGGTCTGATGGCGCTGCCGCATGAACGCGACGAGCTTCTGCTTGCCGGGAGCATCCGCAGGCAACGCCACATAGCCGTCGAAAAGCTCCGGCCGGCTCCGGTGGTCCGGCGCCCAGCCCAACTCGTTGTCAATGAAGTACCCGATCACCTTCGGGTCCCCAACATCCTTCTCGACCGCCTTCGCGCGTTCGGCAACGTACCTGTCAAATGCGCCGGCGAAGAAATCGGGCGCATGCCCTTGCTTCCAGCACGCTTTCCAGTAGCCATTGGCCAGATTCAGGATCGGCGTCCGAGGCAGGTACGGATTG
>Ga0272442_10007866_pt1 | contig 13685 bp, 7 predicted proteins | sample SSMForm2O_FD_200262 | JGI IMG/M metagenome (GOLD analysis project Ga0272442, IMG submission 200262) | Marine sediment archaeal communities from Little Sippewissett salt marsh, Falmouth, MA, United States - SSM-Form-2O | ecosystem: Environmental > Aquatic > Marine > Wetlands > Sediment ...
CCCCACGAGCGTGCCGTCGATGTCCAATGCCAGCAGGCGATAGTACGTCATGGTCCGGCCACCGTTACCGCCGCCCGCGGCACGATGCAAGAAGAATGCCCCGCGCCGGGCGATGGCTTTGGTTGCCTTGGACCGTGCCGGCGAGATATCATAGGGACATGAGCATCCGAATCGCCTTCTCCCCCGGCGTGGACGCGGGGATCTTTTCGTACGGGTTGGCTATCGGTGCGGCCAAGGCCGGCGGCCTCGAGGCCGAGGTCGTGGCCGCACCGCTGCCCGCGCTGAACGACCGCGCCTCTCGTGGCGAGTGGGAGGCCACCATGATCAGTGCGGCCGTCTACCCGTACCTGCGAGGCCGGTACGTCCTGGCGCGCTGTGGGGCGTGCTTCGCCCAGGGCTCGGGGCCCATCCTGGCCGCTCCCGAACCGCTGAGCGCCGCGGACCTCGCCCGGGCCACCATCGCCGTTGGCGACGCCACGAGCAGCGCCACGGTCCTTCTCCAGTTGTCTCTGCCGGGGGTGCGGACGCGTCTGCTGCCGGTCGACAAGATCGCCCAGGCAACGAAGATGGGACTGGCCGACTGCGCCCTGCTCGCCCGCGGCGATGGCGACGCCTTCCGGCAGACGGGTTTGTGCTGCGTGGTGGACCTCGGCGCCACCTGGGCGCGCAAGACAGGCGGCCTGCCCGTGCCGCTGGCGTGCATGGCCATCCGGAGCGACCTGCCCGACGACCTGCGCTGCGGGATCCAGGAGGCGCTTCGCGCGTCGATTCGCTTCGGGCTCGATCATCGCGCCGAGGCCCTGCGCTTTGCCCGGGAACGGTCCGGCGATCCCGACACGCCCAGTCCGGCGGATCTCGCCGGGCGCGTCGGGGCCATGGGCCGGGAAGTGCTCAACGTCGACGCGCCGCAACGCAAGGCGCTGGAGGAATTCCTCCGCCGCGGCCACCAGGCGAACCTCCTGCCGGACGCGCTGCCCCTGGAGTTCGTCGCCGACGCGTGACGGCCGCCGGCCGGCGTTACTCCGGCTCACGGTCGATCGGCGTGTACTTGCAGATGCAGTCGAACAACTCCCCGCCCATGTGCCGGGCGACGGCCTCGTCCTTCAGAATCGCCAGCCGAAGCGTGTCCACGGTGAACGACGCGTCGAAGTTGCTCTCGACGGCCCGCCCCATGCCCTCGAGGATCACCAGGTCCACGTCCTCCGCGGCGGCGTTCAGGTCGTCGGACACGTCGGACAGGTCGATCAGCGGGATGTCGTTGCCGCTGGAGACCACCTCGAACATGTTTCCCTCGATCAGCGCGGCGAGGTCCGCGTCCCCGGCGGCCAACTGTTCGACCACGTCGATCGTCTCGTCCAGGGTCATGTCGTTCAACGCGGGCATTTCGTTGGCTGCCAGCACGATCTGGGTCCCGCCGAGGGCGAGTTCGCGGACGAGGGGCATCAGGCCGAGGATGAAGTCGCTGCCGGCGTTGTCCAGGAAGACGATCGCCCTTCGCCAGGGGGTGGGCGGCGCGGTCAGCAGGTCGGCGGCCAGCAGATCGTAGTCGTCGACCAGCCACGGTCGGGGCTTGGTCTTCTCCGCCAGTTCGATGAAGTCCACGGGCTCGTCGGCCAGGTGCATCGTCTCCATCGCGCCGAGGTCGAAGATGTTCCCCGCGAAGACGCATTCGACGAGATGCAGCCACTTCGCCTCGGCGTCCAGGACGTGCAGGTCGTGAACGACGCCGGGATACAACTCCATGCAGGCGGCGTTCTCCCGGGCCTTGACGTGCTGGAACGGGTCCCCGATGTCGTTGCGACGGAGGATCTCCTCGCGGAGCCGATCCAGCGTGATGATGTCCAGCCGCCCGCCCGGCAGCGAGGCCGGATCTTCCCGAAGCCCGGCCATGGCGGCAGAGAATTCCTGCCCGGCGGCGGCGATGCGACTGTGGGCCACTCGCCCGTACCGCGCCCGCGCATAATCAAGTGTCTGCACGAAGTGCCGATCGAAGTGGTCGAACCAATGCTCCCGGGCTTCCTGATCGCCCAGAAGGTCCCAGTCGGTCGCCGCGTAATCGTCCGGGTCACTCAGCAAGCAGAAGTGACTCATATACCACCGTTTCTCCCAAGAAGCCCCGAGGGCGCGCCGTGGCGCCCCCGTCGACGGTCCAATCTATCTTCTATAGAACCTGTATTACGACCAAAGTCAAGTCATCAAGACGAGTTTGCAACCCCACGAACCGGCGCATCTCCCAGATCACGTGCCGGGCGATCCGGCGCGCGTCGAGGCCCTGCTCGACTGCCGCCAGCGCCGCGCGCTGTGCCCGCGCGTGCCCGAACGGCTCGTCGCGGAAGTCCATCGCCTCCGTCAGCCCGTCGGTGAAAGCCAGCAGCACGTCGCCGGACGACAACGCCACGGTCTCCTGCTCCCAGGTAAAGTCCGGCTCGATACCGATGATCCCCCCGCCGGTGATCAGGTGCCGGCACTGCCCGTCGCGGATCAGAAGCGGCGGAACGTGCCCGGCGTTGGCGTAGGTGAACCGCCGCCGCGACGTGTCGAGCACACCGTAGAACAGCGTGGCGAAGTCGCTGACGGCCGTGGCGCCGCACAAGTCCCGGTTGACCTTCTCCAGGACCTCGGACATTTCGTACACGTTGGCCGCGTGCGCCCGTAGCGACGCGCGGATCGACGCCATCAGCAGCGAGGCCCGAATGCCCTTGCCGGCTACGTCGCACAACGCGACGCCCAGGTTCTCCGTGTCCAGAGAGTGAAAGTCGTAGAAGTCCCCCCCCAACTCGAAGCATGGATCGTACACGGCGTGAATATCGAAGCCCTTGACCGCCGGGATCTCGTCGAGAAACATGCGCCGCTGGACTTCGGCGGCCATGCTCACGTGCCGACGCAGGTTCGCGCCGTGGACGGCCTGCTCGTACAGCCGGGCGTTGACGATGGCTGCCGCCGCCTGCGCCGCCACCGCCTGGAGCAGCGACCGCTCGTACCAGTCGAACTCGTGCGTCTCGGCCATGTAGACGCGGATCACCCCCTCGGTGTGCCCCTTGTAGGCCAGCGGCGCGCACAGGCCGGAGACGATCCCCTCCCTCGCCGCCTCGGCCGGGTACAACACGCGCGGGTCGGAGCCCTGATCGGCCACGTATACCGTCTTGCCTTCCCGGATGACCTCCTGGTCGATCTGGCTCTCGGAGACGAGGATCGGGCCCTTGTTGAGGTACTCGGCCGAGAGGTTCGCGACGGCCTTGATGACCAGTTCCGTCTGCTTCTCGTTGAGCAGGCGAATGGTGCAGGCCTTGGCACCCAGCAGTTCGACGACGGTCCGCGTGACGAGGTCCATCACGCCCTGGAGGTCTCGCTGCCCGGTGAACTCGGCGGTCAGGCGGTACATGGTGGCCAGTTCGCCGATTCGAGTGCGCAGAAGCTTCTGGCGGTTCCACCGGCGGGCGATGAGGTTCGCCATCAACCGCAACTGCCGTGCGACGTCCGGCATCTGCCCCCGAGCCGGCGCCGGGGCCGCCTCGGCGCCGGGGCCCACGACCACGATCGTCCCGAGCAGTTGCCCCTCGAGTTGGATGGGCACGCCGGCCTCGGACACCGGGGCCGCGGCGCCGGCATCCGCGTCGGCCGAGGCCCCCGGCGGCGAGGGCCGAGTCAGATCCTCCCCCTCCGGCGAGCGAACTCGAAGCCCCAGCCCGAGCACCAAGGCGAACTCATCCTGCAACCGCTGGAGGGATTCCTGCGCGAGGTAGTCGGTCAGTACGGACACAGCAGTCGAACGTCCTTCCAGTCAATCGGGCCGAAGCGTTTCCCTATTGTAGGGTTTCCAGACGCGACGGCAAGGTGTGCGACAATTCGTTCTGGCGGCGCATCGCGTGCTCGCGGCGAGCAGGGCGCCTTGCCCCGCAGCGGAGGCTCCCATTGCGGATGGGCTCACCACGTGAAGGTATCCGCAATCAAAGCCTTCCCTTCGGGCGGAAACAACTTGCCGGCCAGGAGCGCCTCGCGCGCCGCCAGAAACAAAGATCGCCCACAGGCCCCCGGCGCGATCATATTCTACGTGATCGGTTTCGGGGGCATCATGCAATGGCCCTGAGATAAGACCTCCATGTGGCGGCCTGGCGGGCCTGAAGGGCCCCAATCCACCAGCCCAGGGCAACGCGCCCTGGGACATGGTTCCGCTGCTGGGACGAGCGATGTAAGGGCGGCACAATGGCTGTTCTCGACCGATTTGTACCGCCCTTACAGGGCTTGGTGTGTATGCAGCCGACGCAGCCTCTCGCCACCATCCCACTGTGCTCGCTCCCGCGTCGGGAATCTTGGATGGTGGCCCGGGAACCCGGCCGATGGCGGGCTCTCTCAGGCGGGGCGTGCGGGCCCCTGCTTACTCCTTGCCGGCGGCGACTTCGGCCATCGGCGGGATCTTCTGCTCCTCCAGCCATACGCTGATGTGTCCCCTCGGGTAGACCTCGGTGCGCGGGTGGTTGTAGCGCAGGAAGCTCATGACGGCGAGGGTAACGTTGCGGCCCTGGAACAGCGGGAGGAACTCCTTGTAGAGGTGCCCGCCCCGGGCCTGGCCGCCCTGGCGCTTGCCCACGCCGCGGTTGGATTCCATGATCCGCGTGCCGTTGACATACAGGGCGAAGCCCTCGCCGGCGTTGACGTGGTTGCTCCCGCCGACCACGATGCGGTAGCGGTGGCCGGCCTTGAGCTTCGGCGCCTCGATCGTCTTGCGCAGGAGCAGGACCTCCTTCTCCCAGAGCGTCCCGGGGGTCACGCCGCAGCGGCAGGCGGACTCATCGGGGCAGCGTCCGAGGGGCACTTTCTCGCCCTTGAGCTGTCCGAACGGGGCCGGGCCCGTCTTCCAGCCGGCCTTGCCCGCGTCGAAGTCCGGGGCGAACCACGTCTCCATGCCGGCCGGGAACGTCACCTTGCGGTACCGCTCGCCCTTGGCCTTGTCCTTCTGCTCCGGCGGGTCGAAGCTGAAGTACTCCCAGGAGCCGTTCTTCATGTCCGGCCCGACGGTGTGCCAGTCGTAGTCGTGGATCCCGGCCGACCGGTAGCAGTTGACCAGGCCGTACATTGCCCCGCGGAGGAACTGGCTGGCCCGTTTCGGCCGTTGGCCGGCGGCCTCTCTCGCCAGGGCCTCGCTGTACCGACGATCGGTGCTGTAGGACCTGGCGATCCCGCCGAGGACAATCGGCCGCAGCGCCGCCCGGGCCGCCTGGGCGGCCGCCTCGTCCGGCTGCGGGCTTGCGGCGGACGTTTTCGTCGGAGCCGGTCGGGGCCGGTCGGCCAGTGGCAGGGGCTCGGCCTTTCCGCCGAGCAGGGCGACCATGGCCCGCCCGAGCGCGTCGCCGACGAGCATGTACGTCTCGGCGTTGCGGTTGTAGTGGTAGTCCTGGTTCCTCGGCGACTCGTCCACCTCGCGCCAGAAGTTGCGGATATCGACGGAGGCCACCGTGCCCGCGAACTCGGGGTGCTTTTTCGGATCGGCGACCGCCATCTGCGCCTTGAGGATCTCGACGTACTTCTCGGCCATCCTGTGCCCGCCGAAGCCGACCGTCGCGATCACGACGCGCATCTTCGGAGCTTTGAACTCCTTGCGAACGTCCTGGATCAGGTGGACGAGGTGTTTCTCGTACTCGGCCTGCGGCGAGCCGCCGTCCTTGTGGCCCTGCCACCAGACGAAGCCCGCCATCTCGTAGCCCTGCCCCTTATAGCCCGGGACGACCTTGTCGATCGCATCGAGCGTCTTCCGCACGCCCTGGACCATCAGGCTGTATTCGAGCGATTCCCACTTGTTGTCGGGTTGGGTTCGGCCGCTCGACGGCGGGCGGAAATCGAAGCCCAGCGAGCGGTTGCCCATGGCGCTCTTGATGAGCAGGACGTGCTCGTCGTGGAACGTGCCCATCACGTGGCCGAAACCCAGTTCCGGCCCGATGGTCTTGCCGTTCGACGTCGGGCTCAGCGGCGAGCCCTTGCCTTCCTTGGCGATCCGGGCCTCCTGGAAGTAGACGTCCTTGCGAACCGTCCATTGGCCCTTGCCGTCCAGAAGCCAGGGGAACTTGCCTTCCCGCCGGGCCACCGCCTCCAGGTCGCCGTGGCCGAGCAGGTCCGTCTTCTGAAGCCAGAACCGCGGCGGCTCACCCGCGAACCCGGAGATCTTGAAGGCGTACCGCCGGCCGGCCTCCAACGTCACGTCCCGAAAGACCGGCTCGCCGCCGGCGGCCCTGCGGTAGACTACCTTGCCGTCCAGCTCCATCACGCAGAAGGAGCTCTCGCCGAAGCCGCAGCCGGCCCGGTAGACGCCCTTCTCCGCCAGCTCGACCTGGCCCTGCGCGACCGGCTGGTCCGTCTTCGATCCGTCCGGCCCGTAGACCGCCAGCGGGGCCATCTTGTACTTGCCCACCCGGTAGATCTCCAGCGGGCCCTTCGGCACGGCCGAGTCGCTGGTCAGGTAGAGGCCCGTGTACATGTTCTTCGCACCGCCGAGCTCGCCCATCCCCACCATGTTGGACTGGCCCGCCAGAATGTACACCTTCACCGGCTTCGTCGCGTCGCCGCCCTGGCCGTCCGGGTCCGGCAAAACCGCCGGAATGTCCCCCGCCGCCGCCAGGGAAACCACACCCGCCGCCACCATCGCGACCCAGAGACCCATGCCCGCCGCCCGTCCTCGCGTTGCCCGCATCTTTTGTCCTTCCGCCTGTGTCATGTTGCTCTATCCTACAGGATCCATGGAGGCTGCGCCTTCCTCCATCCTGTGGATCAGGAGTCGGGGGCTGGCTGGAGTTGCCCGGCCTTGCCCGATGGCCTCTTGTCTGTCCCTCGCGGTGGCTCCGTTCGCTGGAGGAACGCCATCCGGCGATGCCTTGCCGATCCCAGGGCGAACCACAACGCCGCACCGCCCAGCACCACCAGCAAAGACTCAACGAAACAGAACCCGATCCGTTCGTCATGGTCCTCGGAGATCTCCCCGACGATCCGCGGGAACACGTCCTGCGGTCTGTCCGTATGGGCGGACACCGTGATGACCGGCCCGGGATGGCCGTACGTGGCGACGGCATCTCCACGCGCGTCGCGAATGGCGGAAGGAGCAATGCCGGCCGCGGTCTTCAACTCCGCCATGTCACGGGACGCCAACGCACAATCGACTGCGCAGACAACGCCGCCACAAGCAACGAGGCCCACCAGCAGCCGAAGCGGCCAATACAACGCTCGGCGCCGCTTGCCCATCAGCAGGAACACGAACGACACGACAGCGCACAGCAGGGCGACCAGGGCGATGCCCTGCGACAGGAAATCGACCACCACGCCGTGGAACGGGCTGGAGCCCTGCGGATGGAGCACCCAGGCTCCGCCGGACGAGGTCGAGTAGTGGAACCCCGGCTCCGGCACCGGGGAGGCCCCGATGGTCAACTGCTGGGGGGCATGCAGTTTCGCCAGCTCGTAGACGCCGAGGCTGGTGCCCATCAGAGCGAGCGAAACGACGACCGTCAGGCCCGCACAAAGCGACTCGGCAATGAAGGACCTCTTCGCGTAGGCCGCGCCGGCATCACCGGAGAGAAGCTCGGCGCAGCGACCGCACACCGGCCGACCCGCCACCAACGCATGTTCCCCACCCGATCGAAATGCTCGCCCGCACGCCGAACAACGCGACACCCGCGACGCCTCCCGGGCCTCACCCGCGACGCCATCCACCCGTTCGGTTCCCATACCCGCGCTCCTCTGCCCAGGGGGTCCCCAGATGAACCGGCGTCGACGGCCCTGCCGGCCCTGTGAGACAGTGTATCCCGTCTCCCCGCCAAGGCAACCATCTGTGCGTAACTCGGGATTCCTCCGCAGCGTAGCAGGCCATGGCGTCAGCCATCGTGCCCCATGCCCCGCAGCAACCCCAGCCCGTTTCAACGGGCTTGCCCCACCAACCGGCCTCAGCCAGACGCCCGCTCTTCGGCTGCCCGCAACCAGCCCGACCGTCCGGCCAGCCTGCTCAAGAAGTCGACGGGTCTTCCGATGGCTCTGCCCCCTCCTCGAGGACGGCCGTGCCCCCCAAGAGCTTCGGTTCCCCGTTCGCCAGCGGCCGCGAGTCGCAACCCTCTGCCGCCCCCTGACGCAGGAGTTCCATCGTCTGTTCCGGCGGCACGCCCAGGTAGTCCTCCAGCTCCCGAGCGATGCTCATATAGAGGTTCAGTTGCGTCTTGCCGCCCACCGTCCTGCGGAGTCTGCGGGCGAGATCCTCCTCCCCGGCCTCGGCCAGTCGGTCGGCAATGTCCAGAACACCGCGATTGACTTCCAGTTGGGCCGCATCCGCCTTCGCGTTCTGCGTCAGGGCCTCAGCCAGCTTCTGCCGCCCCTCCCCCGCGAGCTTGTCCGCCTTCCCATCCACCGCGCGCAGACCCGCGCCCTTCAAGCGACGAACGTCCTTGGCGCCATCCTCGGCAAGCACGCGCGCCAATTCGTTCAGAAGCTCGCGCGGATTCGCGCCCGCTGCCGGCGCCAGCCGCGACGGCTTGTCCGCGGGCTTGCCTTTCGCCCTGTCCGGTCCCCTTGCCTCGTCGTCCTTCCGAGCGGTCATGGCCCTGACTCCCGTGTACGACATACCGACAATCGGCCAAGCACCTGCAGTTGCATAAGGGAACTTCCACCTACGTTCATCGGGAAAGCCCGCAACGCCCTGTGCTCGTAGAGGTACCGCTGGAAAATCATAGGGTCGATTCAGGCAGGATAGAAAGAAGTGTACGCCCGCCAAGGAAGAACGTCAAGTGGTATTTCCAGGCATGGGTGGCCAAGGGAGGTACAGGGAACATGCCTCATTCGCAGACCGCAACCCTCCTAAGTCTATGATTATAAGATTCTTGCGTTCTCGAACAGACCGCTTCCCGAAGCCGCTGAAGGCGACAGCACCTAGCCGGGGGCGCAAGCTCCGCTCCGCGAATGTCAGAACAGGAGCCCTGAAGGACCGACAGGAAGCAGCGTCGCCGTAGAGCCCTCGATCGGCTCGGCCGCGCCGCAGGGGTCGGGAATATATGATACTTCTTAGCAAGGCCTTACCGCCCGAACACCTCCTTGCGGCCCTTGGGGCCTGCCGAATCGGTCAGTCTGAGTATCTTGACAAACTGAACCCCGCGAGGGGCAGGCTCGGCCCATCCATAGATACAGGGGCTAGCACAGGATGCGCATCGCAAGAGATATCTCGGATACCACAGAGCCCCGCCCCCGGCGATCTTCAGCATGGCCGTCGCCATGAACAAGCACGCTTGAGCACACACCCCTCCACCGAATAGCCTCAAGAGATCAACGTATGGCGTAACCACATCCCCCCCATGGCCCCCACCATGGTCCGAGATGTGCGCATGCACAACAGGGCTGGCCAGAATGGAAAGACGGCTGCGGAGTCGGCGATCCCTTAATGTCCCATGTCCATGTTCAACCCGACGGTGGCTTCTCCCCGGTACGGCCCTCTGGCCTGATCGTGGAAGACGAAGTGGCCCCCATGAGGCAGCAGGTGGCTCTGGCTCTCGGCTCTTCGGCCTTGCAGGCCTCCGGAAGCAACACGCGCACCCCTTCACTCAGGGCCATGGGTGTCAGGGACCTTTGCCTCGTTCCCTCCTCCCGAGCCCGGGGGGGCCATGCCTGGCGCACCCATAGATACAGGGGCTAGCATAGGATGCGCATCGGGAGCGATATCTTGGATACCGTAGACACCCGACCCGGCGCACCTCAGCATGGCCGTCGCCATGAACAGGGGCGCTTGAGCGCAAACCCCTCCACGGGATAGGCTCAGGAGACCAACCTATGCCGTGACGAGATTCCCCGAGACACGCGCCCTTCTTACCCATGTACGGGCCCCAGGCAGGGTCATGGAACAGGAAGTCGCCCCGCGATGGCGCAGGCCGCTCTGGCTCTGAGCTCGTGGGTCAATTCCCCCTGTGTAGGCGGGTCACGGATCACATACAAGGGCCCAGGCTCCAGTTCGAACCCGATGTCGCGCCATCTTCATGGTTCGGAACTTGCCTCCTCGCCCGGAGCCGATTCGTACTTGGAGAGTACGGCCTTCAGTGCAGCCCACGCGTCCGATCCGTCGGGATCGAGATCCGACTTGGCCCAGCCGCGCAGTTCCGGCAACAGCACGCCCATGTCATACCTCTGAGCGTGCACGGCCGTGTCGATCTTCTCGGCGTCGTTGTTGGGAGCGTCAACCACCCAATAGCCTTTCGCGAGGGTCCATATGATCGCGTGTTTGACCGCTCGCGCGTTCTCGCCACCGGCTTCATGAAGGAGCTTGGCAGTCAGCTTGGGCTTCAACTGCTTCCACTCAGGGCCGGTCTCCAACAGAGGGAGCAACGTGCGCAAGAACCACCTCGGATCCTCTCGGTCACCCACGATGGGACTGCCCCCTTCGAGGCAACCCGCCAGAAAGCAGTTCCTGAACGCCTCTCTCGCTGGGCCTGTAACTTCGCCCACGAAGTGCTCGCTCTCGAATACACCAAGCAGCGAACATGCTACGAGCGGGCAGGTCGTCGCATGGCGTCTGACTCGCGAAGTAAGGAACCGCCTGTAGACCCTACTCCGAAGCCGATCCTCCCTGAAAATGTCGTATCGCCGGTTGCCTCTCCTGTGTGTTTCCGGCTGACTCCTCTGCCCCGCGCGCTGCAGTATCTTCGCAACATCCGCAACCACGCACAGCACGTACTCAGCCGGTCGGTGCCATGTCGACGCATTGGTCGGGTCGCAGATGTGGGCGAGAATCGCGTCGCATAGATTGAAGGCCATGCCCAAATCGATGAACGGAGAGAACTGCACGATCTTGTTGAGTGGGCCCATGAGCTTCTCTCTTGAGGAAAGGAAGGACTCCTGGAAGGCCCCGGCATCGAACGCTCCTTCGCGCACTCTGCGGATGTACTCCAACGTTGGGCGGTCTCTACACGCCTCTCTGCGAAGGTCCTGAAAGTACCTGGTAAGATAGGAGCGTGCCTCCCAACCGGTGCCCCTGGCGCACACGTGCTGGACAGCGGCGTTTACACCTCGGTCCCAAAAGCCTGGGCTCCGCAGAACGCCGGCAAGAGGCGGAAACAAATACGCCAACGCATTCCGCACCGCATCACAACGGTCCAGATCCAGACCTTTCGTATAGCGCGCAAGGCGCGATGTCACCTCGTCATTCGTCGCTTCGTCGCCGGTTGGATCCCGCGTCTTCCCGTCCGTGAAGAGGCGTTGCTCTCGGCCGATCCACCTCACCACGTCTGGGGCGGACACATCCAGCGCGCAGAGCAGCAAGAGGTCATGCCAGTTGATCTCGCCGTCGAGTCCGCCTTGCCAGCGGTGCACCGCCGCTCGCAGGGCGGTCAACAGGGCCCTGGGAGTGCCCAGGAGCCCTAGAAGCGCCTTGGGATAGAGAGGGAGGCCAGCGTACTCATAGACCGAATTCCAGGCAAGGGGGTCCCTCTGCTCATCGTCAAACCAAGCCCAAGGGTAGAAGCAATCGGGATCACCGCTCGCTTGGTCCCGGACTTCCCGAACGAGGCCAAGCGAGAGCTCCCACGACATCTCCGGTATCGTGTTCTGGTATTGTGTCAGCTTGAGCAGGTCGACAGCCGCTTTCTCTCCGCCATCGGAGGGCCCGCTTGTATCCATCGCCACCACATACTGCACATTCGGCACATTCTGGAGGTCGTTGAGAGCGCGGACGATTGCCCTCAGCGTCTCGGGCGTGCTGTCCTCGATGCGGTCAAGATCATCGATAAACAGCACCAACCGAAGATTCAGGCGAAGGAGAACGTCCCCCAGGTTGCCCAGGACATCCCCCGGCGTTCTCTCTCGGGAACGCAACGGCGCCGCCAACTGCCCAAACGGGCCGGCCGCAGTCGTGGCCGCGCGAAGGAAGTCTCGTGGGACCGCCCTTAGCCCCAAGTCATCCACCTTCTCTGAGATAGCCCGCGAGGCGGCACCGACCAACGCATGTAGCGCCGCCTGCGATGTCTGGTACGGCCAAGCCTCGAACTTCGCGAAGATCACCTCGGGCCACGCGCGTTCCGCCCGACGCATGCGGTAGATCTCCTCGACGAAACTGCATACCGTCGTCTTCCCAGACCCGTAGGGGCCGATCAGTGCAACGCTGGGGCAAGGCTCGGTGCGTTCCGTGGGTAGGCCCCAGAGCTGGTATGCTATCTTCTCAGCCAAGCGCGCATGCTCAAACCTGTCCTCAGCAATCAGAACGAGCGGGTTGTCACTGGAGAGACGCAGTTGCGGCTCCCCGCTGTCTCCGGTGGCGAGATTGCTGGGCCTGCGTAGGAGGCACATCAGCGCCGAGCAGAGGCTACCGAGCACGAGCCCCATGACGAGAAAGAGCGCGACCCAGATGCTGGCGGCCAGGGCGGGCACTTCAACCCGCGAGAACACCCGTGTCAGGAGAGAGTAGACGGTCCAGGCCAGAACGACCTTCCAGAAGAGACCAACGTGGCCGGCGAAGAGCATGTAGATCGACCTGTGAATGCCCAGCAGAGCCTTCGGCCAGCAAACCCCAATCACAACGAAGGGCAACACCAAGACCAGGGCGAGCCCAATCATCCCATGGTTGGCCAAGCGGGGTGCAACCGGTTCGAGAAACCGGTGAAGGGTCGGCGACATCAACGCCACCACGGTGCCTGCGGTGACAACCAGCGTCAGCGAATCGAGCAGATGAGCCAACCGAATTCGCTGCAGCCGGGGCAACCGCGCGGTCACTCGGGCAGACCATCGCGAAAAATCCACTATTGCCGCCCCTATCTCCCTATACCCGTGGTTCCCATGAGCATCGGAGCATACGCAGCGCGCCCCGTAGCGGCAAGCGCAAAATATGGCGATGAAGGGCGGATAAACCCGCGCTCGGGAAGGGACACGCAACGGCGGCATTCTTGCCCCTTCGTCCCGTCACGACTCAAGGCCCTGCCCCCCACGCACCCGCGTTTGCCTGGTCCTCGCCCTACTGCCTGCCGCCTGCCGTCTTCTTGACCACCGGAAGCACCACGCGGGAGGCTTGCCGGCCGCCGCAGAAGATGGTGTTGGTTTGTTGAACGAGCTTTTCGCCCGGGCGGTAGGGTTTGCCGGTGCCGGGGTTGACGTCGAAGCGGGGGTGGTTGGAGCTGGTGACGGTGATGCGGATGCGGTGGCCGGCGTTGATGACGATGCTGGTCGGCCAGAGGTTGACGGTGGCCTGGGCGGGCTTGCCCGGGATGAGGGGTTTGGGGTTGTCGAAGCCGTCTCGGTATCGCAGGCGGGCCATGCCCTCGGCCATCAGGTAGCTCTTGCCGTTCGGGTAGACGTCGCAGAATCGGACGGACAGGTCGGTATCGACGGCGGACGACGCGACGACGAGGTGTGCCTTGGGGTGTCCGGTGACCTCGACGGGGCGTTTGAGCGGTTCTGTGGTGAAGGTCAGGACGTCCTTCCGGCCCTCGATTCGGTTCTGGTTCCTCGGCCCGGCGGGCAGGTTGAGGTTGCAGCCGCCGACGGTGGGGCAGGGCTTGACGGGGTTGAAGGTGTAGGTTCGCCGGGCGGCCTTGCCGTCGACGGCCGGCGGGCGGGCGGTCGAGAGCGTCCCGTCGGCGCGGAGGAAGTAGTCCGTCGGCGTGGCGGGGACGGGCCAGTCGTCGGCGGATCGCCATTCGTTGCCGGGCGCGTTCTTGTCGGACGTGTCGCCCATGACGTAGTAGGCG
>Ga0272442_10007867_pt1 | contig 13684 bp, 9 predicted proteins | sample SSMForm2O_FD_200262 | JGI IMG/M metagenome (GOLD analysis project Ga0272442, IMG submission 200262) | Marine sediment archaeal communities from Little Sippewissett salt marsh, Falmouth, MA, United States - SSM-Form-2O | ecosystem: Environmental > Aquatic > Marine > Wetlands > Sediment ...
CGAGTCAAGGGGAGAAGCATACACATCCTCGATTGCGTAGCCCTTGAAGAACTCGCCACAGGATGAAAAAAGCTGAAGGAGGGCTCATCATAAAATACGATATATGTTGGGAGCTAACCGAATAATTCACTCCAATTTTTCCGGGCGTGCACTGCATTTTCATGGTTACCTTTGAGACAACCCTGAACAGAATATTTACAACACGAACCGAGGAAAATTATCTCTCGCATGCCGACGGGAATGAGCACATCGAGGAAAGAAATCGCATTAATGTGACGATATACAGTCATGGTCCGTGACCTTTCGACCGACTCGTAATATCGCCACCGCGATTTTCAAAACAGCTTTCAGACAAAGCGTAACACTTCTGAGCCGGGCCAAATACTAATGCTTGATCAACTCTCACGTTAGGAAGGGCAACTTTTATCGAAGCAATCAAATGCTTTGAAGTTTTATCCGTGCATACATCTGGATATCGTGGCTTAAACGTACCATTATGAACATCCAACACCACTTTCATTTTTGCAACAAAACGGCCGTTTTGCTCCGCTGGAATCATACATTCGTTCAATTGCCAGGGCGTTGTTAAGGTGAAGATTATTATCAGTTGTCATCTTTTTTGAAGCATGGTGAGTCCTAACGATACTATCAAGATATCTTGAATCGCCAATTTTACATTACTGTTACATACAGTAAATGCATATCTTGAATTCTCAGTTCCTGGTGACGAACAAATCGAACTAAAATGAGCCGATTTATCAAAAAGACGTTCGGTGCGCTACAACTCAGGTGATTACTTAATGTCTTGCCATAAAAATCCGTTTGACACACAAATTTGCTCTTCGTATACTCTCACTATAAAAAAGAAAGTTCTTATCGAGGAAACTGTTGATGAAGATTACTATTTTGAATGGAAGTCCGAAAGGCAAAAAGAGTGCAACTATGCACTACGTTCATTATATCCAGAAAAAATTCCCTCACCATGAGATGAACATTATCAATATATCGCAACAAATAAACAAAATCGAAAGAGATGAAAAGGCCTTTCAGGAAATTGTAGATCACATCGATTCGTCAGACGGTGTCCTCTGGGCAACGCCCGTCTATGTAACGCTGGTTCCGTCTCAGTATAAGCGATTCATAGAGCTAATCTTCGAGCGGGAGGGTAAATCTGTATTCAAAGATAAATATGCTGCCGTTCTGGTAACATCGATTCACTTCTTTGACCATACCGCGTGCAATTATCTCAATGCAGTCTGTGACGATCTGGGCATGAACTATGTCGGGTCATTTTCACCGGACATGTACGATCTCATACGGAAGAAGGAGCAGAAAAAATTGGTCGGGTTTACGGAAGATTTTTTTGCGGCGATTGAAAACAGGCGCACCACGACGAAGCATTTTGCCTCGATTGTATACAATCCGATTGAATATGAACCGAAAGAAGCGGGAGATCGGGTAGACCCCGGGGAGAAAAAGATCCTTGTCATTACCGATGTCATTCAGAACGGAACGAATCTTACGCGGATGATCGATCGTTTTAATCAGTCATTCTCCCGCAATATCGAAGTCGTTGCCCTGTCCGATGTGGATATCAAGGGCGGGTGTTTGGGATGCTGCCAATGTGGTCTCGATGGCATCTGTGCTTATTATGGTAAGGACGAATATATCGATTTTTATAATTCGAAGGTTAAGACTGCCGACATTCTCATTTTTGCCGGTGAAATCAAAGATCGATATTTATCATGGAAATGGAAACAGTTTTTCGACCGACGATTTTTTCATACCCACATTCCGTCTCTCGTGGGAAAACAGATCGGATTCATTATTTCGGGGCCGCTATGTCAAATTCCTAACCTGCGGCAGATTCTTGAGGCTTACTCGGAGTGGGAGCAGGTAAATCTCGTGGATTGTGTTACCGATGAGTATAAAAGTTCATCTGAGATTGACGATTTGCTTCAGAACCTGGCAGTGCGCCTCGTCGGATTCGCGGACAGTCATTATGTCAAACCGGAAACCTTTCTCGGTCGCGGTGGAATGAAAATATTCAGAGACGATATCTGGGGAAGATTGCGAATCGCCTTTCAGGTTGATCATCGATACTACAAGAAATACGGGTTGTATGATTTCCCCCAGAAACGGTATAAAATGCGGTTCTTTAACTGGAAAATGATGCTCCTCACCAGAATACCGGCAGTTCGAAGAGCGTTCCCCGAACGTCTAGTCGACGAAATGATACGGCCGCTCCGAAATGTAATTGGTAAAATGGATTAGATGTTAGAAAGCGTGTGATTGTTAATTTATGACAGATTGTGAGAGGTTTAAGTATGGAGTCGAAGAAATAACCTGTAACAGGCAAGTAAAACTATGAATTAAGGCGGAGTCATAAAATTGACCCGCTTTTTTTAAAGATATATACAAATAGTGCATGATGGTAGCGGTGAGAAGTAACGACAGTTACGACAGCCACCTATCTTAAGACGAGAAGGTACTTTTACAGGCAAGAAAAGAATATCATAAGTTTTAGAGCTTCGTTTTTCTGATGTTCTATCAAGATACCGATACTCTGGATTTTCAAAATATTATTGTCGCTAATAAACGCATATCATCAATCAGAAGCCTATTATTTTCAGACGAGAGCATCATACTGTATTCAATTTTTTTGCATTAAGGACAGCTCTGCCTAAATGCCGCTGAAAAAAGTCTTTTGTACCAGGTAAATCACTCAAAAATGAGCCGATTGAACAAAAAATAGTTTTTTCGTGATATGATTCTCACCTAATGAAGCTCCCCGCCCGCAGGGCGGGGCATCGTAAGGAATTCTTATTATATGTATACCTGCCTTCGGCAGGTAACGTTTCATCCCCGTTTACAAAACGGAGTATTCACGTTAATTATTTTATAAAAATTAATCATATCATAGTGTGCTGACAGGAGTCACTTGACATACAAACTGTACCTTCATATATTATTACTAGAAATAAAAATTTCGATCTTCGAGACAGTTGCTGAGGATGATATCGCAGTCGATATGCATAGGATATGTGAATCAATAAAAAACGGCTTATATAAACCCAAGAGAACAATGGGATGAAAGGAGGTAGTTACCATGCCAAGAGGAGATGGAACAGGACCCAGAGGTCAAGGACCTAGAACAGGACGAGGCATGAAAGGTCGCGGTCAGGGACAGAGTGGCGGTCGTGGCCAAGGGGGCGGTTTTGCAGCAGGTCCGGATGGAGATTGCATCTGTCCCAACTGTGGCACTCGAAGTGCTCATCAGATAGGAGTCCCCTGCTACGATCAGACATGTCCCAATTGTGGCGCGACCATGACACGGCAATAAGGATGCCCCATATTGAACCATTTGAAGTGAAGAGTAGGAGACGGGTCTATCAAAAGATTGTCGAGATAACAATGTTTGGAGGTCTTTTCCGCCAGACTTGCAATGCTAATACTTATTATCATTACCGAAAACATCATCGACTTCATTCCAAACGAGATTTTTGAACCGGAACAGGGACATTATCCCCAAATGGTGTTTATACAGACTCTTTTCATAAATTTTATACGAGAAATCAATATCATAACTCTATAGTCAATTTTCAAAGTGTCGGTATTATAATAAAAAGTAACAAATGTTATCGTTTAAACTCATACGTTATAATAATTTTTATAACCAATCGGAGTATAATGAAGCTTCTAAATCCCCCCTTCCCCCCTTTATAAAGGGGGGCTAGGGGGGATTTGCATATAAATTGTATAATATCAATAAATTAAACTAATTTTGACAGCTTTAGTTCCTTGGCAGGCAGGATCAATCCGACACTGCCTTCCTTCGTCAATATTGATGGTTTCGTAAAAAGTCAAAAGCTCATCAATATGTCATTCTCGCGAAAGCGGGAATCTGGTAATTACAAGCAGGTATAGATTCCCGATCAGGTCGGGAATGACAAAACGAGAAAAATTCGGACTTTTTGCGAGTTCATCAATATTGTCAATTCTATAATTTATTTTTTTATCTTTATCCAGATACCCGCTACACCGATCAACCCTAAGCCGAGAAGGAGAAGAGTGGTCGGTCCGGGGACGCTGATTGTGGTGCCATACAAGGCTACTGAAGAGATGGCGCTCTCGCCTGATGTGTCCTTAGGAAAAACAATTCCCTTATGTTCTCACGATCACCTCATCATAAGGCCATGCCTCTATGCCGCCATCCATGAATTTAACATCGGTGTATCCCTCACCTTCAAGTATGGTCTGGGCCTCATATCCCCGAAGACTAATCTTGCAAAAGGTTATAATTCCCTTATCCTTGGATAATTCCTGTAACCGTCGACGGAGTACTCCCAAGGGAATAAGTTTGATTCGGGAATCTTCGATACGCATTTCTTTGTACTCATCGGGCGATCTCACGTCAAGCCAGATGAATTCATCCCCGTTATCGAGTTTCTTCTTGACTTCCAGCGGTGTCACAGCCTTTGCTGTTCCGTCTATCTTGTTACGAAGGACATTAGCAGCGTGAGCGGCAATATCTATGGCCGTTGCATAGGGTGGTGCATACCCCAGATCGATAGCAGGAAGATCGTCGACAGTCGCCCCGAAATACAAAGCTGTCGCGGCAACATCAACGCGCTTCGTTGTGTCACCGTATCCGGCGACCTGTAATCCCAGGAGTTTCCTCGACTCCTGGTCGGCAATGAGTTTGAGCAGGAGCGGTTTGTGTGTCGGATAGTAGTGCGGGCTGTCAGTCGCGGGCACCAAGGATGTCACAACATCAAAACCGGCTTCGCGGGCCTGTCGTTCCGTCAGACCCGTTTTACCCACATTATAGTCAAACACTTTGACAACGGCTGTTCCCAAGACTCCCTTGAATTGTTCCCCATACCCCATAATATTGTTTGCAACCACCCGGCCATGTTTATTCGCCGTTGACCCCATGGGGACAAAGGCCTTTCTCCCGATCATAATCATCGTATTTTCAACACAGTCACCGCCTGCATAAATATGAGGATCGCTCGTCTCGAGATATTCATTCACGACGATACCGCCGTAACTACCGATTTCCAGCCCCGCATCCTTGGCCAGCATTACATTGGAATGCACACCGATATTCGTTAGAACAATATCCGCCGGGAATTCACCATCGGCGGTGACGACAGTCCGGGCATTGCCCTGATCATCCCCCATAATTTTTGTAACCCCTGTCCCGGTAAGAACATTCACATTCTGCGATCGAATATACCGGGTCAGATACAGGGCAACCTCTTCATCGAGGAGTCCCGGAAGTATATGAGGCATCAACTCAATAACGGTAACGTTCAGGCCCCGCTTCGAAAGGGCTTCGGTCATCTCGATGCCGATGAGACCACCACCGATGATCACGGCGTTTTTCACGCTTCCCGCTGTGATTGCATCGCGGATTGCCATGGCATCATCGGGATGCCAGAGGCGAAAAACGTTCTTCAGTCGGAAACCTTCGATGGGGGGAATAATCGGCATCCCTCCCGTTGCCAGTACCAGTTTGTCATAGGGTATCGAACCGTATTCACCCGTTTCGATGTTAACGATATCGACCATTTTACGGTCCCGGTCGATCGAACGGACAAGCGTACCATCGAGAACGGTAACATTTTTAACATTTCTAAAAAATGTGGCGTCGCGGGGAACTCCCACCGGCGTGTAATTCAACGTTCGGCAGTCTTCGATATCGCCGCTGATACAGTAGGGCATACCGCACCCGGCATAGGAAAGAATTTTCCCCCGCTCGATGATGGTTATTTCTGCTTCGGGATTCACCCGTCTCAATCTGGCTGCAGTTTTCGGTCCCATGGCGACACCACCGATGACAATGACCTTTATTTTCTCTTTTTTCATGACCGCCCTCCTTGAAAATCGAGGCATGAATGTGGTACAGCTTGCACCTTGCTGGGGTTTGGAGCACTACCACTATTCTTTTTTTGATTAGGCATTGCTTCTGATAGCAGAGAGTATAGGATTAATGTTCATGTATATCAAGGAAATAGTGACCCCCATATCTGGGGTGCGGTGTCAAGATGATTAGAAAAAAGGGATAACAGCGCCCTTTTTGTCCGAGCAGTTATGTATGAAAAATAACAAACCCCATCTCTTCATGTGAGAAATGAGGTTTGTTTATAATCTGCCCATGATTCTCCTCTTTCGCGGTCGCAAAAAAAGGTTAATCTTACTTACTGTAACTTCAATAACCCTGGTATTTACAATACTCAGATGGAATTATTTATTAAGGGTTTTCTATGGTTATCGCCCTCTGAAGCAGCCTGAGTAAAATATAACCTTTCTTTTACAAAAACCGGGTTGATTGATTTACGACACAGAACCTCTGGTCACTGCCTGCGATGTGAGTTAGCGGTAGCCAGCATAAGAAAGGCAATCACCGCACCCACGGCCCCAACCGGCCAGAATTCCCCTCCAAATCCGTTCCTGTTTATGTAGTCCACGGTAATGCCGAGAAGGGGAGCCGCGAATATGGTTGAGACAGATTTCGCCTGGCTTTCGATGGAAAGAACTGTAGCCCCATGTGTCTCGGTTGCGTACTCGTCAAACCGGCTGATCAGTATCGGTCTCCACAGATTCTGTATAACATTCAGGGTCACAAATCCCGCGATTGCCACATAGTACCATTTGAAATACAGAACAACCGCCAGCAAGAGGTAGATAACAAGTACACTCTTCCAGAGAAAAGAAGCCCCCTGCTCCTCTCCGTCTGTCCACTGCGTGACTCTGTGTGATTTACGGCTTCCCCATGCAGACAGGAGATGCAAGGTGAAATAAACAATTCCCACGATAATCGCGCTTCGATGGGTATCTTCCATATACACGAACAGAGGAATGGCCAGAACCATGCCTTTGATAACCGGTTGGAGATAATCCTTGACCGCTTCAAACACGCCCTCAAATGCCATCGATTCGGCAATAAGGCGGCGCAGGTGCCGCACCCTCATAGAGGTACGGAACATCGTCCACAGATGGTTGAGGATATCGGGTGAAACAGCTCCTGCCCGGACATGTCCTTCAAGTTCTCTGGGATAATACATGAAATTTACCAGTCCGAACGCGTAGGGGACAATGGACAGATAGAAAACAGAGGAATAACTTTCTGTAAATATAACAAACAGAGAGGCAATGATGATTGAAAACGCGGAACCCAGTTTGGACCATGAGCGGGTGTAGCCATAGATACGGGTTTTTTCATCCAGACGGCCCTGAAGTCGAAGCCAGGTAAATATCATTGCCTTGTGCGTACCTGTCCGAAATGCATCGCCTATGGCGAAGAAGAACATGGCGGCGAAGAAATGTGTGTATATTTGTACAAAACCAAACAGGGAAAATGAAAGGATATAGGATGTAAAGGACATCATCATACATCTGCGGCGTCCGTACATATCGGCCAGGACACCGCTGGGAACTTCAAAGATGTTGATACAGACCTCTCTGAACGCAACAAGAAGGCCTATCTGGGTGAAACTGAAGCCCCTTTCGAGGAAGAGGAGTATCATGAATGGTTCATAATACCGTTGGTTTTTCAGGAAACCGTATAGTGAGAAACGGGCAAGCATGATCAGTTTCTTATGTGTCTTTTATTTGTATGAACTGTACTATTTGAAATATTTTTTTACAATTCTTCATGTGAGTAACGGGGTGCCTTCATGATCTGCACATGATTCCCCTTTTTTGTGGTTACACAAAAGTCAATCGTCATTACGGCAATTTCAACAAATCTATGAGTTACAATACTGAGTAAATATTTGTTGTCACGGGGTTGCTAAGTTCGGCGTCGGGGTCCTCCTTACTGTTTAATAGGGGTAAGTGCCTGCGTCAGGCGTTTTTTTATTTTCTCTTGCGAAGCAAACTCCATCATCTGCTCCCAGAGCTTCTGGATAGTGAGAAGCTGGTGAAAAGTGTTCTCCACGGGATGAGCCTCCCCTGTCGCAATATCGATATTCTTCAACGTTTCTGCCCTGTCAGCCTCCTTTCCCTCGGCACGGTAATCGTCCGCCAGGATCATACATGCCCTCGCAATTTTTCCCTCGAGGGCGTCTGTGAGGAATGCCCCGGGGTAGGGTGACAGCTCTTCGGCGGACACAGGGACCATACCTGCCACGGTGGTATCCTGATCACGGAGCTTTGCCCGTTCGAAGATGAATCGGTAGATGTCCTCCCGATGCTGTTTCCAAGTCGGACTGGAATGGGGAGGCGGCAGGTGCTTGATGGCAAGGGTGTTGTCGAGGGAAAACGTATACCCGAACATCCGCATGTTTATCAGGAAATCAATATCTTCTCCCCGTGTCACGTTCGGATCGAATGGAATGCGGGTAAAAATCTCTCTGTGGACGATCATATTTCCACCGAAGACAAAGGGTGTTTCCTTGAGTCGCGGACCCCTGCCGATTATCTGTTCAAATGCCTCATTCATTCTGTCGATCTTGTCCCAATACTTCATCCACTCACTTTTTTCACGCTTAACACGCCAATATCCATCGGGCTGAAGATAGTATCCGGCCACGGCACCGATAAACTCATCGTCCAGCGTTCGCCCAATGAACTCACGCGCCCTGTTCATGAAGAAAGGATCCTCGAAAAGCTCATCATCGTCGATAAGCACAGCAATATCCGAGCCAAGCACATGGGGCAGAAATAAACAGAGATTACGAATATTTGAATATCCCCTGAGGTTCAGGAGCTCGCAAAAGCGCTCACCGTCAGCCTGTTTCAGGGTGTTATGAACTCGCCGCAGGTGTGAGTGGCTAAAGAGATACGTCGGGACATCAGCAGAAACGGAGGAAATGATGCCGGTGACCTTATCTTCTACCCTTTCTGCAATATCTTCAGCGTTGGCAACGGCAATAACCACCAGGTTGAAATCCTTATCCTCGAGGATACTGAGGCTTTCGAGAGTTCTCTTGAGTGTCCCTTCCTCGTCAAGGGGGGTAGGATGATCGTAGACTGCATCGGTCTCTCGTGTCCCAAGAGCATGTTCACGTGCCCAGTAGGATGGGATAACCATCGTTGTCTTCATGGGCTGCCTCCTGAAATACAATTTCAATCCCTGGTAATACGATGAGACAAAACAAGAACATCATTTTCCAGCATCTTGTCTATGATGCTCTCGTTAAACATGGTGGCATAAACTATAGAAAATACAAAAGTTCACACAGCTTTCGTATATCGCGAGCACCCTCAACACATCTAAGGCTAATGGCTGGCACCACATATATGTACTGTGGTAATTATACAACTATGGAAAACATAGCGTAACGTTCTATCTGTTTTTTCAACTGTAATCCTGATCAATTTATCAGCTTCACTCTTACTTGAAATGCAAGATGGCTCGCTTGAAAGCATGTTCCAATTCATTCATTGATGCATCCATTCCATTCTTCAGATCTTCCCATGCTTTGCCGCTCGCAGATTTCAGGTTCTGTAATTTTTTTGATGCGGACGTTCTCTTCTTTTGCAGTTCTTCAATTTTCTTATCAAATTCGGCTTTCTTTTCTTCCTTCAGAACTTCAGCCTTTTTCTTTAATTCATTTATTTTTTGATCATATTCCTTGATTTTAGTCTCTACTCGTTTCTGGTACTCGTCTTTTTGCTGCTGCGTGTATGCCAGAGTCGTTTTCAGGGCTTCCTTCGTTTCCCGTTGAACATCCTGAGCAGTCACTTTTGTTTTACTTTTTGCCGGTACTTTCTTGTCCTCGCCACAGGCAACCAAAAGACCCAGGCATACTATCACGATCACGATAATTTTTAAGCCGTTTCTTTTCATTGTAACCCTCACCGTATTAATCAGGAAAAATGTTGATCCGTTATTCGATTTTCATCGTGTGGTTTTTTTTGAATCTTATCAGAGGAAATCGCTTAATTCAAGCCTACAGAAACCGTTGAAAAAGTGCAACATGAGACTGCCCGTTATATTCCGTCCGTGTCTTGTTTCACAATTCCCCCGCATGTCTTTTTCTCATGTGCTCGACCCGATTATTAACTCTTCGAATCAATAGTCGGTACAATAACAATGTGACCGCATTCGGACGATTTTTGTATAGACCGGTCTCATAATAGTCAGACGGGTCGTCCCATATCCCATGATCTGCTACTACAGCATCCATCTGAACGAATTTTTCTTGATCAAGATCAAATGCAATGCTTGACTCTCCGCTCGAGCACGCGATCGAATATCCAATGTTCCAGCCTTTACGCATCAGTTCAGACTTGCCCGCTCGATAAAACACCTCATCGTTGATATATGAATCAATTCGTCGCCACGTTCCGTCAACGTCGACTTCAATCCAGCTATGGGAAAGCAAATCAGGCATCAGCCAATACCCTATTTTTGTAAAAAGGCCTCTTTGTATCTCCTTTGTTATCAGTGAAAAGTGTATTCGAGCAGGTATTCCGAGAGCTTTACAGAAAGCAAGCAACAATGTGCCCTTTGTATTGCACTGCCCCTTTCCGAGCGTAATTGTGTCTGATGCCTTTATCAGGTCTGCTTGATCGGGAAAGAAGAACTCAATATCGTCACGAACATAATAAAACAGTTTTTCCAGCTTTTCCCGAACGGTCGTTGCTCCCTCTGTCAATCGCTCAGCAGTTTCCCTAACGAGAGGATGATCATAATCTGCTAATATCGGTATTGATTGCATCTTCGTCCCCCCTTTCAGACAGTCATCGTGAAATGCTCATGTCCGCAGTATCAAATGCTTTCTCTATAAACAGGACATCCTTTCCCGTGTGCCATGATGTGATCAGCCGGTAAGTTCATGAATGTTGAACTTTTCCGATCGTGTCGGCAGCCCTGAGCCTGATCGTGGGAATGGAAACCTGATCCGGCACAGTGCAATAATGGTAATGATGATGTCCTATCGATATTGCGATTCAATAAGGTCTTTGTAAATATCAATAACGATATGCCGTTTCAATTTCATCGTTTGGGTGAGCGTTCCGTTCTCCAGTGAAAAGTTTTCACTGAGAAAGATAAATTTTTCGGGAATTTCATAGTGGGCGTATTTACCTTCGAGAGACTGAACAATTTCTCGACTGATCAACTCCTGTACTTTTTGTTGTCGAATCAAAGCAACCGGATCGGTAGAAAGACTGTTTTCCCGTGCAAATTTTTCCAGCACAGCAAAGTCTGGAATAACGAGACAAATATTGTACGGCCTACCCTCTCCATAAACCATGGCATTTTCAACAGAGGGTATCAGCCTGATATCCTCTTCCAGGGAAACGGGAAATACAAACTTGCCGTTTTCCAACTTGTATTGCTCTTTGATCCTTCCTGTTATGAACAGGAAACCATCTTGGTCAAGCCTTCCGCGATCACCCGTTCTGAATCCTCCGTCGTCAGTCATGACATTTCTGGTTTCTTCCGGTTTATTATGATACCCCTGCATGACATTCGGCCCATAAACAATTATTTCTCCATCATCTTTTTCAGGGTCTCCCAGGGATTTATCAATCACGATTCGTATTTTTTCGATAGCCTGGCCAACGCTCCCCAGCCGATAAGAATATGATGCATTCATGGCGACCGCGGGAGATGTTTCCGTCAGCCCGTAACAGTCAAAAAGGGTAATGCCGATATCGAAGAAAAACTGCGAGATATCGGGATTCATCGTTGCACTCCCAGTCATGGCACCCGAAAGGCGACCGCCGAGCTTGTCACGAATTTTTTTGAATACGATTGTATCGGCAATTTTATATTTCAGGTTGGTGATGAAACATGATGTTCCTTCTTCTGCAAGCTCCCGTCGTCTTCTGGCACTTTCCACACCCATGACAAACAATTTCCGCGCCAGACCGCCTTCCTCGTTCATCTTTGCCCAGAGCCCGTCATAGATCCGATTGAATACCCGGGGAACAGCAATCAGCCATGTGGGTTTGACAAGCATCAGATCATGGGCTATTGTCCGGGGACTTTCTGCAAATCCGATGGCACCTCCGAGATAGATCATGGTATAGAGCTCTGCCGTCTGTCCGTACGAGTGTGCCCACGGTAATATGGCAAGGGTTGTTCCTCCCCGGGCAATCTCGGGATATTTCTTGCGGCCGGCATGAGAATTACTGGTAAAATTTCCGTGAGATAACAGAACACCTTTGGGTTCCCCCGTTGTACCGGAGGTATAAATCAACCCGGCAATATCATCCGGACCGGGGTGAATTGCCGGAACGGGATGATCATTGCCTCTTCGCTCCAGTTCCGCCATGCTGTTTTCCCCGTCCCCCTCTATCATGAAGATTTTTTCCAGCGTGGGGATATCTTTCGCAAAGGTTTTGACCTTTTCATAGATCTCCGGTTTTGAGACGAACAGAACTTTAATGGAACCATCTCTGATGATATATTCCCAGATCTGTATGAGTTCCGCTTCATACATGGGAATATATCGCCCACCCAGTCCGTAGGTGGCAAAGGCGGCGACAGCCCACTCAACACGATTGTTGGCGATGATACCGACGGCGTCATTCGTGCCGATGCCACACTGGGCGAGCCCTCCCCGGAGATGATCTACTCGTGCTCCTACTTCTTTATACGTAACCCAGTCGTACGCTCCACGTGAATTTTTAGTCCCAAACAGGGGATTATCAGGATATTGGGACACACTATTTTCCAGAAGCTCAACCAGATTGTCAGGCTTTTCCAGCTGGTACATGAGGCCTCCTTGGTGTGATAATCCACTGAGAACGGGAACGATATAAGAATGCAGGATTATCATATGGAACATTATACCGGACAGTTACTACATACGATCCTGTTTCGCAACATGCGTTTTTTCGTAACAAATATTTAATGATACTATGGTACCGACTATCTGCCGACTTGAATTTATGCACCTATCGATTCAGGGAAATTTTCCTTGACATTCAAACGATCGTTTGATACAAATGTTTGATTGCGGAAAGGGGAAGACGGTATGTCTCCGGATAACAAAAATAAAACCACGCGTGACCGTCTGCTCAAAATAGCAGAAACCCTTTTTGCGCAAAAAGGCTATCATGCCGTGAGCGTTCGGGAGATAACCAATGCCGCCAACTGCAATCTCGCCGCGGTCAATTATCACTTCGGCAACAAAAAAAACCTTTACCTTGATGTTTTTCGTTCACAGTGGATGGCACGAGCACGGCGGGTACACAATAGTTTCACACAACATATGGCCGATCATGACGGTGCCTCACCGGCGGAAATAATCCAGGCACTGGCAGAAGCCTTCATCAAAGGTCCCCTCACCGACGAAGAGCGTTTTTGTCATGCTCAGCTTATGATGCGTGAAATGGCCAAGCCGACGGAGGCATTCGAAATGGTCGCCGATGAAATCATGCGTCCCTTTTTCAGAAACTTAGCAAAGCTCTTACAACCATACCTACCGGAAGAAATGGATGAACAACGCCTGAATCTCAAAATGTTGAGTGTTATTTCGATGGTCATTTACTTTAATTTTGCCCGGGTTCCCGTATCTCTTTTCACCGGGTGTCCATATGATGAAGCGTTCAAAGAACAGATGATTCAACATATTGTGAACTTTGCCCTCACAGGACTTAATGTACAGGACAAGGAGAAATCTCTGTGAGACACAGAACTTTGTCATTAACTATTTCTGTGACCCTCCTCTTTATCATTGCAGGATGCATCAAGATGGGTCCCGATTTCAAAAAA
>Ga0272442_10007869_pt1 | contig 13682 bp, 13 predicted proteins | sample SSMForm2O_FD_200262 | JGI IMG/M metagenome (GOLD analysis project Ga0272442, IMG submission 200262) | Marine sediment archaeal communities from Little Sippewissett salt marsh, Falmouth, MA, United States - SSM-Form-2O | ecosystem: Environmental > Aquatic > Marine > Wetlands > Sediment ...
AGAACGGATACGAGTTTTATGCGCTCTTGAGACATGAAAGCGAGAAATCTAAAAGCACCAAAAAGAGAAAAACCAAAAAAGCCGTCAAAAAAACAACGAAAAAGAGAAAGACCACAAAAAAGAGAACGCGGAAAGCCAAGAAATAATCAATCCGATCCCGAGAAAGCGTTCAAGAGATTAGACCCAATGGCTGAACAGATATTGAAATTAGGTATTCCCGTAGGAAGTTTGCAGCAGGCCACCATCGAGCTTTTCGGCAAAGCCGGATTCCATATCACAGACTCGAAGAGAAGCTACAGGCCCGGCATCAACGACGAACAAATTCAGCTCATTATGTTGCGCGCCCAGGAAATGAGCCGATACGTTGAAGACGGCGTTCTCGACGCCGGTATTACCGGCTATGACTGGATCACGGAAAACGAATCGGACGTCGTCGAAATCTGCGAGCTTGCCTACAGCAAGGCGACCAGCAATCCGGCCCGATGGGTACTGGTCGTACCGGATGAGTCAGAAGTCGAAAGTGCAAAGGACCTGGCGGGTGGGATTATTGCCACCGAACTCAAAAACGTGACGAAAAAGTATTTCGCAGATAAAAATATCAACGTCAAAGTCGAATTTAGCTGGGGCGCCACCGAGGTCAAGGCCCGCCTGGTGGATGCCATCGTCGAGCTGACTGAGACCGGAACGTCCTTGCGGGCTAATAATTTGAGAATCATCGATACCGTTATCAGCTCCACAACAAGGTTCATCGCAAACAAACAGGCCTGGGCCGACCCCTTCAAGCACGAGAAAACAGAGAATATCTCCATCCTGCTTAATGCGGCCGTCAATGCCGGCAACATGGTCGGTTTGAAGATGAATATCAAAAAGAACGATCTGGACTCGATTCTCAAGATTCTGCCCGCCGAGAAAAGCCCGACGGTGTCGTCTCTGGCCGATTCGGACTACGTCGCGATCGAGGTGATTATCGACGATAAAATTGAACGGTCTCTGGTTCCCGAGCTCAAACGAGCCGGCGCCTCCGCCATCATTACATACCCTCTCAACAAGGTCATTCATTAATAAATGATGCGAAACAAACCATGCTTTTGTTGCTATTTGCCTTCGATCCGATATACTTATTCCAAAAATCGCCGCGTTGGGGATTGTGACTAAACTGAATTGCGGGAACGATTGTTCGTGACACAAAACATTGCCATTTTAGGTTCCACCGGCTCGATTGGGAAAAACGCGCTGCGCGTGATCGAGTCGCTCGGGCCGGAATACCGGATTGCGGCATTGAGCGCTCATAGCAACGTGGAGCTATTGGCCGAACAGGCGAGACGATATAAGCCGGATTTCGTCGCGGTCACAAACCCTTATTGTGTCGAGACGTTCCGCGAATTGATTACCGATCTGGATATCGAGATTCTACCCGGACCGGAAGGATTGACGCAGATTGCAGAACGCGAAAACGTCCATACAGTTCTAACCGCAGTTGTCGGAGCGGCGGGTTTGCCCGCGGTGCTGGCCGCCGCAAGAAAAGGAAAGAGGCTGGCTATCGCCAACAAAGAACCGTTGGTGATGGCCGGCGAACTGCTCAGAAAAGAAATCGACAAGAACGGCGCCGTCATCCTGCCCGTGGATAGCGAGCATTCGGCCGTCTTCCAGGCGATGCAATCAGGGCATCGCGACGAAGTCGAACGGATCATCCTGACCGCTTCGGGCGGGCCGTTCCGTCAGGCCTCCGCCGAGGATATCCGAAACGTGACGTTGGAGCAGGCCCTGGCGCATCCGGTATGGGACATGGGGCCGAAAATTACGATCGACTCGGCCACCATGATGAACAAGGCGCTTGAAATCATCGAGGCCCATTGGCTTTTCGGGATACCGGTCGAGAAGATCGAAGTTCTGATCCATCCCGAGTCGATTGTGCATTCCCTCGTGGAATTCGTGGACGGCTCCATGCTCGCCCAGCTCGGCGAGCCGGACATGTGCCTGCCGATTCAATATGCCCTGACGTATCCGGCGCGTGTGGCCGGGATTGCTCCCAAGCTCCAACTCGAAGAAATGGGCAAGCTCAGGTTTGAAAAACCCGACTCCGAGACGTTTCGTGCGTTGCCATTGGCCTATGAAGTCGCTCGAAAAGGCGGCACGGCCGCGGTGGTTTTCAACGCAGCGAACGAAGCCGCCGTCGAAGAGTTCCTGGCGGGCCGAATCAAATTCGTTAATATCATCGAGCTTATCGAGTATTGTCTCGATAAGCATGAGACAAAAACAACCGTATCGCTCGAAGAGCTGCTCGAAGCGGATACCTGGGCCAGAAGAGAAGTTGCTGAATTGGCCTATAGTGTGTAGCGTCCAGTCTGGTGGTTGAAGTTAAAGGTGTGCTAATGTCTGAATCAAATAGTTTCGTTGACAGGTATTTTCGCGTATTATTGCTGATCCTTATCGGCATCCCGCTTGTCCTTTTTGCGATCATGAACATCGGCATCGTCGGCAATGTCCTGATGGTTTTACTCGGATTTGGAATGGTCATTCTGGTTCATGAGTTCGGCCATTTCGTCGTCGCCAAAGCCTCCGGCATCAAGGTGGAGGCCTTTTCGTTGTTCATGCCGCCGATTTTGTTCGGTGTGCAAAGGACGGCTGAAGGGATTCGTTTTCGAATATTGCCGGAGATTGTGACAAAAAACAAGAAAGACAAGAAAGATGATGAGCCGCCGGAGCCTGCGCTGACGTTCATGGTAGGCGGTCAGGGCAACGCCAGCGACACGGAATACCGTATCGGTCTGATTCCATTCGGAGGATTCGTCAAGATGTTAGGCCAGGAGGACGTCGGGCCGGCCAAATCCAGCGAGGATCCCCGTTCATTCTCGAATAAGCCGGCGCATACTCGCGCCGCTGTTTTAGCCGCAGGGGTCGTCTTTAATGTGATCAGCGCCGTCATTATTTTCATGTTCGCCTTTCTCAAAGGCATCGATCTGCCGCCCGCGGTGGTCGGCGGTGTCATACCGGATTCACCAGCGGCACGTGCAGGCTTAAAGGCTGGCGACGAAGTCATTGAAATCGACGGAAAGAAAAAGGACCTTGATTTCACAAATATCGCAGTGGCTGCGGCGTTGTCCGGCAGAGACGAAGTGATCGAAATGAGAGTCCGGCACGAGGACGGCACGGAAGAGGATTACACCCTCGTGGCCGAGCAGGCCCCGAATCAGCCGATGAAAGAATTCGGTATTTCGACGGCGGAGACGCTGACCATTGCCGAGTTGTCCGAGGAACACGCCGATATCCTCTTCGAGAGAACGGGCCTGCGCCCCGGCGACCGAATCAGAGCGATTGACGGCCAGGAAGTTCAAACCCATTGGGAAATGACGGACATCATCAAAAACACCCTCGCTCGCGAGATCACATTGACCGCCGAGCGAAACGATGAAGAGAAGGGAACCCTATCCGTCGAGAGCCAAATCAAACTTCGATTGATCCCCTCCAAGCCCGGACATATCTACTCTATAGTCCCTCGGTTTCGAATCGAAAATCTCGCCGTTGCAAGATCGCCCGGTTCGAATGCGGGCGGCATGATACATCGTCTGCTGGAGAAACTGGGCATTGCCAAGCCGAAGGAGGAAAAGCCGTTCTTACAAAGCGGAGATATCATCTTGCGCATCGGTGATGTCAATAGCCCCACGTATGAGGAATTTCGGGCGACCGTGGGGGAAAACGCAGATAAACAATTGCTGATCGAGGTGCTCCGGGAGGACGCCAACGGTGTGGAGGCAACGCAAACCATTCATGTCACTCCCAAACGAAACGAGGACGCCAACGAGGCCCGAATCGGAATTTCATTCAACCAGATGTTCGATTCCGAGCATCCAGTTGTCGCTAAAACGATTGTCGTCGAAGGCGGTCCACCGAAGCTGGATATCCCGCGCGGCGCTCTCATCACGGCGGTCAATGGGGTGGCCGTCGCCAACTTTTACGATGTCATCCGTGAAATCAAACAACGCGCCGGACAGGCCGCTACGATTGAATATCGCCTCAACGACGACACGACGGGAAGCGTTTCTTTCGAAGTCGGCAGCGATGAGGATTACTTTACCGTCCATTCCACTTTCGCCGAGCCGATTCCTTTTGAGAGATTGGAGAAACCGTACAAGGCCAACGGCCCGGTCGATGCGGTCGTGATGGGATATCGACGGACCGTGATGTTTGTCGCCCAGGCGTACGTCACCCTCAGACGCCTGATCGGGGGGCTCGTCAGTCCGAAGAATCTGATGGGGCCCGTCGGCATTATCACGTTCAGCTACCGTATCGTCGCCGAGCAGCCGCTGGTTTACTACGTCTATTTTCTCGGTCTGATCAGCGCGGTCATTGCGGTCTTTAACTTTTTGCCCTTACCGCCCCTGGACGGGGGCCTGGTTGTGCTTTTGGTCATTGAGAAGATCAAAGGCTCGGCCCTGAGCGAGCGCGTCCAGACGATCATCGCCTATGGCGGCTGGGCGCTCATCCTCACGCTGATTCTCTATGTGACGTTCAACGATATCGTCAGGAGCTTTTTAAGCTAAGCATTGACAGGATCTCGGCAACTTCAATGGGTTCGCTGAACAGAACATCCTCGCAAGAGTATCATGAAGGCCTATGGGATGCTCTAAAGGAACAAGACGAACGCGTCTATGAACTCATCATCAAAGAATACAACCGGCTGCAAAACAGCCTGCAACTGATCGCCGCGGAGAATCTGTGTTCGAGAGCGGTCCTGGCCTCACTCGGCTCCATCGTTCAGAACAAAACCACCGAAGGTTTCCCCCGCGCCCGGTTTCATGGCGGCTGCGAGGTCGTTGACGATATCGAGGAGCTGGCCGTTGTCAGAGCGAAAGAAACCTTCGGCGCCCAATACGCCAACGTGCAGCCGCACTCCGGCACCGCCGCCAACCAGATCATCCTGACCGCATTGCTGGAAACGGGCGATAAAATCCTCTGCCTCGGCCTGAATCAGGGCGGGCACGTATCGCATGGAGCCAAAGTCTCGTTCGCCGGCAAATTCTTCGACGTCGAGAACTACTATGTGGATCGCGAAACGTATCGTCTCGATTACGATGACATTCGCCAAAAGGCTATGGCGTTTAAGCCGAAACTCATCGTGTGCGGGGCCAGCGCCTATTCGCGTTTCATCGACTTCCAGAAGTTCCGCCGGATCGCCGATGAAGTCGGAGCGTACCTGATGGCAGACATTTCCCATATCGCGGGACTGGTGATCGCCGGAGCGCATCCGTCATCGATCGACGAGGCGCATTTTAGCACGACGAGCACGTACAAGCCGGGAGGCCCCAGAGGCGGCTTAATCCTCATGGGCAAAGACTTCGACCGGGAGATTAAGGTTTCGGGCAAAAAGATCCCCTTGTGGAGGCTTATTCAGAAAATGACGTTCCCGGGCGTGCAGGGAACGCCTTACCTGAACAACATCGCGGCTAAAGCGATTTTTTTCAAAGAGACACTTTCCGACGCGTACCGAAGCCGGCAGTTCAAGATCGTTGAAAATGCCAAACGCCTCGCCCAGAACCTGCTCGACCTCGGATATGACGTACTCACCCAGGGCACGGACAACCACATGATCCTGGTTAATATCACCAACTTGCGAGAAGGGATGACGGGCGCCATCGCTCAGGAATGTCTCGAAGACTGCGGTATCATCATTAACAAAAACAGGCTCCCCTATGATACTCGAAGCGCCGTCGTCACCAGTGGCCTTCGGTTAGGCACGCCCATTGTCACGAGAAATGGAATGGGTCCTGAGCAGATGGACATCATCGCGGGATTGATCGACACCGCCTTGCGAAGCGTGAAGATCATCTCCGAAAGAGAATACGAAATAGAAGACGCTCTGAAGAATGAGATACAGCATCAAGTCATGGAACTCTGTCACGCGTTCCCGATGAGTTGAACATCCAAGTCGTTAGTAGTCTTTAAAACCCGCCATCCATTGCGGCCAGTCGCTCGGTTGTGCGCCGCCGGCCTTGGTCCAGGCGTTGTTCGTATCGAACTCGCGGTTCCACTTGAGCGTCCATAATTCTTTGAGGCCCACCTTTCGCACCGACCAGTCGGCAAAAAGACAAAACTGCGCGCCGCCGTGCCGGTTCACGCAAAGCGTTCTCATCTCATGACCGCCTATGATCGGCGTCCGGTCTCCGACGTCGGGCGGCTGGTTCGTGGCCCTCGGCCAGGCGTCCACCCACCAGCCCTCAGTGAAGACGGGGATGTTATGCGTACCGGGAACCTGATGGGTCCGCCAGTGATACTCAATCGGGCTGCGTCCCCAAAGGCTCGTCAGATTGGCGGGAGGATTGCACATCCAGCCGTTGGGACCATAACTGCCCTCGTCACTGCCGTGCGAGGCGGGCACGCGCCAGGCATCGAACGGAGTCGATGCCAACGCCATGGCCGACATGGATGCGGCCGAGCGGTGCTTCGTGGCCGTGGGGCATAACCACATCTTCTTGTTCTTGGAATAGGAGCGCAGGCACTCGCGCCACCAATCGCCGTGGGCCACGTCCGCCCCGAAGCTGGGCAATAGGCCGCTGTAAAAATATCCGTCGTTATCCTGTGTGTACATCGCGAAGATCAAGCCCCACTGGTGAAGGTTGGATTTACAGCCGACGCCCCGCGCCTGACGACGAACGCGTTCCAGAGCGGGCATCAGAATCGACAGCAGCAGCGCGATGATGGCAATGACCACCAGAAGCTCTATGAGGGTAAATCCCTTTGACTTTTTCATCACGGTGTCCCCATTGGATAGACCATATCAATCAAGAACAAGAGTTAAGTATAACTCATTTTCAACGGAGAATCAAGGGATATGAAACTTCAAATCCGTTTTACCACCAGTTCTTGGGGTAGCGAACGGATTGCGACGGGATACCCAGCCTTCGACATAATTCGAGTACGAGGATCTCGGTCCTTTTCATTTGATAGTTGGTGGGACGGTCTTTTGGGCCGTTCGTGATGACGCAGACGAAAATAGTCCGTTCATCTTGCCCATCGTTATGATACGATGGACGATTGACCGAGACTTGCTGTTTCCACTTTTCGGTGGCGTATATCTGGCCGTCACAGCCGATATGTCCGTTGCAAAGGATAAAATGACAATTCGTATTAATGTTGCGAACGACGCGTTTGAGTGAATCGGGTTCCCCAATCTCGCTGGTCCGGTAAATCTCAATCCGTTCCCAGCGTCCCGCGGTATGTGTGGTCCGGCTGAGAACAATCGCTTTGACAGGCATGAGCCGGTGATAATCCGATAAACAAAACGCCCCTGCGGAAGGCGGATGATAACCGAGCGCACCCAAGATGAATGCGCCGGCGATCATCGAAACCACCAGCATGACAAGGACTTTGGTCTGCCGTGACTGAATAACCATCATTTTCCTTCGTTTTTCCCTACAATATTGGGCGTTCGCACCATCCGTTGAGAGCAAGCAGAGCTTCCTCAACGTCCTGTCTTTCCAGACCGGTCTTTTTTCCTATCGTCATTATCAACAAGGCACTTAACCCTACTGAAATTTGAAATAAAAAAGAAAAAGTATCCTGATCTTTTGCTGTCGCTTTACACGCTAAGGTTTTTCAAGGCAATACTTGAAGTTGAAATCAATAATTACATATTTATTTATGCAATAAACCAATCGTGGTTTTCGTCTTAAAATGTTGAAAAATACGACAACATGTCGTAGTATTACGACAAGTTATCGTTATTTAATGTAAATATTGAGGTTTTCAAAATGAAACAACCGCCATTGACCAATGCAGAATTGGCGGTCATGAATCTGCTCTGGAAGAACGATCGCTTGACTGCCCGCGAAATACGCGAGCAACTCTACCCTGATGCAACCAAAGCACAGCACGGAACGGTTCAGAAACTGCTGCAACGTCTGGAAGATAAGGGCTATGTCGAGCGTGACCGTCGTTTGTTTGTCCATTTGTTCTCGGCGACGATCTCCCGCCAAACCTATGCGGGCAGGCAACTGGAATCACTCGCGGATAAGCTGACAGCCAGTTCGTTCGCACCGCTGATCACGCATCTCGTCGAGAAGAAGAAGATCTCCCGCGACGAGATTGACCGGATCCGGGCCATTCTTGATGGGCAGATTGATGAGGGAGAACAAGAATGACTGATTTCTTTTTGCAGATGGGAGTAAGCAACGCGTGTTTATCACTTGCCCTGGCCATCGTGGCGATGGGCGTCGCGAACGGTGATCCTTCGATGAGCCAACGTGATAACGATTGAGTCAGCTATACGCGGCTGGGGCAAGAGGTCCGGGCCGCATTTTGACTTCGAGAGGCAGTAATGAAAACTAAACTCGCAATAACAATGATTGCTTTGATTGGAATGATGATTTGTGTGGGTGTGAGTGGTTGTAGTAAGAGTTCCAAAGAATATTACGACCGGGGGGTGGCCCGTCTTGAGAAAGGCGAATATGACGCTGCCATCTCAGATTTGACCAAGGCGATTAAGATGAGACCGGGATTTGCCATGGCCCACTTCTATCGGGGGCGCGCGTACTTCAGGAAAGGCGAACATGACAAGGCACTCTCAGACTTAACCCAAGCCATCGAACTGGACCCGGCCCTTGCTGTTGCCTACGGCGAACGTGCGGTTATCCATTTTATCCGAAAAGAGTATGACAAGGTGTGGGAGAATATCCACAAACAAGAGAGTCAGGGGCTGGAAGCCGACCCGGGATTCCTCAAAACTCTTCGCGAAGCTTCGGGAAGAAAGAAGTGAATTTGGGTACGGCAATCTCAACTCGACACAGAAGCTGTGTGTCCTCGGACGAGAATCGAACTCGGATTTCGAATCTGGTTGAAGGGCCATTGAATTCTCTATATTGCCGGTGCTATAATCGCTTCTGTTACGTGTTGAAATTGAATGTCCTATCATTAAAGCTAACGCAAGAGGGGTAAGAAATGGAAATCTTTCGCAAGTCTTGGTTTTGGTTGTCGTGCGTGGTGGCCGTTTCAGCCCAGGCAGTTTATGCCCAGCCATCCTCACTGGCGCGCAGCGCCCCTTTGAAGGTTGGGCGTGTGCCTGTCGCCAATGTTCTCCATCGCCTCGGGGCAAAGCTTGAGCGAGGATCTGAGGCAAAGGAACTCGATGCGTACTCAAGCCATTTCGACCGGCTGGACACAAACCGGGACGGCAAGCACACGAGGATGGAATATGTCGACAAGGGAGGTTACATGACGCCTCAGGCACGGGCCGGCATTTTTCGAGCCGCCGATGGCAACGCCGACGGAGTCGTCACCAAAGCCGAATATGTTTTGAATCGGATCATCACCGACGAGACAAAAACCATCGTTCAGGGGATGGACGATGATAAAGACGGCCTGGTTGAGCGAACTGAGTTCGTCAAACATGCGTCCAAACTGCTTTCCGGCCGCGAGTTGGCCGAGCAGGTTTTTGCCGCGTTGGATGCGAACGCCGATGGCGGGATTCCCATTCCCGAGTACTTGCGCGTTTGGGGGCGGTGGGCACGGGCCGGACGAAAATCGGCCGAAGAACGCATTGTGGTACGGGGGAGGGTCCAATTGGCTCCTGAGAACTGTCCTGCCTGTGCCATGGGACTGAATGCTGAATTCGTTTTCAATCGGCTCGACGTAAACGAGGACAAGCTTGTGACAATCGCCGAGTTCAGACGCAGCCCGGGCATGGATGACGAGGCGAAAGCCAGCGAAGCTGTGGGCTGGATTGATAAGGATGGCAACGGTACGCTCACGTGGGATGAGTTTGAAACGGCATATAAAGCACGCCACGCCAATTGCAAGAAACCCGATCCGGCTACAATGGCAGCCAACGCCGCGAAAGTGCGACCCGACGGCCGTGGCGACGGCAGTCGTTTCGCCCGGGTCTTCATCATGCGAAGTGACAAAGACGGAGATGGCCGCATCAGCAAGTCCGAGTTCAGAGGTTCTAACCCCGGCTTTGAGCGGATGGACAAGAATGGGAACGGTTTCATCGAGAGCGATGAACTGGGCGAACTGCATCAGCGACGGCTGGCCGATCCCAAAACGATGCGCCAGCGATTGCAAGATGGCAATGTGCGGCGTCCCCCATCTGGACGTCCCGGCGCTGAGGCCGGACCGCCAAGCATCAGGAAAGTCTTCGAACGTTTCGACCGCAACAAGGATGGGAAGCTCCAGAAAGATGAGCTACCCGAGTTTGCTCAGCGGTTCATTCTACCGGCCGACGCGGACGGCGACGATATGGTGACCAGGGAAGAATTGCGTGCGTCGCGGCAACGCCAACGGCCGGGCGGTCGTCCCGCTGGCGATTGGCCTCAGTTTCATGGGCCCAATCGCGATAATAAATCATCCGACAAGGGATTGCTGAAAGCATGGCCCGAAGGGGGCCCTCCACGACTCTGGGAAGCGGCCGGGATTGGCGAGGGGTACTCCACCGTTGCCATCGCCGGCAAAAGGATCTACACCACCGGAGCGATCGGTGGTGATTGTGTCATTACGGCTCTTGACATGAATGGGAAGGAGGTCTGGACCCGAAAAAACGGCAAGGCGTGGAGCGGAAGCTATCCCGGAACCCGATCTACCCCGACGATCGCCCACGGCCTGCTTTACCACCAGAGCGGAATCGGAAATCTCATATGCCTCAAAGCAGACAGCGGTGATGTGGTATGGTCCACTAATATTCTGGAAGAATTCGGTGGCCGCAATATCACGTGGGGGCTGGCGGAATCTTCACTCGTTACCGGCGATAAGGTGATCTGTACTCCGGGCGGTGAGAAGGTTAGTATGGCGGCGCTCGACAGGAAGACGGGGGAGGTTGTCTGGCAATGCACCGGCGCCGGCGACAAACCGGGATACGCCTCTCCGATCCCGGTCGAATACCAGGGGCTCCAACAGATCGTCACGCCGATGTCGGAATCGATCGTCGGGGTTCGCGCCTCGGACGGCAAACTCCTGTGGCGGTATCCACATAAGGTCTACACCGACCAGAATATCACAACGCCAATTTTTCACGATGGCTATCTGATTATCTCCGGTTGTGTTGGAAAGGGAACGACTTCGCTACAGCTCCGGATTTCGGGTGACGAATGCTCAGTAGAAAAACATTGGCATAACGGAACGCTCGATAACAAACAGGGCGGCATCGTTCTGCTGGAGGGCCGACTGTACGGATACGCGCCGAGCCAGAACCGGTCCAAGCCATGGGTGTGCGTCGATTTCAGGTCAGGTGATACGATCTTCCAGGATTCTCCTGTGAGATCCTCTTACAAATACAAAAACGGATGTCTTACCTATGCTGACGGCATGTTCTATCTTTACTCAGATAATGGCAATATGGCCCTGGCGAAGCCGATGGATATGGGTTTTAAGGTCACCGGCAGACTGAAGATCAAGGATCCGGGAACGCGCCCGACCTGGGCGCATCCCGTTGTGTTTGGCGGGAGGTTGTACCTCCGGTATGGTGACAAACTGGGCGTCTATAACGTTTCCGCAGATGTCGACCAGTAGGAGAATTTAAGGGATTTTAAAAATATTCGAAACAGACAAGCCTCTTCAAAAAGCTTCAGCAAGAAAGTGAATGAAAGTAAGCCAATATCAACCGAAATGGGAGAATGGTGTCAAAGGAAAAGGCTCCTAATCCTTTTTCCATTACTTCTTCAAAGGCATGTCTAAATATTCGATGGCTCTTTCGAACCATTCCGCCGGTGGAATGCCATGCCCCATCCCGGGAACCTCGAGATAGATGACGTTCTTGAATGTTCTCTTATAGATTCGGTGGTAGTAGGTGAACATTTCCAGCCGGTTGAAATCTTTCGTGCCCGTGAGCAGGACGTACCGGCCTTCATTTCGCGCCATAGTCAGATATTTCCCAAACGGTTTATGCAGCGTGGCCGGCCAGTATTTTCGTCTCTTTGCCGGGTGCATGATTGGCTCCCAGCAGCTCGCCCCAATGATGAATATCCCGCCTTTGAACACATCCGGATAATGAAAACAACCAATACTGGCCACGCGTCCGCCGGCCGAAAGCCCTGTGATATACACACGGTTCGGATCGATTCCCGCTATCATCAACGCCGACAGAAATCAGCCGATGTTTGTCAAAGATTTTTGGATAGGATCCCGGAAGGTTCGGGCCTCCCATCGTTATCCAGACAATCAATCCGAAGGGCGCATTAGCATCGTCCACGTCGGGCACGTACACGCCGAATCTCTCCTTTTTCAGATCGTATTGGTAGCCGGGGCTGAAGCCCTTTTCGGGCTGAACACGGCACCGGCGGCACATCGCGGTGTAATTCGACAGCGGATGATGCTCCTTAAATTCAACGTGAGACACAGGGGACCACCCCTCCGCGCCCGGCTGAGCCTCAACCGGTAACGCACTCAAACACAATATCGCAATAATGAAACACCGCCGAGCCATAGTCATTCTCTTATCGTGAATAATCTCTTTACATTATATTAGAATCGCTGGACATTATCTATGGCTGACTGGAATATTACTTTTTAGTAATGTTACACAGATAACAGAAACGGGTTGGAAACCATTCCATTACGAAGAAAAAGGGCCCTGATCTCTTTCTTTCCGTCCAAAGCTTTTTCCCTGTGAAAAAACAACATCCAAAGCCCAAAAAACTGATTTTAGTGCTTGTCTTGAACGGATTCATCCTGTCTAATAGTTGCTTTGGCTGTCGGGAAGAAAAAACAGAAGGATACTTTTTTGAGGTGATTGGCAATGGCAGATTTGAAGGCATTGGCTGAAGCAGTCATTAAAGGAGATCAAAACACGGCGGTGGAGATGACCAAAGCCGCTCTGGACGAGGGCACCGCCGCCAAGAGCGTCCTCGATGAAGGACTTATCGCGGGGATGGATGTCGTCGGCGCACGCTTTAAGAAAAACGAAATCTATATCCCGGAGGTGCTCATCGCCGCACGGGCCATGAAAATGGCCATGCAGATTCTTGAACCGGAGCTCGTCAAGGCCGGCGTCGAGCCGGTCGGGACATTACTCATCGGCACCGTCCAGGGCGATCTGCACGATATCGGCAAGAACCTGGTCGCCATGATGCTTAAAGGAGCCGGCTTCGAGGTGGTCGATCTCGGCGTCGATGTCGGGCCGGATAAATTTGTCGAGCAGGTCAAGTCCTCGAACGCCCAGTTGATCGGCATGAGCGCGCTTCTGACGACCACGATGCCCGGAATGGAAAAAACCATCAAGGCCCTCAAGGACGCCGGCGTCTCCGCCAAAGTCATGATCGGCGGCGCACCGGTGACGCAGGATTTTGCCGACAAGATCGGCGCCGACGCCTTCGCGCCGGATGCCGCCTCGGCCGTCGATATCGCCAAAAGCCTCGTCGCCTGATCAGAAGTGTGCGAGCAGAAAACATACTCATCGGCCCCTGACAACTTTGTGCTACAATAAAACAGAAAAACAGCCGCACCCGCGGCTGTTTTTTTGCGCCCGATTTTGATACAATACGATTGTTAGCTATGCGGAAGATACAGTGTCACAATTTGGCGCAATTGCTGATGCAGCTTCGGTTCACGCCGGAGAAGAAGCGGCGAAAGCAGCTCGACGCCGCCGAGCAATTGTTTGCGATCGTCGATAAGGACAAGGAATACCCCTTCGAGTTCGTGCTGTTTCGCATCACGGGTTTTCATCTTAAAAGTGACATCGACACGCCGCTGATCAAAGG
>Ga0272442_10007872_pt1 | contig 13681 bp, 9 predicted proteins | sample SSMForm2O_FD_200262 | JGI IMG/M metagenome (GOLD analysis project Ga0272442, IMG submission 200262) | Marine sediment archaeal communities from Little Sippewissett salt marsh, Falmouth, MA, United States - SSM-Form-2O | ecosystem: Environmental > Aquatic > Marine > Wetlands > Sediment ...
AACAAATTCTTTAGGAGGTTTCGCAAGTCCATATCCTACAACTGGCTCAAAACACCACATGTCCTCCTTTAACATGGCAATTGTCTTACCTTCCCAACGAGACATTGCAAAACCTTGACAAAGGTCTAAATGGTAACCCAGATCTCTTAATGGCCTTTTCGCATCCTTTGGAATATCATTTGCATCCTTTAACATTTTAATTGCTAAGGGATAGGTTCGTAAACGTAATAACTTCATTAATTCTTTTGCATTTTCATGTATGTCTGTTAAATTCATGAATATAATTTTCTCCTTTTTTATAAATATTTATTTTTATACAAAAAATCTCTTGTATATTGTTTAAAATTCTCTTTGCTTAAAATATTTTTTGCTTTTTTCTCTTTCTATTTTTTTCTGAATTATATAATCTATACCCCTGAATAAGCAGCAAATCCACCATCGATTGGAACAATTATACCCGTAACAAATTTTGCAGCATCTGAACCAAGCCAAATACAAGCTCCTACAAGATCTTTAGGCTCTCCCCACTTACTCATTGGAGTATGATTTATTATAGATTTTCCTCTAGGAGTAATAAGGCCTTCTTTGTCTAAAAAAAGATAACGAGTTTGATGGGTTAGGAAAAAACCAGGCGCAATTGCATTTACTCTTAATTTTGCATTATATTCTTGAGCAAAGTGTACAGCAAGCCATTGTGTAAAATTACTTACCCCAGCTTTAGCAGCAGAATATCCAGGTATTCTTGTTAATGGACGAAAAGCATTCATAGAAGAAACATTAATAATAGAACCACCATTTTTGTTTTTTATCATGGCCTCACCAAAAACTTGCGAAGGAAGAATTGCACCTCCAAAAAGATTAAGTCCTACCACTTTTTCCAACCCGGCCAGAGGTAAATCAAAAAAACTGAGGTCTTTTGAAGTAGTTGCCTCTTTCATATTACCTCCTGCCGCGTTAAGTAGAATATCTACCTTCCCAAAGTCTTCAATTACCTCTTTTAAGCATTTTTCTATTTTTTTCTTATCCATAACATCAACATAATATCCTTTGGCATTAATCCCTTCTTTCTTAAATTCTGATATTTTATCTTCTGTGCTTGCAATATCACATAAAATAACCTTAGCTCCTGCCTTTCCTAATCCTTTAGCAATACTAGATCCTAAAATCCCTGCTCCTCCTGTTATGACTGCATTTTTACCTTTAAGACTAAAAATATTTAAGAAATCATTCATTTTATTCTCTCCTTAATTTTCTTTAAATATCATAACTTATTTATATCAATAGCTATGTCTTTATAGATGTGTTACTTACACCAACAAACTATCGTCTCAGTTTACTGAAAACTGGCTTTACTAGTTTTACAAATAGGAAATTCCCTCTATAATAAACAATAAATCTCAAATCCATCCATAACACATAAATAATAGAAGAGATTAAAAAAATATCATAAATATTTTTCTGAAATTGTTTTATTTCAATATATTAAATTCTATAAATAAAAAACAATTCATATATTTTTCTTCACTCTTTCATACATATAATTACTTGCTAAATATCTAATATAATTTTTACTACTTCTGGGGAATGGCGTAAAATATCAAATGCTTCATTAATACTATCTAAAGACATGACTTTGGGATTTATTATTTCCCCTACTGATCTAGATATTAAGAAATTTATTGCTTTTGTAAAATCTTCTCGTTGATATACTTTTGAACCAATTATTTTTAATTCCTTAAAACTTACTTGTAAAAGATCTATTTCTGTTAACCCTTTGTATAAACCTACTATAACTATTCGACCTCTGCTCCTGGCTAGGGAAGCTATCACCTTTGATATTGAAGAAGAACCTACACATTCAAATACTACATCGGCACCTCGGCCATTTGTAATATTTCTTACTTTTAGCACCGGATCTTCAATATTTACATCAACAATTTTAAATCCTAATTCTTGAGCAATCTTCAACCGATACTCATTAAGTTCAGTTACTATCACTTGTCGTGCTCCAGCATTACGAGCAACTAAACCTATTGATAAGCCAATAGGTCCGCTTCCACAAATAACTACTGTTTCACCAGGTTTAAGCCCAGAAAGTCGAACGGCATGTATAGCTACTGCAATAGGTTCAATTAATGCTGCATGCTGTAATTCAATATTTGCTGGTAACACAAAAACGTTTTGTATTGGTACTACTGAAAATTCAGCAAAACCTCCGTTTTTATGTACACCTAATAAGCGTAAATTACTACAAATATGATAATAACCTTGCTGACATGAGTCACAATTACCACAAGATAAAAGTGGAAAAACTACTACTCGATCTCCTGTTTTACACATTGCTCCAGCTGCTGTTTCTAATATTTCTCCCACATATTCATGACCAAGTATTATAGGAGGTTTAACACGAGGATTTTTACCTGATGAATGATAAAGATCAGAACCACAAATTCCAGCATATTTTACCTTAATAAGGACATCCGAAGAATTTCGATTTGGTACATCTACTTCTTTAACCTCGATACATCCTTTATCAAAAATAGCGGCTTTCATAATAAATTTTCTTCCCATTTTTATAATTTCTTATATATTAAAAAGCAATAAAATCAATTTTTTATAGTATCTAAATCTTTTGTCCCATACCTTAGAATTATCTTTAGGCGATAAATAAATACGTTTCACTTTATAGAGATACTTCATTGTCTCATTTTCATCATAAAAAATACCCGTACCTAATACAACCAATAAAGCTGCTCAAATACTAGCAGCTTTATTGGTATCAGGAACTCCAACAATGCAACCTAATAAATTTTCTTTTGTCTGCATCCAAAAGTTTGACTTAGCAGATCAGCCAACTATTATTATTTTATTGCAAAAATTATCCTAAGCTTTTTCACAACCCTCTAAATGGTCCCTTAATTCAAAACAAAATCCTTCCACTATTGCACGGGTAAAATCTCCAAAGCAAGATCTTCTTTATATGATTAACTATCAAGGAGAATAAAGTTCTATTTTTTACCGAAACCTTTTTAAACAAAAAGAACGAATTTTTACTAAATTCAGTCTATTAAAATTTTATTATAACAAAAAGTAATTAAACTAATAATTATTCGGGATATATTGTGTGCATTTTTTTTGAACATAAATTTCTTTAAAATTGGCAAATTTAGGCAATTTGCTTCCAATTAAGGGGGAAGCCCAATTTATAAATTCATCGGTTACATCTACCTTATCTGAGGAAATCCATTCTTGAGGAAATTGTCTTTCTGAATTAGCTACTACATTTAAAGGAACTTTATCATAAATAACTTTATAAATATCACTAGGTCTTCTTATTATGGTTGACATAAATCCATTCTCTCCTGCCAAAGCTATTTTAGCAGCATACTTGCCTAATTGATAAGCTTCTTCTCTATCAATTTCAGATACATATGCAATTTCCCGCCTCTGACGAGTTCCTGGTCTATCAGATTTAGCTGTTCCCCTAATGACTAATCGGCTTTGTCCTTTATCTTGACTACCCTTCTTATCTACTCCATTCAAATAATTAGTAAGGATTTGTACAACTGTTCTCTCAGTAGAACCATATAGGATATGACCAAAACTATCTTTAACTCCCCCAAGGTCTCCTAATGCAGCTCCCTCTCCAACAACCACTATACACCTGCCGAAAGTTTCTAACTTTTTATTTACTTTTTCAGTAATAAAATCTAAATTGCTTAAATAATCCTCCTTAGACAAAACTTCTTGTAGTATAATCAGTAATGGCATATTTCTTTCCGGATCAGATAAGCGGGCGGCCGCAGGAATAAAACCTATTTTTCTTCCCATTACTCCTATAACCAAAACTGGATCACTGCTACAACTAGCTTTATTCTCTTCATTTGCTTCCAATATATTAATTGCCAGGTTACGAGCCACACTTCCATATCCCGGGTCATGATCACATATAGCAAATGTTCCATTAGCTTGTAAGGATCCTCCTACATCATTATCGATAGTTTTAGGTATTCCGGCACAAATTAATTCTAGTTGTTTTTCTTGAGCTAATTTACTTATTTTATTAGCTGTATCCATTGAATCTCCACCTCCGCAATAAAAGAAATATCCAATCTCGTGTTTCTTGAAGACCTCTATTATGCGTGCCAAATCTCTATCACTTTTTACTTTATATCTACAACTACCGATTGTCCCTGCAGATGGAGTCTCTGCTAATAGAGCTATTTGACGGGGTTCCTGAGCAGAAATATTTATTAGTTCTTCTTTTAAAATTCCGAGAATGCCCATTTTTGCACCATATATCTTATTAACCTTATCAGAAAGATTTAACTTATCAATGGCTCCCTTAAGGCTATTATTTATAACCGAAGTTGGCCCACCTGATTGGGCAATAACTGCATTTTTCATTTATTATTTCTCCTATTTATTAGTTGCATACTATTAAAATTACTATGGATTACTTTTTGATAGGTATTAGTTTTGGCACATTGCTATATATAGGTTTGCTCAGCGTTTTATATAATTTCCATTTTATATTTTTCATTTCCTCAACCTAAAAATCATTTTTACTCTATTCAATTCCATATCTTTACAGACACGAAAATCTAATACACAAGACATGTTTGTCTTGCTCGTTCCTAATATTTCAATTAGACATATTTTTAACTACTTCTTCATTCATTTCTACAATAGTGTAAAAATATTCTTTCGCCAAATTCCCCTTTTCTACCCAGTATACTTTCTTAGAATAAAGTAATCTTTCAACTTAAATTTCATATAATTATTTAAATGGTGGTCAGAATCCCTCACCGGAATGATGTACTTTAAACAATATGTGATTTTAGTTTTGAATAGATATGTGCAGCTTTTTATACTTTAATATTCATACTACATCAAAGAATGAGAATATAGACAGGAAAATTCCCGCTCTGCCTTTACAGGCAGAGATTTTCCTGTCTACTCTATTCATGAATATCTCTCAATTTGATCGATTCATCAACACCAATACCATTGTGAATTATATCTTGAAGTATCTGAATAACTTTATCCATTTCTGGATTCTGCCATATGTTTCTACCAAAGGCAACACCTCTGCCTCCAACATCTATTGAATCTTTTACCACTTGAAATGCATCCTTAATACTCTTCGTTTTAGGTCCACCTAAGATCAAAACTGGTATTTTTAATCTTTCCACAATTTGAGAAAATGTTTTTTTATCACCAGTATATGGAATTTTTAATATATCAGCCCCAAGTTCAAATGAAATTCTTGCTGCATTTTCAATTAACTCAGGATTGTTTTTCTCTTCGGGAGGAATATCTTCTCCCCATAGAACTGGTTCAACCATTAAAGGAACTTGCCATCGATCGCATTTATCTGCAATATTAGCCACCATTTTAATATTTTCTAATTGAGTTTTTTTATCAAGTCCCCAGATTAATAATACTTTTACTGCTTCTGCTGCATTTAATAACACATCAAGCGCTGGTTGTTCAGACCGTAAAAGTCCATGGCCATAAATACCACTTGGTTTCCCTGGAATACAAGATCTTAAAACATAATCAATAGTTAATATTCTTGCTGGAGCGTTTCTACCTTCAAACATATCTTGAGTTGCTTTTGCGAGACCATTGTGCATTAATATTCCTTCTGCTCTCAGATCAATTGATTTTTTAACAATTTTGTAGGGGTTCTCAATACCCTCCATTGCTCCTCGGGTACCCCCATGATCAAAAGCGATAATAATAGAATTACCGGATTTTTCATTAAATAATTTTGATAAACGAATAGATTTACCACTCATAATAATCCCCTTAAAATATATTTTTTTTCAAATTAACTGTAACTTTAGTAATACTCTGAATGTTCAGAGTATTAAATCTAATTTATTGAATATGTCTATTTGGTGAAATTACTTGATAAAGAATATTAATATGAATTTGTAACACCACCATCTACCATCATATTATGCGCGGTAATCATGCTGGAGGCTTCGGATGCTAAAAATATCACCGGCCCTACTATATCGTTTGCTTCACCTATTCTCCCCAAAGGAATTCTAGACAAAATTCCTTTTGCAGTAGCAGAATCTTTCATAAGTTTTTCTGTTGAAGGAGTATTAAAATGACAAGGAGAAATAGAGTTAACTCTAATATTATGTTTTGCCCATTCTACTGCTAACGTTTTAGTAAGCGAAATTACTCCTCCTTTGCTTGTACAATAATTAGAATTCCCTCTAGGCAAGCCAATAACACCTGCCTGAGAAGCTAAATTTACTATATTTCCACTCTTTTGTTTAATCATGAATTTTCCAACTTCCCGACAAACATAAAACATACCATATAAATTGACTTTCATTACCTTATCCCATATTTCATCGAACATATTTTCGGCATTTGACCTTCCAATTATTCCCGCACAATTAACTAAAATATCAATGCGTCTAAATTTTTCTACAAATTTCTGAACAGCTTTTGAAACCTGAGTTGAATCACTCACATCACATGGTATAAATAAATAATTTTTTTTAGCATCATTTTGCCAATTTTCTTGCTTACTATTTTTTATATCTAAGACTCCAACCTTTACTCCGTATTGTAGAAGACCTTGTACTATATAACTTCCAAGTCCTTGACTACCACCTGTTACTAACGCAACTTTCCCCTTAAGATTGAATAAGTTACTAAAATCCATTTAATAGTCTCCTTCTATTATTCATTACAAATTCCATACCTATATGAAACTTATTTAATTTGCTTTTTCTTAAACACAACATCTATTTAATTATTGATAATTTTCAATGTATATTCTTCTATATAAAAATAATTTAGCCATTATCGTCTTCAAAGAAATTAATTTTTAGATCAAATAAATAGTAAAAAAATGACAAAAATTATATATCATTTTTTTGCCTGGTAGCAACATCAATCCATAAAGCCAATAAGAGAATTAAACCTTTTACAATATATTGATAGGTTATATCCATATTCATTAAACTCATCCCATTATCAATGCTAGCCATAATTAATGCTCCTATAATGGCACCAAAAATTGTACCTTTTCCCCCTGAAAAGCTAGTACCGCCAATAACAGCACCAGCAATTGCATCCAGCTCAAACATATTACCAGCTCCGGCAGTTGCTGCTCCAAGCCTCGAAGTAAATATTATACCTGCTGCAGCACACAAAGCACCCATAAGTATAAATAGTAACATTATTCTTTTTTTAATATTTATTCCAGAAAGTTTGGCTGCATCTTGATTTCCACCTATTGCATATATTTGTCGACCAAAAACAGTATTATTTGCAATAAAGGTTAAGAATAAGGCAAGAAACATAACAACAACTAATGCAAAGGGTATTCCTCTATAACTTATCATTATAAAAAATACACCACCTATTGCCAAAGAAATCCCTATTATTTTTGATATTTCTAATTGGATTGGTAAAATATCAAAATTATAATTAATTCTGGATTTCCTTTGTTTTAGTTCAAAAATAATATAAAATATTATTACAATTATGCTTAAAATAATACTTGTATCGCTATAAACAGCATTTTTTAAAAAAAGATGAGGTAAGTAATTTTGTCCAATTGCTTTAAAGCTACGATGCAAAGGGGCAATTGTTGTTCCACCTGTTACATAAAGAATACCACCTCTTAAAATTAACATGCCTGCTAAAGTAACAATAAAAGCAGGTATTTTTCTATAGGCAATCCAATACCCTTGCCAACAACCTATTAAAACACCAAATATTAAGCCTATCATTACAGATTGCATTGTTCCAAAGCCCATTTTTACTTGCAAAAAAGCTACTACTGCTCCAATAAATCCGGCAAAAGAACCAACTGATAAATCAATATGTCCAGCCACAATAACAAGTACCATACCCATTGCCAAAATGGTTATAGTAGCACTCTGCAAAAAAAGATTTGATAAATTTCTTGTACTTAAAAAAACATAACCAGATAAAAATTCAAATAGTATCCAAATTAATATTAGTCCTAAAAACATAATGTACTGACGGATATTATTCTTTATTAAATTGAGTATTATTTCTTTTATTGAAAATAATTTTTTTTCAATGTTTCCTTCCATTTATATTTCCTCCTGTTGAATAATACATTATCTTTTCTTGTGTAGCTTCTTCCCATGATAGTTCTCCATTTAATTTTCCTTCATGCATAACTAATATTTTATCGCTCATTCCCAATATTTCAGGCAATTCAGAAGAAATCATAATAATACATATTCCTTGTTCAATTAAATGATTTATTGTGTTATAAATTTCTAATTTTGCACCAACATCTACACCTCTTGTCGGTTCATCGAGTATAAGAACCTCTGGTTTTGTAAATAGCCATTTTGCTATTGATACTTTCTGTTGATTTCCTCCACTCAAATTACGAACTTCTTGTTCAATAGATGAGCATCGGATGTTTAATTTTTTAACATAATCTTCACTTATTTTTATATCTTTATTGTTATCAATGATGCCATTTTTTGATATTTTACTGCCACTTGCTAAAGAAATATTATTTTTTGTACTCATCGCCAATACTAAACCCTTATCTTTTCTATCTTCAGACAAATAACTTATACCGCTTTTTATAGCATCAAAAGGATTGTTTACTTTTAATAATTTTTTATTGAGAATTATTTCTCCCTTTTTATGAATACCATACGCACCAATAATACTCATAGCTAATTCAGTTCTACCAGAACCCATAAGTCCAGAAATTCCAAGTATCTCGCCTTTCCGAGCTTTTAGATTTATATCTTTAAGAATTGGTCTTTTAGGATTCTCCGAACTGTTGATTGTCCAATTTTTTATTTCTAAAACAACTTTACCTGGTGTATGTTTCTTTCGAGGAAATCTCTGATTCAATTTTCTTCCAACCATCATTGTGATTAGTTTATTTTCATCTATTTCATCTATTTTATTTGTGCCAATAGTTTTACCATCCCTTAAAACAGTAACAGTGTCAGCTATCTCAAAAACTTCATGTATTCTATGGGATATATAGATACATGTAACTCCCTTTAATTTTAATTTTCTGAGTATTTGAAAAAGGTTTTCTACTTCGATTTCAGTTAAAGACGCACTGGGTTCATCAAGTATTAGAATATTAACATTTTTTGAAATAGCTTTCGCAATTTCAACAATTTGAATTTTACCCATACCAAGATTACCTACAATACTTCTCGGATTGAGTTCTAATCCTACCTTATGTAAAACTTTTTTCGTTTCATTAGAAGCCTTATTCCAATCAATAACTCCATTATGAGAAATTTCATTGCCTAGAAATATATTTTCACAAATAGATAAATTCTTAACAATTGAAAGTTCCTGGTATATTACTGATATACCAAGCATTTCGCTATCTTTAATATTGTTGAAGCGTCTTTCCTTTTCATCGAGAATAATTTTACCATCGTAGCTACCTGCAGGATAAACACCGCTTAATGTTTTAATTAATGTTGATTTGCCAGCTCCATTTTCTCCTACAATTGCATGTATTTCTCCTTTTTTAACTCTAAAATTTACTTTATCCAGAGCCTTAACTCCTGGAAATTCTTTTGTAATATTAAGCATTTCAAGAATATATTTATCCATTACTTCTCCACTCCTAATTTGATTTAAAGAGGAATAACATTTTAGTTATTCCTCTTTAAATAATATGCATTTCATCTGTATCGCTTATTTACCATAAACATCTTCTTTTGAGTGATATCCGGATTCTACTAAAATTTCATCAACATTATCCTTATCAACTACTACAGGTGGCAAAAGAATTGCAGGCACGTCTTTAAAATTATTATCAATTGTTTCTGTAGCAACATCGCTAATACTTTCTCCTTTAGCTAATTTTATTGCTACTTCAATTGCTTTTTTATCCATTATAAGTAAATCTCTATAAGCAGTCATAGTTTGTGTTCCTTCAACAATTCTTCGAGCTGCGGCAGCATCTGCATCTCCTCCCGTAACAGGTACTTTTCCTGCTAAACCCTGAGCTGCTAATGCTTGAATTGCAGCACCTGCCAAAGAATCATTTGGAGATAGTATGCCATCAATTTCATTATTGTTAGCAGTTAAAGCATTTTCTACTATCTTTAATGCTTCCGATGGCTGCCATCCTGTTACAAATTGTTCCATGACTATTTTTACATCACCTTTATCAACAAGAGGTTGAATATAACTCATTGCACCTTCTTTGAATAAGAAAGAATTATGGTCTGTTTTACTACCAGCTAATAGGATATAATTACCTTTTGGAACAAGTTGTGTTAGATATTTGCCTTGAATTTCTCCTACCTTTTTATTATCGTAAGCAATATGTGCATCTAAATCACAATTTTCAACGAGCCTAACATAACATAAAACTGGAATCCCTGCCTGCTTGGCAGCATCAACACTTGTTGCAGAACTAACCGCATCAGCAGCAGCAATTATTAAAACATCTACACCTTGAGAAATTAAATTTTCACATTGAGAAATTTGTTTACCAGGATCGTCATTGGCAACTTGAATCTTAATATTTGCTCCTTGGTTTGCAGCTTCATTAGTTAGATTTTCTTTGTTTCGCACCCATCTTTCTACGTCTTGTGTGGGAAGAGATACACCAATAGTAATCTTACTTTCTGCACAACTAGCCAAACCTGTTACACCAATAAACATAGACATTACCAAAAAAAGCATTAAAGTAATAATTAAAGTTTTTTTCATTATATTAACTCCTTTATTTTATCTTTTTTTATTTATAATTTCTGACTAAAATAATTTAGTTCAACACCTGCTGAAATCTTATATTCCTTACCTCCTTTTTTTATTTTATTTATACTATTTTTGAGTAAAATTTACACTTAACTTAGTATAAATAATATTATCTATATTTGTTTATAGTATTCCTCTAGTCCCAACCGTTTAATTGTTTCTTGACTTGGAATACCAAATTCATCCCAACCTCGAACTCGATAATAATCTCTCAACATTTCATTAAAAAAAGGTAAATTATCACCAGAACCTCCGCCACGAGGACTGTAAAGTATTCTTGGAGGAAGAGAGTCATCTTTTCTGCTAATTCCTTCTCTGTTATTGTATAATCTCTTTAAATTAAATATTCTTTCCCCAATTTGTAAAAATTCTTCTTTTGAATAATTAAAACCTGTAACCATATTTAACACTTCTACTAACGGCTCTACTGTCATACCTCCAAAAATAGTAAATTTACAAATATGTAAAGAATCATATAATGACATTAAATTCTGCATATCTGCAACGAATTTTGCTTTACCCTTAGACTCAAATCTATCAAGGGTTCCAGGATAACCAAGGTCAGGGAATGAAGCTCCTTCTTCAAAATCATGTGTAAATGCCTGAACATGACAAGCACCTCTATTAGAAGTAGCATATCCTAATGCCAAACTTACTTTTGCTCTAGGATCATGAGCGGGTAAATCCAAACCTTTTACTTGGCATGCAAATTCATAACTATTTTTACCTATGTTTTTGGAAACTTCCAATATTCCTTCTGCTAAAATATTTCCGAAACCTTTACGAAATGCAATATTTTTAATTAACTCTAAAACAGCCGGCCCATTACCCCAATCCAATTTAATTCCATCTAAATCTTTTTGGTTAATTAATCCTCTTTCATATGCCTCCATGCAAAATCCAATAATTGAACCTGTTGAAATTGTATCTAGACCATATTTATTGCACAATTCATTAGCTTTACTAATAGTTTCAATACTATCTATTAATAAATTAGAACCTAGCATTCCGATTGTTTCATATTCCGGACCAGCTCCTTCTTGTATTGTATTTTGTCCATCATTTATTTCTATTGTCCTACCACATCCAATAACGCATTTACCACAATGATAATTACTGGTCAATATATTCTTTTCCATATATTGTCCGCTTATTTTTTTTGCATTTTTCCAGTTACCTTTACTCCAATTCTTGATGGGAAGGTCGCCTATTATTTCTTGATTTTCCACTCCACCTGATGTACCATATTTTTTCAAATTTCTTGTATTTTCAATCATATAAGGAAGCATTTTTTTAACAAATTTATTTAGCTTTTCAGGATATGCTATTTCAACTTTTTCACTGCCTAAAACTGCAATAGCTTTAAGGTTTTTTGAACCCATTACTGCACCTATTCCCGTTCTACCTGCAGCACGACCATGTTTCCCCTCATTCATAATACAGGCAAATTTAACTAAATTTTCTCCTGCATTACCGATACAAATATTTCGAGCATTTTTGTTAAATTCTTCCTTTAAGATTTTATCAGTTTCATAAGTATCTTTTCCCCATAAATGCAATGCTTTATTTATTTTAATTTCTTTGTTTTTTATTGTAATATAAACAGGTTCAACGGCCTTTCCTTTAATTATAATTGCATCAAAACCACAATTCTTAAAAGATTCTCCCCACCTTCCACCACAATCCGCTTCAGCAAATATTCCCGTTAAGGGTGATTTTGTTATAGCGCTAAATCTATCAGATGAAAATACTTTTGTTCCTGTAAAAGGACCTGTAGAAAAAATTATTACATTATCCGGATCTAATGGTTTAGTTTCTTTTTTGGTATAATCAAAAAGCAATTTTGCCCCCAAACCACTTCCACCAATATATTCTGTAAGAACTTTTTCCTTTAAATCAATGAATTTAATTTCACCATGACTTAAATCAATCTCTATAATTTTCATAAAATACCCTTTTGTCAAAATAAAAACCTCCATTTACATTTTATTAAAATAAAGAATATTAATAATTCTATATAAAATTAATTGTAAAACATTTAAATTTAGATAATTCAATACTATAGCTCGATAATAGTTCTGAAAATCTTTTACACTGCTTTCGTTTAACACCGCAATATATTAAATATTCTAATAGGTAAATATATTTTTAATGTCCCTTCGCTTGAATAATGCACAATAAATAGCTTTGGATGATTTTCTAGATCACTTAACTAAAAGGAAAAGAATTATATCAAAAACTTATTACTAAATATCTTCATCCAAAATTTATTTCCCTTTCTAATATAATAAATTTTCAGTTTATAATAAAGCGATAATTCTTCATCCTAATCCAGTAATCTAACAAGCATCACTTTCTAAACCTTCTTTTTAATATAGATTCTCACCAGTAAAGTGATAACTATTTCTTATTTCTCTAATATTTGATACAAGATTTAATATACTTCATATATTACAAGTTCTCCCAAATAGATGATATCTAAACAATCTTTCAATTTTCGAAAAGCGCAATATTAATACAACTAGAAAACGGTTGTGACCTTTTTACTATGGAAGCGATAGAATCTCAAGAAAATGCTTTCCAGGCTATTCAAGATAGAAGGAAAAACAGTAAGGATGGATTACCTTTTCGATAGTTCTTCCTGCAGATAATTATCTCGTTTGGAGATTGTTTAATTTACTATAGCAATATTCTTAAAGATATTGATAGCCTACTAAATATTTTAAGCCCCATTAGATTAAAGCTGTTATAAAATACTATTTACTGTTCAAAGAATTAAAGATTTAAATATTAAAAATAAGTATTAAAATGTACTAAGTTCGTGTTGTTTTTACACTTTTACTAAAATAAATTGGTCATGCATGTGATCTTTCCTATAGAATATTAATATCCAAAAAATATTCAA
>Ga0272442_10007873_pt1 | contig 13680 bp, 13 predicted proteins | sample SSMForm2O_FD_200262 | JGI IMG/M metagenome (GOLD analysis project Ga0272442, IMG submission 200262) | Marine sediment archaeal communities from Little Sippewissett salt marsh, Falmouth, MA, United States - SSM-Form-2O | ecosystem: Environmental > Aquatic > Marine > Wetlands > Sediment ...
TCCTCCGCCCAATTTCTGCGTGACACATCGATTACAGGTCCAACAGGCATCTGGATTTTCTGGGCATGCCTATTCGGTATAGCCGACAGTCTCTTCATCCAATTCCTTAACTCTTAGATGTCGGTAGGCCTCAGTTGCCAGCAAGGCCACCTTGGGCAAGTCTTCCGCGGCAAACGAGGTCGTGTGTTTCCATTGCTCCCCGTCTTTGTAGGCTTTATCAATAGAGGTGGAGTAGAACTTGACCATCTGACCGTTGACGACTCGTGCCTCGGCAAAGATGCTTGCTGTGATTGGCCCACATCTGAACTTCTTCTCGGGCTTGCTCATTGTCATATCCTCTCAAGATGAGTGAACTCATCCTTTCCATATTGAAAATAAATCAGTTAGGTACATGGGTGCTCTGGCGTAACACCTAGCCCGTCTGTCACAGCTGAAGCCCATGGTCTCCAAGGTTGCGCAGGTGCTTGCTCCATATCCCTCGCTCATGATTCGCTCGATCAGCCTCTGGGTCTGACGGTAGTCGTAGCGGCCTGAGTCTAATCGCGATATCTCATGCGCCAACTGCGGGCCGCCGTAGAGCCTGGCCAAATTTGTGATCAAGGCAAACCACTGTGGTTCCGACACACGCGTCGGATAGCGTCGACACCATTTGATAAACTCGCAGCTTTCTATCTTCTTCAGATTGCACTTGATTGTTCCTGTCGAGATTCCTGCTCCGGCTGGTGCGTCAGGGATTTCGGTGTTTTGAATCATGTGGTGCAACGCCACCGACTGAACTGGCATCGGCTCAGTCACAAAATGGGCTATGCGATGAACCCTTCCTGGCACGGCAAGGCCTTTTCTGTTGACCGTACCCATCACTCGCATGACGCGGCTCAGGTTGTATACCGGGTCAATTCTGACTCCTGCCACGTGCCCGGATATGCTCCGGGCGAGCTGACTGCAAAAGAACTTGAACCTCAGGGCTTCCTCGTTCCCTTCGACGGGAATTGGCGTGATCGGCGTCACCACGTAGTGGCCGTTGCCACTGCAGCATATGGTCGAGGCCAATGCCAAGCCATCTTGCCGGCTTAGCAGCAGTGCGGCCCCCAACGTCTTCTTGAGTTCTTCCTGGCAGGCTGGGTGGAGGCTCGTGCCTCTCGATTTTGGCTCAGCCTTAGTGTACGATAAAACAGAGCAACCGGTAGCGTGGTATCCAGAACGTTTTTTGTCTCGAGTTCCTTCGGCCCGAACTTGGGTCTGCAGTGCGGGCAGCTACGTTCGTCTATATAGCCTTGAGGGAAGTGGTTTGCCGGTAGAAACAGTGGAACAGCGTTCAGCAACTGGAACCTCACAGAATGAGACGCATGAAGTCGTCACAACCTTCAAGATTGCCTATGTGTTCGACATCAGCCAAACGAACGGCAAAGCGTTGCCGGAGTTTGCGAGAGCTCAGGGAGATCCTGGAGCATGCCTGGGGAGGCTGGAAGGGTTTGTCGCAGACAGGGGTATCAAGCTGGAACGTCGCGAGAGCCTCAGGATGGCGGAGGGTGTTTCGATTGGTGGCACCATCTTGTTGAAGGCAAGTCTCGCCCCGGCTGAGGAGTTCTCGGTTCTGGTGCATGAGACGGCTCACGAAATTCTCCATCAGGACCCAGCTAGTCGGTCGAAGGAAAGGACAGTCCGGGAGGCGGAAGCCGAGGCGGTAGCGTTTGTGGTGTGCCAGGGGATCGGTCTGGATGTGAACACAGCCAGCAGTGACTATATCCAGTTGTATGACGGGGACAAGAAGACGTTGATGCAGTCATTGGAGAGGATACAGCGGACGGCTGCCGAGATATTGGAGGCGGTTACCAGGGAGGCTGAGGAACCCAGTACGAAGACAGGTGGCCACGCGGGGATCGCTATGGCTGCTTGAGAGTGACCACTGGCCAGTCAGAAGACCGTTGTGGAGACCTGATGAAAACGGTCTGGACCATTCCCTCTGGCGGCATGGGTGGAGGGTAGATACACTCTGGACGTCTGGCTTTGCCACGAGCCTTGGGGTAAGCTGTGACAACCTGGGCAGGTTGTTGTGTTGTTGGCTGATTGAAGGTAGAACAAGAACCACTGCATGCAAAGGATAGACGGCCATGACAAAGCTCGCATTCAGAGACCCACTAGCCCGGGGCGTTTTCATGCTCCTCATATTCTCCCTTGCGGTTGCAGCGGCCCAGTCACCCCAGGCATCCGAGGGCCTGCCGAGATCTTCGTCTCCGGCCCTGGAAAGCCCTGCAAAGGCTTTTGCGGAACAGCGCCTGGAGGCGGCTTCGAGAGAGTTCGAGAGACTCTCACAGAACACTTCGGCTCCGCCATTCACTCGCGGCTTAGCCATGCTTGGATTGGCGGAAGTAGCTCTGGCACGCGATGACTTCGCAGCCGCTATCTCCGTGTGGCAGCGTTTGGACGCGGATACGAACCTTCTCCAGTACCATCGCGAGACCGCGCGGCGGCGGATCTCCGAAGCGAAGCGTGTCCTGCAAGGACTATCAGAGCGCAACCTCGCCGACCACAGAGTGAAGCTGCCACCACTGCCCGAGCCGGCAGTGACGTTCCATGTCGCACCCAATGGCAACAATGCAGGCGACGGCTCTGCGAACAGACCGTTTCGAACGCTCGAGAGGGCCCGCGACGCCGTACGGGAATTTCGGAAAGCTCATGGAGGGCAACCGCCGAAGGGAGGCGTGAGGGTCCTGGTCGCGGGCGGCACGTATCCCATCAAGCGCGGCTTCAACCTCATAGCCCAGGATTCAGGAACGGCCGAAGCGCCGGTAATCTATCAGGCTAGGTTCGGCGAGCACCCGGTCCTTGCAGGCGGAATACGCATCAGGGGCTGGAAACCAATCACGAGCACCAGACTTGGAGAAAGGCTTGCCCCCTCGGTTCGCACACATGTTGTCGAGGCTTCGCTGGAAGAGTTGGGTGCGGATTGGGGCGATCCGACAGCGCTGCGTCGCCGACCGGAACTGTTCGTGAATGGCAGACCGCAAACGCTCGCTCGCTGGCCGAACGAAGGATTCACCCAGACCGGCGACATCCTGGGCCAGGAGACCTTCAAAGTCTGGAACAGAATCGAGGGGTGCCGAGACCGCAAATTCGGCTATCTTGGCGATCAGCCGAGCCGCTGGCTCGATGAACCGGATATCCGCCTGTATGGCTACTGGTTCTGGGACTGGTTTGAGGAGTACCAGAAGGTAGCTTTGATTGACCCGGATACTCGCTCCTTCACCCTTTCTCCACCTTACTCCAACTACGGTTACCGCAAAGGGCAGCGTTATTACGCCGTGAATATCTTCTGTGAGCTCGATTCGCCGGGGGAATGGTATCTTGATCGTCGCAACGAAATGGTCTATTGGCTTCCGCCGCAGGGCATCGAGCCGTCGGAGGCGCAGACCATTCTGACCGTATTCGAGGAACCTGCCGTGGTTCTGAATGAGGTCAATCACGTGATTCTCCTTGGTCTGACGCTACAGGAAGGACGCGGCGATGGGATTCACATTCGTGGCGGGGCCAACTGCCTGATTGCTGGCTGCACACTGCGGCGCTTTGGTGGGGATGCGATCACCATCACGGGCGGCCGACATCACGGCATCTTCGGCTGTACGATGAACGCGCTTGGGTGTGGTGGGGCGCGCGTTGCGGGCGGCGATCGTCGGGAACTGATTCCCGGTCATCACTCTGTGGAAAACTGTACCGTCTTCGATATCTCGCGACTGAAGCGGACCTATACTCCGGCCGTCCATCTCGACGGCTGTGGCAACCGGATTGCACATAATCTGTTTGAGAGGATTCCTTCTTCTGCGATGCGCATCGAGGGCAACGATCATTTGATCGAACTGAACGTCATTCGTAATGTTGTGCAGGAGTCCGACGATCAGGGCGGCCTCGACATGTGGGGCAATCCGCTCTATCGCGGAGTGGTGATCCGCTGGAATCGCTGGAGCGACATTCGCGGTGGGACGCACAACGGAGCGGCAGGTGTCAGGCTGGACGACATGATCTCAGGTGTTACAGTCCATGGAAATATCTTCGAGCGGTGTGGTTCTGTCAAATTCGGCGGGGTCCAGATCCACGGCGGCAAGGAGAATCTGGTGGATGGAAACCTCTTCGTCGACTGCTTCGCCGGCATCAGTTTCAGCCGCTGGGGCCAGAAGCGTTGGTTGGAGTCCACTCGGCGATTTCTTGAACAGGCCGCTCGGCCTCCGTACGCGAGCCGCTATCCTGCACTAGCCAAACTCACAGAGAGTGCGGACGTGAACTTCATCAGCCGCAATCTCTTCGCTCACTGCGAGAGTGCTTTTTTGCGCGACGGTGGCGTGCAACAAACGGTGTTGAACGGTCTCTCTGATGAGTCCCTGGAGCCACATGTAGTATCAGAGCAAGAATCTCTTGAGGGAATCCGGCGCTTCAAACAGTGCCTTTCTGAAACGATCCCGCTCGAGGAGATGGGGCCCTATGAGCACCCATGGCGGGCCGAGAGCCCCATGACAGGTACTGACAGGCGTCTGTAGCGCTTTGCGGAGAGCCGTCGGGCTGGGACCAGCTATACCGGACTCATAGCTAGTTGGAAAACGGCGGCGCATCGGGCGTGGACGGTTATCGTAAGGAGTTCTGTCATGATGAGAAAAGGAATGGGTCGTCGAGTGTTTCTCCGAGGACTCACCCATGGTGCTGTAGGCGTGTTTGGGCTTCCGTATGTGGTCCCGTCATCGGCACTGGGTAAGGCTGGTAGTGTGGCGCCGAGTAACCGTATTACGATGGGCTGCATTGGCGTGGGTGGCAAGAGGCCAGGTGGCCAGGGCACCGTTGACCTGCAGGGTTTCCTGGGCCGCAATGAGGTCCGGGTAGTGGCTGTATGTGATGTTGACGCCGTCCATCGTCGTTGGGCTCGCGAGACAGTCAATCAGAAGTACGGCAGTCAGGATTGCGTAACTTACCGTGATTTCCGCGAGTTGCTTGGTCATCACGATATCGACGCGATCTCAAGCGTGCTTCCGGATCATTGGCATGCCATTGCGGCAGTGACGGCTGCCCGAGCCGGCAAAGATATATTCTCGCAGAAGCCCCTGGCCTATACGATTGCCGAAGGGCGGGCGATCTGTGATGCGGTCACGAGGTACGGTGTCGTCTGGCAAACGGGCAACAGTCTGCGCTCAAGCAGAAATGTGCGTTTTGTCTGTGAGCTTGTACGTAACGGGCGGATTGGCAAGGTTCATGCCGTGAAGGTGGGTCTGCCGAATGCGAACAACATCGCCGATAACGGAGACAGAATTTCCCGAGAGACGAAGCCAATGCGAGCGCCAAAGGGGCTTGACTACGGCATGTGGTTGGGTCCGGCTCCATGGGTGCCGTACAGCCCGGGTCGATGTCACTGGAACTTCCGATGGATCCAAGACTACTCCGGTGGCCAGATAACCGATTGGGCCGGTCACTATTGCGATGTTGCTCAGTGGGGCATGGATACGGAGCTCACGGGCCCTGTCGAGGTCGAAGGGAGGGGGGTGTTCCCAACAGGGCCCTTGTTCGACACCGTGGAAAGCTACGAATTTCGATGCAAGTACGCTGGCGGCGTCACTATGATCGTGGCGGGCCATTTTCCCGCTGGTGTTCGATTTGAGGGCAGCGACGGTTGGGTATCAGTCAGTGCGCAAGGAATGGAGGCGGGGCCGAAATCGCTGCTGGACTCTGTTATTGGCGCCGATGAGGTTCACCTGTATGAAAGCAACGATCACAAGGGTAATTTCCTGGACTGCATTCGAACGCGGTCAGAAACCGTCTCGCCTGCGGAGATTGCGCAGCGGTCCGTCTCGGTTGGTCATTTGGGAGTGATTGCCATTACGCTCGGCAGGAAACTGCGGTGGGAGCCGGAGAAGGAACGCTTTCTCGGTGATGAGCAAGCCAACAGGATGTTGACCCGGCCCATGCGGAGTCCTTGGCATCTGTAGACTGAAAGCCCGGCTATTGGCCGACGTCCATCTTGTGACCTAACGAACGGAGATTCTGTCATCGAGCGCTGCCATTCACCCCTTCCCGCATAAACCTCCCTGGCTTGAACACCACTCTGCGCTTGGCCGGCACCTCGACCTTCTCGAGGGTCTTCGGGTTCTGTGCGGTCCTGGCTCGCCTTGTCTTTGTATCGAAGACGCCGAAGTCGCGGAGCTCCAGGCGGTTGCCTTTGGCGAGTTCAGCAATGATCTCGTCGAAGAAGTCCTGCACCACGGTCTTTACCAAGATTCGTTTGGTGCCGGTGGTTTCGGCGATGCGGTCGATCAGGTCTTTCTTTGTTGTTGCCATGACACACCCCCCTGATTGGCGGTCAATCTCTGTCAGCGTCGGTCAGAACTGGGGGACAGTGTACCTGATACCAGGGGGGCGGGCAAATGGATTGCTGTGGTTGGCTTTGTGCAGAACGACTGGGGGCACGATGAGCTTGTGGTCGGAGTCAGTTCACCATTCAGCCTTTTGGGGCGTTCACGGCACAAGATGCGAGCGATTGTGGCAATAACGGGCAGTCCCAGCCATCTGGCAGGGACGTCGGAGACTGTCTTGTCATCCATCGGCATCCTCCAAATGGTCCTGGAACCTGGAGAATCCAGAGGATAGCATAAGCGACGTATTTAGCGCAGGTTAATATAAGGTTCTCTGGCCGCACGAAAAAATGAACTCTAAGCGGCCACACGGAGCGATTTCGTTTGGCTATTCAAGCTTCAATAGGAGTGAATATGACCAGCCAATCCAGAACACGGTGGAGCGCGGCATTTCTTGCGGCCATCATCTTCGCAACGGCCTATGGTGCCGTGGAACGCCCCGGCCGGATGCTCCATGCGAGAGTTGGCCCGGGCCTCCATGCGATTACTGTCACGTCTGGAACTTCCGTGAGCCATCCCTCGGTGCCGAACGCGATTTGCCTCCGGCCCAACGCCTCTGCCTTGGAGTATTTGGCCGCATATGAAGTCAGGCGTTATGCTTATCTGCGATCCGGGAAGGTCTTGCCGGTGAAGAGAGGAAGCTGCTCCGGCGATCGCGTGATGGTGTCACGCAAGGACAGAGCCTTTTGCGGCGAAACGGGGCAGATTCTGAAGCCGCAAGAATTCACGATCAGGACCGGCACCGAGAACGGCCAGCGGATCTGGTGGATTGTCGGTGGGGACGAAGTGGGCACATTGTATGGTGCTTACCGGTTCGCGGAGAAGCTGGGAGTGCGATTTGGTCTTAATGAAGACGTGCTTCCTGATGAGCCGTTCACGGGCGGTTGGCCACAAACGAATGAAACAGGCCGGCCGCGCTTCGCGTTGCGTGGGTTGCAGCCGTTCCATGATTTTTCCGTCGGGCCGGACTGGTGGAACGCGGACGATTACGAGAGCGTGCTGACGCAAATGGCCAAGCTTCGGATGAACTTCATTGGCCTGCACACCTATCCGAGTTGGAATCCAGCCACCGGCCCCGAGGCCAATGTTTGGATCGGATTGCCGGAGGACGTGACCGCGCAAGGCGACGTGCGGTTCGGTTACGAAGCGGGTGTCGTCACCACGCGACGTGGCTGGGCTGTTACGCCTTTTCCTACGAGCCAATATGCCAGCGGGGCCGGTTTGTTCTTCGAGGCTGAGGACTACGGCCCCGATTTCATGGTTGCCTGCCTCGATTGGCCCAAATCGCAAAGGGCCGCCACCGAGATGTTCAACCGGTACGGCGATTTTCAGCAGCGCGTCTTCGGCCACGCCCACCGGCTGGGAATCAAGATCTGCGTCGGCACCGAGGTGCCGTTGGGGATTCCGCCGGCTTTGAAAGGCCAGCTGGAAGACAAAGGTCTGAAAGCCGACGACCCGGCGGTGATTCGGCGTTTGTACGAAGGCACGTTTCTTCGGCTCAAGCGCAAGCTGCCCGTTGACTATTACTGGCTTTGGACGGCGGAGGTTTGGCTGGGCATGGATCCGGGCTGTAAAGGCTGGGAGATGACGACGCGGGAAAACGTTGCGCGCGATTTTGGGCTGGTGGAAGCGGCCTCCAGAGCTGTCGGCGTTCCCTTTGGCCTCGCTACGTGCGGCTGGCGGTTGGGCACGCGAGACGACGCGCTTTGGACCGACCAGCGTACGCCGAGAACTTGGGCGGTTTCCTCCATCGGCACCTCGCTCGGACGCGACCCGGTGGAGAAAGCCTTTGGGGTCATGACCGGACGACCAAGGTGGGCGATCGGCTGGGCCGAGGATGACGGTACCGCCGGGGCACACTGTTGCACCTGCTGGGATCTGCAACTGTGGGTAGAGCGGATGTTCGCCAACTCCGCGGAAGCCTTCCGATATGGCTGTGAAGGAATGATGGCCATTCATTGGCGGACTGCCGCCATCTCGCCGAACATTGAGGCCCTGGCGCGGGCTGGCTGGGATTTCGGAGGGCCAGCAGACCCCGCCAGCCTGGGTCAAGACGTGGACGGACGAACGCCCGGTAGCGATGAGTTCTGGATGGACTGGGGGCGAAGCCTCTTCGGCGAACCGGCAGGTTGCGAAGTGGGACGGCAGATCGGTAAGCTCGACGGTTGCCACTTGGAAATCAACTCGCTGATTGGAGGCGGCGCGCGGACGACAGATGTGCAGATCGCGGATCTTTTTGTGCCGCTGGGCGAGATGGAGTCGTTGCGTCCGCGCATCCAGGGCCGTGGTAATCTTGATCGCTTTGACTACTGGCTGAACCTGATCCACGCCTCTGAGTTGCGGGTTCGAACGTGGGTGTTGGCCAGCCGGCTTGCCGGAAGAATGAAGGAAGTAGACTCCTCGCTCGCGCCTGCGGCTGGACGGGACTTTGCCCGAAAAGAAATCCTGCCACTGCGGCTCGCGCTCGCGCGCAGCTACGAGGACATGATCGCGGCGTTTGTGAACTGCGCCAGATCACCGGGCGAGGTCGGGACGATTTCGAGCATCGAAAGTGGTTCGCGGGCGCGGATCGTTTCCGCCCACGACTCCGCCATCGTGGCGCTGTTGGGAGAACCTTTGCCGGCCAGTGCGGCGATCAACACGGCCTACCCCGGGCCGGCACGGATTTTTGTGTCGGCGAAACGGACACAAGCCAGAGCCAACGAGCCGGTGGATATCCGGGCCTTCGTTCTTTCCTCAGCCAAATGTACAGGAGTCGAGCTGCATTGGCGACCGTTGGGCCAGGGTGCTTTTAAGCAAACCAAGGCCAGCCACCGGGCGCGGCAGGCATTTCGGGTGACGTTGCCGGCACAGGCGGGAGTCACCGTCGAGTATTACCTGGAGGCAACCATGGCCGATGGCGGAAGCGCCGTCTGGCCCGCTACTGCGCCGCAAATCAACCAGACTGTTATTATCACCGAGTTGTGAAGCAAACTTCCTTAAAGCGGAAGGTTGCCCTATGCTCCTGATGTGGCTCCCATCTCGAAGGGTGAAACAGGCAGTCAAGTCAGCGTTTCGGGGATCCTTCGTTGTCCTGGCCATCCAGGATCCGCGTCGGGATTTCGGATTTGATGTTGAGAGCAACTGCCCGCTCCGCTCGTCGCGACGGCACGGTGATCGAGACGTGCGAGCAATGGGAAAAAGTCCGCACACCCGAGGTGCGCTCTGCGAGCACTACGTGTATGGCCGTTGGCCGCGAAGCCCGCGGACTTGCATTGCCGAATGGCAGAGCCATGGCTGAGGTTGTGGCAGAGAGTGAGTGTTGTCTCAGTCATCCGCGGGGTGGTCCTTGTGCATCGGGGTTTCCGCCAATAGCATACGTGACGTGCCGGCGATTCTGTGAAAGGATGGTCATGACTTGCAAGGTTCTGCAGAAGCGGATGCTGTGTTCTTTCGTTTTGATCCTGGTGTGCCTGGTGCTATCCGTGAAGGCGCAACCACCGTATCGTCCCGATTGGGAATCGTTGAAGAGTATTCCTGTGCCTCACTGGTTTGATGATGCGAAGTTTGGCATTTTCATCCACTGGGGGCCGCAGGCCGTCAGCCAATCGAATAGTCTGCGTTTGAGCCCGCCGGAGTTTGGATACAAGGACATCGTTCCCCTGTTCAAGGCCGAGAGCTGGGATCCCAATGCCTGGGCAGAACTTTTTCATGAAGCAGGCGCTCGCTATGTAGTCCTAACCGGCGAGCATCACGACGGCTATGCCATGTGGGATTCGCAGTTGACGCAATGGTGTGCCACGAAGGTAGGACCCAAGCGTGATTTGGTCGGAGAGTTGGCCAAGACCTGCCGTGCGCGTGGTTTGCGTTTTGCGCCGTCTTACCATCGCGAGCGGCATAACGGCTTCTTTGCCACCACAACAACCCGGTTCCTGGTGAAGGCCCAGCCACGTCGAGAAATCGCCGAGGAGATCGCGCGAATGCCAAAAGCGGCGAGTCTCTACGGTCCGTTCGTGATCAGCGACGCCTATATCGCCGATTACGTAGCCCGCTGGCAGGAGCTGCAGCGCCAGTACGAGCCAGATTTCATGTGGCTCGACGATATCCCCCTGTATTACCATTCCGACGCGGACCACCCGCAGGCGAAGAGGTTCAAAGAGGCATTGAAGCGAATGATCGCTGACTACTTCAACGACGCTGCGACCCGAGGCCGGGAAGTGTACCTGAACAACAAAGGCCGCCGCCAGCCGAATTGGCCATTGGGCGTTGGTTGTCGCTCATGGGATCGCCTGCAATTCGAGGAGATCGTACCGAAGTTCCAGTGTCCCATGACCATGGGGCACAGCTGGTATTATCGCAAGGACGAGGATCAAAAGGACTCTTACAAGTCCGGCACGCAATTGATCCACATGTTGGTGGACATCGTGAGCAAGAACGGTAATCTGCTGCTAAACGTTGGTCCCAAGGCGGACGGCACGATCCCGTTTGGCCAGCGCCGTCGGCTGCTCGAAATAGGTGAGTGGCTCAGAACAAATGGGGAAGCAGTGTATGGGACACGGCCGTGGAAGACGTTCGGCAAAGAAGACGTTCGCTTCACGGCCAAGGGTTTTGTACTCTATGCCACCTTTCTGAAAAGGCCCTCGTCAGAATGCACCGTTCCATCGACACACGGATGGGCAGCTTCCGATGTCAAGACAGTTACATTATTGGGAGACGATGAGTTGGCGTGGAGGCTCGATGGGAACGGCCTGAAGGTTCGCGTGCCACGGGATTCCAAAGGTAAACATGCTTTTGTCATTAGGATTGAATGTTCGAAACAGGCATGCGACTTGCCCGCATCCTGATGGGATGACGTGGCGAATAGGGCCAAATACCTTCTGGTCGTGGGGAGCCATTTGCTCGGCTGAGGGGCCGAAGCGTTCAATTCGGAACGTGAAAGATTTGCGCGGACTGTCGTGTGCCTTTGTCCCTCATCCCCTCGCTCCGCGCGGCCAGTCCCCAGCCATGAGTCCTGGCCGCTTGGGTCAGGGGAGGTGTAAAATGTCAGATGTATCGATACGGACAATGCTCCTGGAGTTCGTGGATTCGAACGGCGCCAGCCACATCCGGGAGCTGCACATTGAGATCCTTCGGCACAAACCCGATACGCCGGAGCATACGATTCGAGCAAGGCTGTCTGAGGCTGTGTCAGACGGATTGCTGGATCGGCTGGGCGACGGGTTCTACGACGTCTATGCTGAGGATGAGGACATGACGTCGGTTGTGTCGTCTCCGCATCGGTGCCAGTTGTGGGGTCGCTCTGGGTACAGGGGCAATTGTGACGGCCGGCTTGTCAAGGACCTGATTTTGCGCTATGGGGCCCAAAAGGTGGCGGACCCGATGGAAGGGTCGGGTACGAGTAGGGATGTTGTTGCTGGCCTCAACAAGTACAAGCGCGCAGGTATCAGCTACTGGGGCGGTGACCTTCGCACTGGCTTTGATTTGACCAAGCAAGACTTGCCGGGTCGGTTTGACTTTGTGTGGATTCATCCGCCGTACTGGAACATTGTCCAGTACAGAAGCGGTGCAAGCGACTTGAGCAACTGCGAGAGCTACGAGCGGTTCCGGGCAATGCTGATGGTTTGTCTGCGGCGGTGTTACGATGCGTTGGTGGTCGGTGGCAGGCTCGCTGTTCTGATTGGAGACGTGCGCCGACGCGGCAGGTACACGCCGCTTGTCAAAGACGTGCTGAATTTCCCGTATGGCGAGATTCGCAGCGTCATCATCAAGGTGCAGCACAACTGTACGAGCGACCGCAAGCGCTACGGCAAGATGGAGGATGTGCCGATTCGGCATGAGTATTGTGTGGTGTTTAAGAAGACTGGGGCGGCCTCAAACGTGCCGGTGACGGGCGAAAGACATAAAAGCACGGGTGCCATTTCTCTGTCGAGGTGATGAATGTGACAACGGAGCCGTCGGCTCCTTCTTGCGTCGCGGCGCTACCGGAAGAGGCGTGCGACCTTCTTGGCTGAGATTCTGGGCTGCTTTTTCGGCGTCGGCGCGCAGTATCTGAGGCAGATGCAGTATCTATAGGTAGTGGGGACACAGTGTGGCCTTAGGATGGCGCCCCGGAGCGGCTCACCACCTATGCGGCCAGCTATATCCTCGAATGACGTCACGGCCACGCATTTGGTACCGCCTAAAAGACGGGGATCTTGCCACCGGCGGGCCAGCTCAGGACGAAGCTGTTGTACGGGGGCGTATCGGCCGGATAGGCTGAGGCGGTCTCGACGTGGCCGTCCACGAAGCTCGCATTGACGACCCCCTGGTTGAGGTCTCCGCGGGGGGCCTTGTGGAAGGTCCCGAGACTGTCGGCCGCATTGTTCGGCCTGGCACGCGTGTTGTTGTCATTGATCCCGGCAACGTTCAAAGCTGGGATCACCCAAGGGTTCTCCTCGGAAAAGTAGAATACCCTGGAGGGATTCTTCACCATGGTCTCTTTCCTGAAGTTGCTGAAGCCCCCCTTGAACTGGTCCGGCACAGAGTCCCAGGCGTCCCCGTTGAGATGAGAGTTCATGGTGTAGCTGTACTGCGGTTCAAGAGGAATGTCGCACTTGGTACCCCGCTCCCAAGTACCGCCGCAACCATGCGACCTGGCTATGACGTCGAAGTCGGAACACAGATGGATGCCCAGTCCCCTGAGATACGGCCACATGCAGCCGGCCAGTTCCGGGTGTGAGTCCAGATTGTTGGCTGCATCGTGCCAGTTGTGGTTGACGCCCCCCCTGTTGTAGAGCCACGTAAAGGAATAGGGAAAATCGAAGTCATTGTCGTTGGAGTACATCTTGGCCGCCAGAGCGTACTGGCCCAGATTGGACTGACATCGGATCATACGCGCCTGTGTTTTGGCCCTGTTCAGCGCCGGCATTAAGATCGCCATCAACAGCGCGATGATCGCAATCACCACGAGCAGTTCGATCAGCGTGAACCCCCTTCTCGTACCCATAAGAATTCTCCTAACAGTGCCCACAAGTTCTCGTGGCCGAATTGTGCGGAGCCCCCGGCTTGTGCACGCGGCAGGACCCCACCCGAATAGCCGCGTCAGGTGGGCGCCCGGCATGCCCGGAACGGATCCGCAAACAGTGGATTGCGAACCCGCGCGCGACCGCATTCACCAATCAGCCACTCTTAGAGATTTCAGCGTCAGCTCCTAGTAGTCTGTAACAATTGATATGCAGGGTTTTAGGCCTTCTTGCCGATAGGGAAAAGAAACACCTATCGGGAAGGAGACCGGCCATGAAAAAGTATGTGGTGGAATTGACAAGTGAAGAGCGGC
>Ga0272442_10007874_pt1 | contig 13679 bp, 13 predicted proteins | sample SSMForm2O_FD_200262 | JGI IMG/M metagenome (GOLD analysis project Ga0272442, IMG submission 200262) | Marine sediment archaeal communities from Little Sippewissett salt marsh, Falmouth, MA, United States - SSM-Form-2O | ecosystem: Environmental > Aquatic > Marine > Wetlands > Sediment ...
ACTGCTGACGGTGATTCGAACATGCCGGGCCGCCGCGCCGTTGAAAGCGACCGTTGTGTTGGCCGTGTAGGTTGGGGCCGCCGTCGCCTGGTTGAACGCCATCTCGCCCAGGCTCACCCAGTCCTGCCCGTTCTCCGAGTATTCCACAACGGCATCCTTGATCCCGAAGCCGATGACCGCCTCGAACTGTATGTTGTAGTTCCAGACCAGCATCTGATGCAGCTTGTACAGACCATCGAACTCGTACTCGATATACAGCGGTTCATCACCCACCGGCGTGGCCAGCCACATCTCCGCACTGCTGACGGAGTGCTGGTCGTTCTCATTCAGGCCGGAGCCATTGACCGTATCTTGCGGACTGGAGCCCGGCAACAGCTCGCCGGTGCTTCTCGCCGTGACGCCCGCAATCGGATAGGAAAACGGCTCCACGGTGAAACGCCACACATCACCTTTGAAGACCGTATTGTCGGGCGCTCCATTGACTTCATCGACGCGCCAGTAGTAGGTCTGGCCGTAGTCCAGAACGCCCGCATCGTACGAGTTGGCATCCTGGCCCGCGCTGGCCAGCACGGCAGGGTCACCGTTGTTGACGTCGTCAAAGGTCGTCCCCAGATAAACGTCATGGGTGGCCGCAAACTCACCCGGCCGCCAGATCAGGACAACGTCACGCGGCACGTCCGTGGCGTCGTTACCGGGAGCGACAAGCGTGGCCGCGGCCGTATCCCCATCGTACAGGAACAGTTCCATAATCTCATCTTCAGTCAGGGTACGGCTGTAGAGACGCGCATCGTCGATGAAGGCGTTGCTGTTCCTGACGTCTCTTCCGCCAATGTGCAGTGACAGGTCGTTTGTGGCCAGGTCCCCGGAGGCGGCTTCGGAGACTTCCAGCAGACCGTCTGTGTAGAAGTTCACGGCCCCTGTTGAGTTGTCATACGAGGCGGCGAGATGATGCCACTGACCGTCATCGATAACGGTGCTTCCGGTGGCATAGTACTGCCCGGACAGGCCGTTGAAGACGACCCGGCAATTCCGCGTCTCCCCCGCCCGAATAATCGAAAAGCCGCCGGCGCCGGTATCTTTGGAGAAGAAGTACTGATAACTGGCGGTAAAGCCCTCACACTTGACCCAAATCGCTAACGTGATATTGTCGGTGATGTCGAATTCCGGCTTGTCACCGCAATCCACATAGTCGCTGGATACGCCCTCGACGTAATCGACATAGAGCGCGCCTCGACCGACCTTCACGTCGTCACCGCCCGTCATCCACTCCGGGCTGCCCATGAGGGTCCCGTGATGGCCGTTGCCGGAACTATCGAGGGCAACGGTACCGGAGCCATCGTCCAGTTTCCAATGCCCCACCAGCCCGGTCGTGATATCCGCACCGGCCGTGTTCGCGATCAAGCCCGCCGCCAGCGCCCACACCCATAGCCTCAGTCTTCGTGCTTCCATCCTTCTCACCTCCTGATCCGGAAATCACCAATCGTCTTGACAAGTGGTGCTCCTGCGCGCCACGCTATCCAATGATACCATACCACGCAACCGAGAAGCACGCCAATTCCCCGCCCCACGGTGACTCCCCGGCTGCGAATCTCCCTCACCGTCATCGGCCGGTGGCGTGGGCCTTGCCCGCCGAAACATCTTTGCATCCTTCCTGCCGTGTCAGTAATATGGCCAGGAACGAGGAGCGGACCGCCCCTCCAGCGATATGGCAAGAAAAGGCAGATGCGTTCGGAGAAGACGTCACATAGTCGGACAATGGGGGTCGGCGACGACGCTACATGTTGAAGGATACGATGAGTATGAACGCCAAAGAACGAGTCGCCGCGGCCATGGAGCACCGCCGGCCGGATCGCGTTCCGGTTATGTGTCAACTGGCGCTCGGCCATTACTTCCTCCACTGTGACGCCAAACCCTCCGACATCTGGTTCGATACGGACACCTTCGCAACCGCCCTCGTGCAATTGCAGCGCCGCTACCGATTCGACGGCATCCTGGTGAACCTCCCGGCCAGACCCCCGGATTGGAGAGACAGCGTCAAGTCACACGAGACCGTCGAGGGCAGGGAATTCCTGCGGTGGATCTCCGGCGCCGAGACAATCGTCCCGGCCGATGACAACCCGCAGACGTTCCTGCCGGGCAAAGCGCCGTTGCAGCGCGCCTCATACGAGTCGGTCGATCTCCAGGACCCCGCCACCTATCGGCTCTCCGGCTATGTCTGGAATACGTGGCACGCGCCCGAGCTTTGGGGCATCGACAGCGACGCCGACCTGTCCGACTCGGCTGCCTATCCGCCCTGGTTCACCAGTGCCGTTGAAGCCGTCCAGAGGCAAGCGCCCGAGGTGTCCGTCCACGCCGAGGTCTTCTCGCCCTTCACCCATCTCATGGAACTCTTCGGCTACGAGCAGGCCCTGGTGGCCCTGGTCGATGCGCCGCAGACCTGTCACGACGTTCTCGCTACGGTGACCCGGCACGTGCTGGCCCAAGTCCGCTTGTATGCCCGTTGTAGGCCCGATGCCATCCTCGTCAGCTCCGCCTTCGCCGGCGCCGGCTTCATCAGTCGGCCAATGTACCGCGAGTTCGTCATGCCCTACGAGGACGAGCTCTTCCGGGCCATCCGCCAGACGGGCGCGATATCGTACGTCCATACGTGCGGCGCCATCGGCGACCGGCTCGATCTCATGGCCCAGACTTCCGTGGACGGCATCGATACGCTCGACCCACCTCCCCTGGGCACGGTGAATCTGGCCCAGGCCAAGGCCGGCTATGGTTCGCGGTTCTTCTTCAAAGGCAACCTCGACGCCGTCAACGACATGCTCGGGGCCGACGACGCGGCCTTTGCGGCAGCCGTACGCCATCGCCTCGAGATCGGCAAGCCCGGCAGCGGCTACATCCTCTCTTCGGCCTGTAGCGTAGCACCCCACGTCAAACCCGACAGACTCAAGCAACTCGCCGACCTCGCCGAACAGTTCGGCAAGCCCTAGCCGCCAAAGTCAGGCAAGCCTCAAGCCGCATGGCTCTGCTTCCCCGCGAATCCGCTCACTTCGCGAAATCCTCCGGGAAGTTCAGGTATGCATACTCCCCGTGCAGTTCGTACGCCTTCCGGTCCCGCGCCTTCGCCGCTTCCACCTCGTCGTCGAACACACCCAGGTAGAAGTACTCTCCGCTGCAGCGCATCTCCGCCTGCCACTTGTTCCCGTTCCAGTAGACCCCCACGAAACGCGAAGACCCGCCGCAAGGCCCTCGGTTCGCCTGGTTCTGCTGATGCGTACACAAGCGCAAATTACACTGCCGATTATTCAACCCGTTCCCGTCGATGTGGTCTACGATGGTGCCCTTGCGCGCCCGCATGATCATCCGGTGCATATACACCACCCGCCCCTTGCGAATACAGGTCGCGTAGACCGTCGGCCCGTGCCGCTTCGCATACCACTTGTGCTTGCTCACCCGCTCATAGTCGGCCGCATCGACCGTGGCGAACAGCCCGTTGCCCAAAGGAATCCGCCGGACCTCCGCGTCTGAGCCATCATTCGTCGGCTGGACCGTCGTTCGTGTCGACTTAGCGCGCTGCCGCTTCCAGCTCTTCGCCTTGAAGTTCCGGCATTTGTCCGTCGGCAGCACCTCCCGCAACTCACCGCCACTGGCCGGGTGGTTCGTGCATAGCAGTAGCCGCGTGAGCCCCAGCCACTTGTCCGTCAACTGCCGCGACTTCGGCAGGGCACTGGAGTACGCGCACAACTGGCACCGTCCCCCGAACAGAATCCCATACACCCGCTTCCATCGCTTCCCGCGATACGCCTCCGGCCAAACCTTGCTCTCCGCCGGCGGTACCCCAGCGGCCCGCCGTCTCGCCCGCTTCTTCTTCTGCTGACCCTTTCGCTTCCCCATGATCGTCTCCTCCATACCCTATGGTAGCTTGTGGACATAGCTGCTTCTTGGGTATATGGTAAATTGACCATACATCAATGTCAACCAAAAAACGAACGAAAGCGTGCAGGAAGCCCTTGGTAAGTTCTTGTTGTGAAAGGAGTAAGAAAAAAACCAAGGAAAGTAGGGCAGAGCTTGCTCCCTCGGCGCCTCACCCCTCCCGTCAGGGTTGCTGGGTCTCTCCCGCGTGGGAGTCAGTCGTCATTGTCGGGGAAGGGGCCGGTCTGTTCCTCGAGGTTGTCCAGGACGTCCTGGAGTTTGACCGTGGCCAGGCAGATGCAGGTATCGGCGGCGCCGTAGTACATCCACAGCGTCTCGTCGCGGAGTAGCAGGCCGGTAGGGAACACGACATTGGCGATCAGGCCCGTGGTTTCATACAGTTCCGTGGCCTTGAAGATGGCTTTGGGACTGCGCGCGATCAGTTTATGGGGGGTGTCCTTGTCGAGCAAGGCTGCGCCAACCCGGTACACCAGTTGTCCGGCGTAGCCTTTGACGCCGTGGTAGATCAGCAGCCAGCCGTGCTTCGTCAGGACGGGTGGAGGACCGGCTCCCACCTTCAGCGCATCCCAAGCGGCGCCGGTGCCTTCGGCCAGCACGCATTTGGGCTGACCCCAGTGGACGAGGTCGGGCGAGTAGGCGATCCAGATGTTCTCCACGCCGCCGGCCTCAGGGCGGTGCAGCATGGCCCACTTGTCCTTGAAGCGACATGGGAACAGGCAGGCGTCCTTGTTGCTGGGCGACATGACCAGTTGCAGACGCTCGGCCTTGCGGAAGTCACGGGTCCGGGCCAGAGCCACGGCCGGACCGACGGACGAATAGGCCGTGTACGTGATGTAATAGAGATCCTCGTCGGCCAGGTAGCTAATCCGCGCATCCTCACAGCCCCATTTCTCATAGCGGTATTTGGGCTCGCCGTGTTTGAGTAAGGGCTTCCTGTCAATCCTCCAGTCCGTCACGCCGTCGCGGCTCCGGGCGACATAGATGTCCGAGTAACCGCTGGTGTCCTCGACGCGCAGCAGCAGCACGATCTCACCGTCATGCTCCGTGGCCCCGGGGTTCAGGACAGCTTCCGCGGTGAAAGGCATATCACGCGGAGTCAGGATAGGATTGGCGTCGTCGCGTTGAAATAGTGGTTTCATGACAGCTCTCCCTGCACAAGTCTTCTTGACCGCGGGGCTGTGGAAAGGACGACCCATCGCCCACGGTGTGGTATTGTAGCGTGGTCACGCGGCTGTGCAAGCGAGGTCATCATGGCACGGGCGTCCATGGCGATGACTGGCAAGCAGGATCGTGGGCAAGAGGGCTCGTTCGTCGCGGCCCCGTTATCCTCTCTGATTCCCGAGGATCACGTCCGCGAGCAGGGCGACACCGTGCCGGATCTATCGGGCGAAAGACGGGGCCGGCTGCCCTTGAAGGTTGTGGCATGACGCCTATCTGGATGGCTGTCTGCTACGGGCCCTTGGTGGGGATACAAAAACGGCCCCACCTTCTGCGGCGGGGCCGTTCCATGGTTCTGTCTCGTGGGGACTAGCCGGGGACGACGTTGGTCGCGCACGGGCCCTTTTTGCCCTGACCGACTTCAAAGGTGACGCTCTGACCCTCATCGAGGGAAGCATAACCCTCGGTCCGGATCTCCGAGTGGTGGACGAACAGATCTTCGCCGCCATCCGTCGGACAAATGAAGCCGAATCCCTTGTCTGCGTTGAACCACTTTACTGTACCTTCTGCCATGACTGCTTCTCCTAAAGGCCAATTGGGCCCGTAAACATACTTTCCCCCTGTTTCTTATATGAGGGGTAAACTCCGAGGGCAGAAAGCGTACTCCTTCATAAGACGCCCATAATACCGCCTCACCCGAACGTGTCAATAAAACATATTGACGAAATACAGAACGGGGGCCCTCTCCGTCGCCGGGCCGGTCGGGAATCTACATCTGACCGGAAAAAGGCTTTGTGTACTGGGTTGGACGTCCTTATTATTGTCGGCATTGTGGTGGCGCTGTGACAGAATCACCTGGTCCTTTGTAGGTGTATTCGGCATGGGCATGGTGGCCAGAGTCATCTCTTTGCTGCGGTTGCCCGGCCTGCCTCGGTGTTGGCAGATCGGTGTCTACGCCATGGTGGGCGTGGCGGCCGGCACCGCATTGGTCGTCGCACAGATCGCCAATGCCGCCAGTTACCTGTCCGACAGCCCCGAGACCTGCATCAACTGCCACGTCATGACCGATGCCTACGCCAGTTGGCAGCGGGGCAGCCATCGCCATGTGGCCGTCTGCACCGATTGCCACGTACCCCACCAGAACATCGTTGCCAAATACGCCTACAAAGGCAAAGACGGCGCCAAGCATTCCTACGTCTTTACCCTGCGCAAAGAGCCCCAGGTGCTGGAACTCTCCAAAGGGGCCGTGCCGGTCGTGCAGGCCAACTGTGTGCGGTGCCACAGCGAGCAACTGTCAATGATTCGCCTGGCGGCTTCGATGGAGCGCCAATGCTGGGCTTGTCATGAGAACATTCACGGGTCGGTCCGCAGTCTCTCGGCTTCGCCGCCGTCGCTGCGCCCGGGACTGCCCAGTGCGGGACTCGACTGGATGAAGAAAGGGGATCAATGATGGCGACAGGAAAGACGCCGGATCAGGCCAAGGCCAATGCCAGACAATCGGGCCCGTTTCCGCTCTGGGCCGGTGCGGCCATCGTCCTGCTGGCCGCGGCCGTCGTGGTGCTGCTCGGCATCCTGGCCGCCTCCATCATGGAGCGACGGTGGGAGGCCCAGCGGCCCGCCCTCGTGGTAACGCCCATTGCCGAGTGGGAGCCGGACAACGCCGTCTGGGGCGAGAATTATCCCCGTCAGTTCGAGTCCTACAGCCAGACCAGCATCGATGATACCAAGACCAGGTTTGGCGGCGCTTACCCCAGAGATTATCTCGAAGAGGACCCCTATCAGGTCATCCTCTTTGCAGGCTATGGTTTCGGCAAGGAATACCTCCAGGCCCGTGGGCATTACTACGCCGTTGAAGATGTGACCAAGACGGCACGCATCAAGACGCCCTTCAACGCCGCGACGTGCTGGACGTGCAAGAGCACCGATGTGCCCCGCATGATGGACAAGATGGGCGTCAAGGAGTTCTACGCCGCCAACTTCCACGACCTCAAAGACGAGATCACCCACCCCATCGGCTGTCAGGACTGCCACGACCCCAATACGCTGAAGCTGCGTATCACGCGGCCGGCTCTCCGCGAAGCCTTCGCCGCCATGGGCCGCGATATCGACGAAGCGACTCATCAGGAAATGCGCTCGCTCGTCTGCACCCAGTGTCACAGCGAGTACTACTTCAAGACGGATGACAACGCGGCCCTCAAGAACTACCTGACGTTTCCCTGGCACAAGGGCACCACGATGGAGGCCATGCTGGCATACTATGACGAAATCGATTTCGCCGACTACGTCCATCCAATCTCGGGCGTGCGCGTCGTCAAATCCCAACATCCCGACTATGAGCTGTATCTGACCGGCATTCATTCATACCGGGACGTCTCCTGTGCGGATTGCCACATGCCTTATTGCACGCAGGGCGGCGTCAAGTTCACTAATCATCACGTGCAGAGCCCGTTACTCAATATCTCCGAAAGCTGTGCCGTCTGTCATCGCTGGAGTGAGGAGGAGATCCGCACCCGCGTTGAGGGCATTCAGACGAAAGTCGCCAAGGCGATGCTGGCCACCGAGGACGCCCTGGCGCACGCGCATTTCGACATTGCCGCCGGCGCCCAGGCTGGGGTAACCGATGCCGATCTAGCCCCGGCGCGCAAGCTGGTGCGCCACGCGCAATTCGCCTGGGACTATATCGCGTCGACCAATGGGATGGGATTCCATTCGCCGCAAGAGTCGATGCGCCTGCTCGGCGAGGCGACCGATTGGGCTCAGCAAGCGCGTTTGCAGACGGCCCGGCTCCTCGCCGGCAAGGGTGTTGCCGAGGCGCCGCAGTACCCGGACATCTCGACGCGCCAGAAGGCCTGGGACGTCGCGCAGACCTTTGTTAGCGGCGAAGGAGTCAGGCTCTTGCCCTAGCGCCCGGCGGGCTGCTTACGGCTCGGTGAACAAGGGATTGTTCCCGGGGGCCGAAGATGAGGTCTCTGTCGGACAGGTCAGTCAAGTCGCCTGCCAGAAACGGCAGAACGGGAAATTTGCACTTTTTCTTTTTTTCCCCTTGCAGGAGCGAACAAGTAGGACTATATTTATCCTATATATTAATGGCGACCCGAGTGGGACGCTTCTGATGATCGTTTCAGGTGAGGACCGATGGACATTCTCAGGCGAAACACAGACTACGCATTGCGGCTGGCGGTGAATCTGGCCAAGCGCTATGGTGACGGGTCGCTATCGACGCGGATGCTGGCCGGCGATGAGGATGTGTCGTACCAATTGGCATGCAAACTGATGCAGAAGCTGCACGCCGCGGGTCTCGTCCAGAGCAATATGGGACCGAAAGGCGGCTTCCAGCTTAGCAAGGCGCCCGAAAAGGTGCCCGTCCTGGCGGTGATCGAGGCCATCCAGGGCCCGCTAAGGCTGAACCGTTGTCTGCTGGGCGATGGGGCGTGTGATCGACAGGACACCTGTCCCATCCGCGAGAAGATCGGCCTTCTCCAGGACCGGATGGACGAGTACCTCACCAGCGTAACGCTCGGCGAGCTGGCCAAGACCCGCAAGGCCGTTGGCAAGCAGAAGAAGCGGCGCAGGAGTGCAAAATGAGCCAGGAAACGAAGAAAGCTACGTTGTTGGACAAATGTGTGGGCCAGGCCCAGCCATTGGACAGGCTCGTCGGCTACGCGGCCGATTCGATCGTCAGCAAGACGATCCTGGACAAACCCACGGGGACCCTGACGCTGTTTGCCTTCGATCAGGGCCAGAAGCTCAGCGAGCACACCTCGCCCTACGATGCGACAATCCAGGTCATCGACGGCCGCGCCAGAGTAACCATCGCCGGCCAGGACAAAGACGTCCCCGCCGGCGAGCTGGTCATCATGCCCGCCAACGTGCCCCACGCCGTGACGGCCATCGAGCAATTCAAAATGCTACTGATCATGATCCGCGACTAGGAGCGCCCAACGCAAAAGCGCCAAACGCGGAAACGATACCCGCACTCCGGAAGAGTGCACCGAAAGGAGAAGTCAAAATGGATATGTTATGTCGCCAATGTGAACAGACGGCGAAGGGGACGAGTTGTACGACGGCGGGGGTGTGTGGTAAGGACGCGGAGACGGCGGCGTTGCAGGATCTGCTGGTTTATGCGACGAAGGACGTGTCGCGGTATGCGCATCGGGCGGGTCAGTTGGGTGCGCGGGATCGGGATGTGGATGTGTTCGTGATCAAGGCGCTGTTCGCTACGGTGACGAACGTGAACTTCGATCCGCGCTGGTTCGGGGCGTTCATGAAAGAGGGGGCTGCGATCAAGGCCAAGGCGCAGGGGCTCTACGAAAAGGCGGCGCAGGGGGCGGGGCAGAAGGTCGAGACGCTGGACTGCCCGGTGGCATGGTGGAGCGGCACGGATGATCTGGCGGGGCTTATCGCCAAGGGTCAGGAGGTCGGGCTGAGGACGTGGATCGAGGAGCACGGCGATACGACGGCCGGGCTGCAAGAGCTGATTCTCTATGGGCTCAAGGGAGCGGCGGCGTATGTCGATCACGCTCAGATTCTGGGCAAGGAAGACGCGGGTGTGTATGGCGATTTCCACGAGATGCTGAGCTACCTGGCGGACGGGCCGACCGATACGGGCGATTTGCTGGCCAAGGCGCTCAGGACGGGCGAGATCAATTTGAAGTCAATGGAACTGCTCGACGCGGCCAATACGGAGACGTACGGGCATCCGGAGCCGACGTCGGTGCGGGTCACGCCGGTCAAGGGCAAGTGCATTCTGGTGTCGGGTCACGATTTGAAGGACCTCGACGAGCTGCTCAAACAGACTGAGGGCAAAGGGATCAACGTCTACACCCACGGCGAGATGTTGCCTTGCTGTGCGTATCCGGGTCTGAAGAAGTACAAGCACCTGGTGGGCAACTACGGTGGGGCCTGGCAAGACCAGCGGCGGGAATTCGACGCATTCCCCGGGCCGATCGTGATGACGACCAATTGCATCCAGCGGCCCAAGGACAGCTACAAGGGTCGAATCTTCACGTTGGGTCTGGTGGGGTGGCCCGACGTGAAACACATTGGCAACGGTGATTTCTCGCCCGTGATTGAGGCGGCTCTGGCGTCACCGGGGTTCGAGGCAGACGGGCCGGAGAAGTTCATCACGATTGGTTTTGCCCGGAACGCGGTGATGGGGGCGGCGGGCAAGGTGATCGAATTGGTCAAGGCGGGCAAGATCAGGCATTTCTATCTGATCGGCGGTTGCGACGGGGCCAAGTCCGGGCGGAACTACTACACAGAGTTTGCCGAGCAAGTGCCTGAGGATTGTGTGATTTTGACGCTGGCGTGCGGCAAGTACCGGTTCAACAAGCTCGACTTCGGGGACATCGAGGGCATTCCGCGCCTGCTGGATTGCGGGCAGTGCAACGATGCGTATTCGGCGGTGCAGATTGCGGTGGCGCTGGCGGGCGCGTTCGAGTGCGGCGTGAACGATCTACCGCTGTCGCTGATCCTGTCGTGGTTCGAGCAGAAGGCGGTGGCGATTTTGCTGACGCTGCTGCACCTGGGCGTGAAAGACATTCGTCTTGGCCCGAGCCTGCCGGCGTTTGTGACGCCGGATGTGTTGAACGTGCTGGTGGAGAAGTTTGACATCAAGCCGGTGGGTAGCGCTACGGAGGATCTGGCGGCGACGCTGGCAACGTAAACGGCTTCGGTGGGGCAAGCTCCACCCTACATACTGACCAGGCATGTGGGTTGCGGACCCGTCACGCGTGGGTTAAGAACCCACCCTACCGCGCAGCGGTGAGGGCGAGGGTGGCCGGGCGGCGTGTTGGAAGAGAATTCAACGGCGACGCTTCCTATGTGTTCGCCGATAACGATAAGGTGAATGGGTGCGATCATGGCAATTCGGAATATTGTGAAGATCGATGAAGATCGGTGCACGGGGTGCGGGCTTTGTGTGACGGCCTGCGCCGAGGGCGCCATCAAGATCATCAACGGCAAGGCGAAGCTGGTTAGCGATATCTACTGCGATGGGTTGGGGGCGTGCCTGGGGCACTGCCCCGAGGACGCTATCACCGTCGAGCAGCGTGAGGCGGCTGAGTTCGACGAGGAGGCGACGAAGGCTTACCTGGCGCAGCAAGAGAAGAAAGACGGGCCGCCGATGGCTTGTCCAGGTCTGGCGATGCATGAGTTTGACGAGAAGGCGCCGGAGGCCGAGACCGAGATCGGCCCGCTCGCGTCGCAATTGCGGCATTGGCCCGTGCAGTTGAAGCTGGTGGCGGCCACGGCGCCGTACTTCAAGGATGCGAATCTGCTGCTGGTGGCGGACTGCGTGCCCATTGCAATGGCTGACTTCCATCAGAAGTTCCTCAAGGGTCGAGCGGTGGCTATGGGATGTCCCAAGTTCGACGATGGGCAGGCGTATATCGAGAAGCTGGGCAGTATTCTGCGGGCCAACACCATACGCAGCCTGACGGTGGCGCATATGGAAGTGCCTTGCTGCTCGGCGTTGACGCGGATCGCGCGGGAGGCGGTCGCGAGCAGTGGCAAGGCGATGCCGTTTGAAGATGTGACCGTGGGTCTGCGCGGCGACGTCGTTCGCAGCGAGACGGTCACAGTCGAAGCGCCCGTGCAGAGATAGGCAGTGACACGATGGATATTGTGCGACAGATCCTGGTGGATTTCTGGGCAACGATTGCCGAGATGTCGCCGTACCTGCTGTTCGGGTTCTTCGTGGCGGGGGTGCTTTCGGTCTTGATCTCGCAGCATGTGGTGGAGCGGCACCTCGGTGGTCGGGGGATGCTGCCTTTGCTGAAGGCGAGCGTCTTCGGGATTCCGCTGCCTTTGTGCTCGTGCGGCGTGATCCCGGTCGCCGTCTCGCTGCACAAGCATGGGGCGAGCAAGGGGGCGACGATTGCGTTTCTGCTGTCGACGCCTCAGACGGGCGTGGACAGCATCTTCGTGACGTACAGTTTGCTGGGTCCGGTATTTGCCATCTTTCGGCCGCTGGCGGCGCTGGTGACGGGGTTGTTCGGGGGTTGCCTGGTCGACGTGTTTGGGAAGCATGGGGAGCGGGCCGAGGCACCGGCGCCCTGTTCGGACGAGTGTTGCAATGAGAAGGGCGTAAAGGGGAGACTGCGCAACGGCGCCAAGTACGCGTTCGTGACGTTGCCTCGGGACATCGGCAAGGCGATGCTCGTGGGGCTGTTGATTGCGGCGTTGATCTCGGTGGTGGTGCCGGACGGGTTCTTTGCGGAGAAGTTGGGGCGGGGTATCGGGGCGAAGCTCTTGATGATGGTGCTGGGGATTCCGCTGTATATCTGCGCGACGGCGTCGGTGCCGGTGGCGGCGGCGCTGATGGTCAAGGGTCTGACGCCCGGGGCGGCGCTGGTGCTACTGATGACGGGCCCAGCGACGAACGCGGCCGGACTGGTGACGATCTGGCGGGCCTTGGGCCGGCGGACGGCCCTGCCGTATCTGCTGGCGGTGGCCGGCTGTGCCCTGGGGGCCGGGATGCTGCTTGATTTCCTCGCTTTCGATGTCAACCTGCCCGTTGTCTCGGCCCACCACCACGAGGTTCTGCCGGCGGTGGTCAAACACATCTCCGCCGTCGTGCTATTGCTGTTGCTCGGCTACGGCATCGTCAGGCCGAAGCGGTCTCACTGATCCCAGGCTCGCCTCATTCTCCCGACGCTCTTCAGCAGGTTGCGGTGGGACAAACTCCAGCCTACCGACGAGCTCATCTCTTCGTCCGCATGGCTTTCTGAACCCATTCGTAGAACTTCGTTCTTCGAATCGGGCGATTCATCCAGGACTGGTCGGGTTCGGGGTCTTGGATGATTTCCTTGACGGACTTAAGTCGCGGCATGGGTTTCGAACTGATGGTTCCTTTGCTCGTTACCCATCGGACTTGCCGGGCCTTCTGTATGGCGAGGACGATGAGGTTCGTCATCTGGCAATCACCGAGGCAGTAGTCCATTACCTCCTGGTGGTTCCCAGCCCGCCATTGCCTCGGTGCATCCTCGGCGTTCATGAGTTTCTTCTGCGGGATGCCCATTGCCTTCGCCACGTTGTCCAGCCCGACGGGGAAACCGGCCTGGTTGAAGAACTGGAACATGGGATCGTAGCTCTTCAAAGCGAGGCGTGCGGCGAGGGCAATGTCATCAGCTTGGTGTCCAATCCATTTCAGGTCGAAGCCCAAGCCATTCCAAGCGCACACCGTGAACCCTTTCTGTTGCATCTCACTGAGGTACTCAAGCAGATCGTGGGCACGTTCCCGCGTCAGGTTCACTGTGGGCCGACCCTCTTCGTCCTCCGAATACCATACGCGTTCCTCGCCGTTGTGTATGGCCGTAGTCCCCACCGAAACATGAAACGGCGCATACTTCTCCATGTCTTCGTATTTCCCAAGCTCGAAGACATCCGATATCTCTATGTCAAAGCTTAGCAGTTTCATGTCTTCTCCAGGCTAACGTGCGCGGATCGGTGGCGACGCGCAGCAGCAGCATCAGTCAATTCGTTGTGGTTTCGTCAGGGGTGCGTTTCCGGGAGGACATTGTGGCATGCGGGGTGGGGCCAGGCAAGGGAAACCTGTGTGAACTGATGGATGATGATTTGTGGTTGATGATTCGGAT
>Ga0272442_10007876_pt1 | contig 13679 bp, 9 predicted proteins | sample SSMForm2O_FD_200262 | JGI IMG/M metagenome (GOLD analysis project Ga0272442, IMG submission 200262) | Marine sediment archaeal communities from Little Sippewissett salt marsh, Falmouth, MA, United States - SSM-Form-2O | ecosystem: Environmental > Aquatic > Marine > Wetlands > Sediment ...
CATCGGTCCCGGCCTTTGGTTCATCCGTCTGCCTCGCAACGGTCCCGGCCGAACGCCTGACGCAGGTGTTCCCGCCCCCGTTCACGGTGCGAGAGTCTACTGAAACCGCCGCCGCGATTCAACTCGAAACCGGCCCTCGGGCGGCCAGCCCGTCTTCCGCCCGGCACAGGCGCGTCCACTCGGCTGTCTCACGCGCTCAGGTCCGGTCGCGGAAGCGCCGGGGGTTGATGCCGTACTTCCGCACGCGTAGGCCCATGATCCGCTCGGTGATGCCGAGCGCCCCGGCCGCTTTGGCCTGGTTCCCGCGAGCGCTTTTCAGCGCGTCGATGATCAGCTCGCGTTCGAGGTTGTCGAGCGACTCCACGAGCGTGCCCTGGTGGGTGGTGCCGCTGGCCTCCGCCGTCTGGAGGGTGGGCGGCATGTGATGGCCGTGGATGACGCCGTCCGTGCTCAGCAGCACGGCTCGCTCTATGCAGTTCTCCAACTCGCGCACGTTGCCCGGCCAGTGATAGCGCATCATCATGTCGATGGCGGGGGTGGAGATCCGCTTGGCCGGTTTGTGCCGGCTCTTGCTGTATTTGTCGGCGAAGTGGTCGGCCAGCAGCAGGATGTCGGTCTTCCGGTCGCGGAGCGGCGGGACGTGGACGGGGAACACGTTGAGCCGGTAGTACAGGTCGGGGCGGAACGTCCCGTCGCTGACAAGTTGTTCGAGGTCGCGGTTGGTGGCGGCGATGACGCGCACGTCGACCCGGATCGGCTCGACGCCGCCCACCCGCTCGAACTCGCGTTCCTGGAGCACGCGCAGCAGCTTGATCTGGGTGGACGCGGTGAGGTCGCCGATCTCGTCGAAGAAGATGGTGCCCCCGTCGGCCAGCTCGAACCGCCCCGCACGCTGGGCGATGGCCCCGGTGAACGCGCCCCGCTCGTGCCCGAACAGCTCGCTCTCCAGGATGCTCTCCGGCAGCGCGGCGCAGTTGAACCGGACGAACGGCCGGCTGGCCCGCGGGCTGTTGTAGTGGACGGCGTGGGCGACCAGCTCTTTGCCCACCCCGCTCTCGCCGCGGATGAGGACCGTGGTGTCGCTCCCCGAGACCTGGGCGATCAGGTCGTAGAGCGCCTGCATGGCCCGCGCGTTGCCGACGATGTTGTCCGGCCGGAACCGGTCCTGGAGCTCCTCCTGCAGGCGGAGGTTCTCGTCGATCAGCCGCTGGCGCTCCTCCTCGGCCGAGCGGCGCAGGCGGACGGCCTGGGCGATCATCGACGCGATGATGGACAGCAGGCGGACGTCCTCGTCCAGCCCGGCCTTGTGGCTGAAGATCCGGTCCGCGCTCAGGGCTCCGATCGTCTCCTTGCCCAGCCGGATGGGCACGCAGATGAACGAGATGTCCTTCTTGCTCAGCCCCTTGCGGGCGCCGGTGCGGTCGACGAACCGGGGCTCTTCGGAGACTCGCGGCACGATGGCCGGCCGGCCCGTCTCGATCACCTTGCCGGTCACCCCTTCGCCCAGCCGGTAGCGTCCGCGCTGCTGTTGTTTCCGCGACAGCCCGTAGGCCGCCTCGATGATGACCTCGGACGTGTCCCGGTTGAGGAGGGCGATCGTCCCCCGCGCCATGTCCAGGTGGTCGGCCATCGCCTTGAGCACGGGGCCGAGGACGTCGTGAAGATCGAGGCTCTGATCGAGGATGCGGCTGGTCTCGAACAGGAGCGAGAGTTCGCGCACCTCGCGTTTGATCTGCGGCTTGCGTCGTGCGGCCATAGCGGGCCCTCCGTCGAGCCTACCGGGCGGTAGCCGGTGCCCTGGAATCCTACAAAATGGTATGAAATCGCCCGCCCCGCGTCAAACGCTATTCGGAACCCATTGCGAGGCGGATCCGGTGCAAGATGGGGAAACGGGAAAAGGGGAAACGGGGGAAAGCAGTTTGGGCTGCCACCCTTCGGCGAGCTCAGGGCGGCAGCAAGAAGCTCTCTCTCCCGTTCTCCCCTTTCTCCTTCTCTTACACAGCCGCCAGACCCCCGCTGAAGCGGGGGCCTGTTCTGGCCCGCCAGGGGCGGACCCGGGAAGCGGCGTAAACGCCGCTCGCCCTGCGAGAAGTGGGGAGGACTCAGCACTTCAGCCACGGGAAGCGCTGCACGCCGTCTGTTCAGTAGGCGGCACTGGGTCCTTTTTTCGCTTGACGCCTTCCGGGCGTGGGACTAGAATCCGAGTCGTGGAAGGGACAGGGCACAGCGGCCATTCTGCCCGTTTTCGACCGGACGTCAGGCGAAGGAGTGCGAACATGCTGAACCACCAGAGGCGTGCGTGCGTGTTGGGCGCGATGGCGATGGTGCTGCTGGGCGCGTCGGTATGCTCGGGCGCCGAGCCGCCGAAGAACCGACTGCCGTTTACGACCCCCGATACCATCGTCGCCGTTCGTATCCGGAACGTGGACGAGTTCGTCAAGAACGCCGGCGCCGCGCTGTCCGCGATCGACGAAGGCGGCGGGCCCATGGCCGAGGCCATGCTCGGCGGGATGATCGGCCAACTGCCGGGCATCGACCGGGCCGGCCCCGCCGCGATCCTTGTGCTGGATCCCCGGAAACACCGGATCCCCGGCGTCGGCGTGGTCACCCTCAAAGACCCCGCCCTGTTCCGGAACGTCCCGATCGGCCGGACGGCGGTGGTGGGCAAGCTCGGCGTGATCGCGCAGAAGGCCGGCGCCCTGAACGAAGTGGTGCAAGCCCTCCGCGAGGGCCGAGTCAAGGCGATCCCGACCCGCGACATGTCGGAAATGGTCGCCGTCGGCGCCGACGTCGGCGGCTTGCTCCAGCGGTTCAAGCTCGAAATCGGGACCGGGATCCAGCTCGCCAAGCTCACGCTGGGCGGGGGCAAGGAAGGTGAGTTCCCCCTCGATCCGGCCAAGCGCCTGACGCTGAAGGCCCTCGACTACGCCGCCAAGCTGGTGGCCGCGACGGAGAAGCAGGCCGGCCCGGCGGAGCTGGCGCTGAGCTTCAACGGGAAACAGGTCACCGGGCACCTGGCGCTCGAGGCTACGCCCAACACCCCGTTCGCCGCGTTCCTCCGCAAGCAGACCGTCCGCCCCAATGCCAAGCTCGCCAACTACATCCCCAAGGACGCGTTCGTCACCGCTGTGGTGGCGTCCGAGCCGGTCAGCCGGGACGCCCTCGCCCTCGGCCTCCTCGAGATCATCTGCGACATCGCCGACGTCGACGAGCAGTCCGCCCGCTCCCTGTCCGGAGCGGTCAAGGACTTCTACGGCAACCTGAGCGGCCTGCACGTCTCCGCGGCCCGGGCGACGCAGGGTGAGATGCAGGGCATCGAACTGCATGGCATCCGCGACGCCGCCGCCTGCCGGACCGGGGTGCGGAAGTTCTATCGGAACCCGGCGCTCGTCAAGATCATGAGCCGGTTCGGGATCACGATGACCCTCACCGAAGCGCACCGGACGTACAACCGCGTCCCCGTTGACAAACTGGAGATGAAGATCAACTGGCAGACGCTGATGGGCGCTCTGCCGTTCCCGCCCGAGATCCGCGAAGCGGCGGTGGCCGCGATCAAACAGGCCCAGACCAAGGACCGCCACGTCATGGAAATGGTCTACGGCACCAGCCTGTTCGCGGTGGTCGACTCGTCGACCGGCACGGCGACGATGGACAAGCAGATCGACCTGATCCGCTCCCGGGTGCCGGACGGCATTGGCACGGTGCCCGAGGTGGCCGCCGCGTACAGCCGCCAGCCGCGAAACGTCAGCGCCCTGTGGCACCTCTCGCTGTTCGGCATGTCGGATGCCATCCACAAACAGACCGCCAAGCAGCTCGCCGTGCTGGGGAAAGAGGGCCCCAACATGATGCCGCCCCGGAACGATTTGCCGGCGAAGGAAACGCCGCTCTCCGGCTCCGTGCGCGTCGAAGGCAACCGGGTTCTCGTCGGCGTCCACGTTCCGATGGCGACGCTCAGCGCGTTCGCCCAGGCGATGAAAAAGCGGTTTCAGGCGGAGATGATGAAGCAGTTCGGGGGTGCCGCGGCGCCCGGCGAGTTCCGCGGCGTGGTGGCGCCGAAACGAGTGGAGTAGCCCCGCTCCGGCAAGGCCGGGCCCGATCGCAGGATCGCGCATGAACGTCGAGTCGTCCGCACCGTTTCGGACCGTCGCGGAAATCTGGGAGAGCGTCCCGCGCCGGCACGGTGAGAAGACCGGGGCCGTCTACCTGGGGCGCGAGCACTCCTACGCCCAGCTCCACGAGATCACCTGCCGCCTCTCTGCCGCCTTCACCGAGCGGTTCGGGCTGACCCGCGGCTCCTTCCTCGCCATCGCCATGCCCAACTGCATCGAGTTCTACCTGGCGTACTGGGCGGCGGTGCGCTGCGGGATCGTCGTCGTCCCCGTCAACACGCGCCTGCTCCCCCGCGACATGCTCGCCGTGGCCGCCGACGCCAATGCCGCACTGTTCCTCACCCACGACGAGCTGTGGCCGGGCCTTGAAGGGCTGGAAATGCCGGCGCCCACCGTCGGCGTCGACGTCGACGCCGAGGGCGTCGTTCCGTTCCGCGAACTCGCCGAGCACGACGGACGGGCCGAGGCCTGCCCGGACATCGCCCCCGACGACCTGATGCTCATCATGCACACGTCCGGCACCACCGGCAAGCCGAAGGGCGCCATGATCCGCCACGCGGACCTCCTGTTCAACATCCGCGTCGCCGAACAGGCCCACGAGCTGACCGGGGACGACGTCCACCTGCTCGTGGCGCCGATGTTCCACTGCACCGCCCTGTACAGCATGCTGCCCGGCTCGGCGTGGCTGGGCAGCACCATCGTCATCGCGCCGGCGCCCGACCTCAACGACATCGTCGATCTCATCGAGACGCACCGCTGCACCACGCTGTTCAGCGTCCCGACCATGTTCCACTTCCTCGCCTCCCGGCCGGACCTCGAGCAGCGCGACCTGGGGAGCCTCCGGCTCCTCGCCTACGCCGGAGCCCCCATGCCCCCCGGCACGATCAAGAAGCTCCGGCAGCAATTCCCCTGGACCAAGCTCCACAACTTCTTCGGCCTCACCGAGACCATCGCCATGACCCACGTCCTGCCCAACGGGGACGCGGACCGGAAGCCCGACTCGATCGGCCTCCCCCTCCCCGGCATCCAGCAGCGGATCGTCGCCGAGAACGGTCGGGATGTGCTGCCCGGCGAGGTTGGCGAGCTGTACCTGCACCGGGAGAACGTTGTCCGCGACTACTGGAACCGCCCCGGCCTGATGGAGAAATCCATCCACGGCGACTGGTTCCGCACCGGCGATCTGGCCACTCACGACGAGGAGGGCTACGTCTACCTCAAGGGCCGCAAGAAGGACATGATCATCGTCGGCGGCGAGAACGTCTACGCCCTCGAAGTCGAGCAGGTCATCCGCAAGATGTCCGGGGTGGCGGACGTGGCCGTGGTCGGCACCCCGGCCACCGGCATCCGCGAGGCGATGGGCGAGCTGGTCCGGGCCGTCGTCGTTCCCGAATCCGGCGCAGCGCTGACCGAGCTGGACGTGAAACGGTTCTGCAACGACAAGCTGGCCGGCTACGCCGTCCCCCAGATCGTCGAGTTCCGCGACATTCTCCCCCGCACCCCCTCCGGAAAAGTCGTCAAGCACGAGCTGTGACCGTTCCTGCTGCGGTTGCAACCGGGCGGTGCAGCCGGTATAATCCCTCTGCCGTGACGGGACGGGGCATCTTCTGCCGAGGATTCCGCGATGGGAACGGGGCCCGCTCCCCAGGCGCCCAAGACACCGGTGTGGGAGCCGATCGCCATCCTCCTGGCCATCGTCGCCCTCTGGCCGATGATCTACGTGCCCGGGCAGCTCTACGCCCAGGTGCTGATGTACGCGGCGGGCGTCTTGATGGTCGTCGTGCTCGTCTGCAAGATACGTCGGATGAAGGCGTTATGGAACCGAGGCAAGAAGGGCTGAACGATGGCTCGTGAGAAAGAGCACGAATCGCTCAAGAAACTCAAGTCGCTCTGCAAGCGGCGCGGGATTATCTTCCCGGGGTCCGAGATCTACCAGGGCTTCGCCAACCAATGGGACTGGGGCCCGCTCGGCGTCGAGATCTGCCGCAACCTCCGCGGCCTGTGGTGGAAGCGGTTCGTCACCGACCGCGAGGACATGGTCGGGCTGGACTCGTCCATCGTCGTGAATCCCAAAGTGTGGGAGGCGTCGGGCCACCTCGAGAACTTCAGCGACCCGCTGGTCGACTGCAAGGGCTGCCGCGAGCGGTTTCGCGGCGACAACCTGCTGGCCGACAAGCTGGGCGGCGAGTTCGACGGGCATCCGCTCGGCGAGATCACGCGGCTCATCGCCGAGCACGGCGTCCGCTGTCCCAAGTGCGGGGGCGAGCTGGGCGAGGCGAAGAAGTTCGGCCTGATGTTCAAGACGCACGTCGGCGCCGTCGAGGAGGATGCCTCCGTCGCCTACCTCCGCCCCGAGACGGCGCAGGGGATCTTCTACAACTTCGGACTCGTCCAGCAGTCGATGCGGATGCGCGTCCCCTTCGGCATCGCCCAGATCGGCAAGGCGTTCCGCAACGAGATCACCACGGGGAACTTCATCTATCGCACCCGCGAGTTCGAGATGATGGAGATCGAGTTCTTCGTGGCACCCGGCACCGAGGCCGAGTGGTTCGAACGCTGGCAGCAGGAGACGTGGGACTTCTACAAGTCGCTCGGGCTGAGCGAGGACAAGCTCCGCTGGCGCGAGCACTCGAAGGAGGAACTCAGCCACTACTCGAACCGCACCGCCGATCTCGAATACTACTTCCCGTGGGAAAAGTGGGGCGAGATCCAGGGCACCGCGTCGCGGACGGACTACGACCTGACGCAGCACCGGACCGCGTCCGGGCAGAAGATGGAATACGAGGACCCGGTCAGCCGCGAACGGTACATCCCCTACGTCGTCGAGCCGTCGTTCGGCGTCAACCGCGCCGTACTCGCCGTGCTGTGCGACGCCTACGCCGAGGAGGAAGTCCGCGGCGAAACGCGGACCCTGCTCCGGCTGAACGACGCGATGGCACCGTGCAAGGCCGCCGTCTTCCCGCTCTCCAAAAAGGACGAACTGATCGCCGTCTCCAAGCCGCTCTTCGACGACATCCGCAAGCGGTGGCCGGCGATCCACGACATCGGCGGATCCATCGGCAAGCGATACCGCCGCCACGATGAGATCGGCACGCCGTACTGCATCACCGTCGACTTCGACAGCCTCGACGACCACGCGGCGACCGTCCGCCACCGCGACTCCATGCAGCAAGACCGCCTCAGCCTCGACCGCATGGTGGAGTACCTCGAGGACAAGCTGGGCGCATAGGAAGCGCCAGAGGACGCCGCGTGATCGATCCCCAAGGGCTTGCCAAGTTTACGGACCACGACGTGATCCTCGAACCGGACGAGGACACGCCGGAGTGGTGGGCGGGGGCGCCATCGGTCGCCCGCGCCGCCGACGGCACGTTCGTCCTCGCCGCCCGGATGCGAGAGGGCCACTCGCCCCGCGGCCGGCGCGGCTACGAGGTCCGGCTCCTCCAGAGCGACGACGGCATTCACTTCCAGCCGCTGAAGTCGATCCCGCGCGAATCCATCCCCATCCCCGGCTTCGAGCGCCCGGCGCTCGTCCGCGATCCCAAGGCGGGGACGTTCAAGCTCTACCTGTGCGGGCCGTGGCAGGACGGGCCGTGGTGCATCCTGAAGCTGGACGACGCGGACGATCCCGCAGACTTCGCGCCCGAGACCTGCCGGCCCACGCTGACCGCCGCGCACTGCGGCTGCGCCGGCGTGGTCCAGTTCAAGGACCCGTTCGTCGCCTACCTCGAGGGCCGCTACCACATGCTCGTCATCGGCTGCCAGAGCGAGGTCGAGCGGACGTACCACTTCACCAGCGACGACGGCGAGACGTGGGAGCCGGTCGGCCGCGGGCTCGCCTTCGAGTGCGCCGGATGGCACAACTTCTACACCCGCCCCGCGTGCCTCGTCCCCATGGGAGTCGGCCACCTGTTCGTCTACGAGGGCTCGCACAACACCTGGCACGACCCGCCGTACAACATCGCCACCGGCTTCGCCTATACGCTCGACCTCAAGACGTTCACCGACCTGACGCCGTCGGAGCCGGCGCTGAAGAGCACCACGCCCGGCGACTACCACACCTGGCGCTACTCGCACTGGCTGTGGGTCGGCGACGAACTGTGGGCCTACGCCGAGTGCGCCCGCCCGAACAACACCAACGAGATCCGCCTCTTCCGCCGGCCCCGGCCATCGCCCGACCCGGGTTGACACGGCACCGCAGCGGCGGTAACCTCCCAGGCGAGGACACGCTCCGAGCGGAGCTCCCGATGTGCGGCATCGCCGGAATCCTGGGACTCGAAGCGGACGCCGCCGACCACGCCGTCCGCGTGATGGTCGGCCGCCTCCGCCATCGCGGGCCGGACGACGCCGGCGCCGCGGCATCCGGCCGGTGCGCGCTCGGCCAGGCACGGCTCCGCATCATCGACCTCGAGACCGGCCACCAGCCGATGGCCAATGAGGACGGCTCCGTCCTCCTCGTCTGCAACGGCGAGGTCTACAACTTCCCCGAGCTGCGGCGCGGCCTCGAATCGCGCGGACACACCTTCCGGTCGAAGAGCGACAACGAGGTCATCCTTCACCTGTACGAGGAGGACGGGCCGGCCTGCGTCGAGCGGCTCGACGGGATGTTCGCGTTCGCGCTGTGGGACGCGGCCAGCCAGCGCCTGTTGCTCGCCCGCGACCGCCTCGGCGAGAAGCCGCTCGTCTACTACCAGGGCGACGGGCTCTTCGCGTTCGCGTCGGAACTGAACGCGCTGCTGGCGCTCGACGCGATCCCGCGGGTCCTCGACCCGGCGGCGCTGCATCAGTACCTGTCGTACCTGGCGGTGCCGTTCCCACGGACGATCTACCGCGATGTCCGGAAGCTTCCGCCGGCGCACCGGCTGATCGTTGAGAACGGAGAATCACGGCTCGAACGCTATTGGGACCTCACGCCCCAGCCGGAGGACCTGTCGCTCGACGAGGCGGCGGACCGCGTTCGCGCCGCGGTCGAGGACGCCGTCCGCTCGCGGCTCGTGTCCGACGTCCCGCTCGGCGCGTTCCTCAGCGGCGGGATCGACTCGTCCATCGTCGTCGGCCTGATGAGCCGCCTCGGCCACGAACCCGTGCGCACGTTCAGCATCGGCTTCGGCGACCCGGCCTACGACGAGCTCGACCACGCGCGGACGGTGGCCGAATCGTTCGACACCCGGCACACCGAGTTCGAGGTGACCCCGGACGCGGTCGAGGTGCTGCCGCTCCTGGCCAAGCGCTACGGCGAGCCGTTCGCCGATCCCTCCGCCATTCCGACCTACTACCTCGCGAAAAGGACCGCCGAGCACGTCACCGTGGCCCTGACCGGCGACGGTGGCGACGAGTCGTTCGGCGGCTATCCGCGGCACGTCGCGGCGCGGGCCTGCGGCCAGGTCGACCGGATCACCCCGTCCCTCAGCAAGCTCGCCGGGCTCATCGGCTCGCTGGTGCCCCGGGGCCAGGACCGGAAGAGCATTCTCACCCGGGCGCGGCTGCTGCTCGACGCGATGCCGCTCCCGCCCGCGAAGCGACACGCCGCCTGGCTCGCCTATGCGTCGGAGGCGGACAAGTCGCGCCTGTACGCGCCCGCGTTCGCCGAGATTACGAAAGACCTCGCCCCGCAGCGGACCTTCGCCGAGCACTACGCGCGCTGCCGGGCGCTGAACGACCCGGCGACCGCGGCCATGTTCGCCGACCTGATGGCCTACCTGCCGAACGACCCCCTGGTAAAGATGGACATCGCCACGATGGCCAACGGCCTCGAAGCCCGGGCCCCGCTGCTCGACCACAAAGTCGCCGAGCTGGCGTTCCGCATCCCGTCCCGGCACAAGCTGCGCGGCGGGCGTGGAAAGCTCGTGCTGCGGCGCGCGTTCCGCGACCTGTTGCCGGAGTCGATCCTCTCGCGTGGGAAGATGGGATTCGGCGTGCCCATTGCCCGCTGGCTGCGGCATGACCTCGCCCGGTTCGCGGAGGCGGCGCTTTTCCAGAGCGAGACGATTCTGTGGGAGGTCTTTGCCCGCGATCGCGTTGAGGCGATGCTTGGGCACCACGCGACCGGCAAGGCCGACCACGCCTACCCCATCTGGACGCTGCTCTGCTTCGAACTATGGGCGCGGGAATACAACCCGACGCTCCCTTGACCCACGCTCCCTTGACCACGCGCCGTTGACCACGCGCCGTTGAACCATGCGCCGTTGAACCACGCTTTCTGTTGAAGCCTGTTCATGGTTCCCGCCCTTCCCTGCCAAGTAACGTGTATACTTAAACGGCTCAGCTGCTCATTTTCAGTCGCCGCGTTATATGCCGAAGATAGCACCGGAATACGTCGACGGAGAGGCATGTAAGTTGTTCTATTATAGCCTCATAGGGAATGTCATCTTGTTGGGGGGAGGCGATGAACTGAAAGAGCTCCTTGGATATTGCAGGGAACATGTATAATATAAGTGCGCAGCTGCTCATTTTGAGTATACACGTTTATGAGATGATTTGGAGGGAATATGAGAAGGCGAGTGGCGGTCGAAGGGGCGGATTTTCACATGGCGTTGTGGATGCTCGCGCGACGGAGCGACCTGGGGCCGGCTATCGAGTTGCTCCGGACACTGTACGACGTGGTCGACGACTGGGCAGCCCGGCGGTTTCTGCGGAAGCTGGAACAGGAACGCAAGGTGGAGATATCGCGGGCCGGCCGCCAGAATTTCTATCGGGCAATCGCGCCGGTTTCCGTGGATGATATCGTCGCAGCCAAGAAGGAGCGGCAGGATGCAGGCTGGGGCGGGCGCTGGTGCCTGGTGACCTACGACCTGCCGCAAGACGCGGCTGGGATGCGGAAGAGGCTGATTCGGTCCATGCGACGGGTGGGGATGGGACGCCTGAATCAGAGCACGTGGGTTTCGCCGTATGACTGGTCCGAGACGGTCTCCGCCGAGGCGTCGGCCCGCGGCGGCGCAACGTACCTCGACTGGATCCGCGATGGCGATCTCGCGCTGCACTGCCCCGTTGCCGAGGCCGTCCACCGCATGTGGCCGCTCAAGAGGCTGTCGGGCCGGTACCGGGAGATCGCGAAACGGGCGCGGGCGCTGGCCGAGTCATCGCTGGGGCGTGCCGGGCTGCGGAACGCGCTCCGCACGGTCCGGAGTTGGGCGGTGATCGAGGCGGAAGATCCGATGCTGCCGGCGGAGCTCCTGCCGAGCGATTGGCCGTCGGCCGATGTTCGCGACGCCGTCCTGGCGCTGCGGCGCCGGGTCTCGCAGACGATGGCCGGCGTTACGTAGTCCTCGTGCGGCAGCTCGCGGACCTCGCCCCGGGCGTTGCCCGGCGCGCGTTCATTGCTCTGCCGGTGATTCAGACGAGGTCTTCGCCCCCGGCGTACGCGGTGTCCGGGTCGGCCGGCACGGCGAGGGGGATGGAGCCGGACGCGGGGAAGCGCTGGACGGCGCTGCCGGACTGGAGCAGGCGGACGAAGAAGGGCGCGTCCTGTCCCCGGCGGAGGCCGAGCGTTTCGAGGGGGACGCCGATCTCGATGATGCGTCCTTGCGCCGCGTGGACCGCCGGATCGGCGACGGCCGCCCCGCCGTCGGGATCAAACCGGATCACGGCCGCCGGCTCGGCCCGGCCTTCGAGCCACAGTTCGACGGTCAGCTCGCCGGATTGACGCGGGATCTCCGCCAGGTCGAGCCGGAGGAACAGGGAATCGGGGCCGAGCCCGAACTGGAGGGCGGTCGCCGGGACCAGTTCGGAGCGCTGCCTGGCGCCGGCGCCCCGGGTCTGGGTGCAGGTGCCGGCCCCGAGCCATTCGAAGAAACTCGTCGGCCGCCCGTCGACCTGGACGTCGATCATGCGGCGCGGCGGTTCGATGGATTCACGGACCACCTGGTCGGTGATCGGGCGGAGCAGTTCGTCGGGCGGGCGGGCGCCGAGGAGTTCGTAGATTCTCCGGAGCCGGCGGCGGAACAGGGAGTCGAACTCCGCATCGCCGCCGGTCGCGTGGTCCTCGCCGTACCACCAGAACCAGTCGCTGCCCTCGGCGATGTAGAGATTGTCGAGCGCCTCGGCGGCCCGGTCGGGCTGGACGCCCTCGGCGACGCGGGCGGCGTAGAAGTTCCGGGCTCGGGCCAGGCTCTCCCAGCCGCGATTCTTCTCCCAATGGCCGACCCACGACGCGAAGCTGCCGCTGATCCACGAGCCGGGCGACACGTGGGCTAGTTGGCGGCCGGCGCCGAACTCGGCAAGGTAGTCGCGGATGCGAACCGTCTCGATGTCCGGGGCCTCGGAGAGCAGGCGGTAGAAATGCCGCACGAAGTCGACGCCCTGGCGGGGGTAGTGCTCCCAGCAGTTCTCGCCGTCGAGGGCGATGAGGACCAGCGCGTTGTCCGGCGCCCGGCGCCGCGTCGCTTCGAGCCGGGCCATCAGGTCCTGGGCCGCTTCGAGCGGATCCCGCAGGTGCTCCCGAAAGCCGATGAGGTCGGACAGGACCTGGTCGCGGAAGACGACGACCACCTCGCCCGCGTCGCAGGTGAAGCGGTAGGGGGCGTACAGGGTCTCGGGCTGCTCGACGGCGCCGTCCGGGCCGCGCGGGAACGTGATGCCCAGGGTCCGGGCCAGGAGGTCTTCATCGGTGGCGACCCACCCCACTCCGGCCGCGGCGAACAGGGCCAGCGCGTCGTCACTGACCGCTCCTTCGGAGGGCCACATGCCGCGGGGCCGGGCGCCGAACTTGTGTTCGTGGTGGGCGAGGGCCCGTTCGATCTGCGCTGCGGCGTCCTCCGGGGCGTGGGGCATCGCCGCGGGCCGCGCCAGGTCCGGTTCGTCGGAGAGGGCCTGTTGGTGGTCGCACAGCAGCGGGACGACGGGATGGTAGAAGGGCGACGTGGTCAGCTCGAGCTGCCCGGACTCGGCCAGCTTGCGGTGGAGGGGGACGATTTCGGCCAGGATCTCGCGCTGCCGGTCGAGGACGTAGCGCTTGTCTTCCTCGGTGAACTCGCGTCCGCGGCGGACGAGGCCGAGAAGCTCGTCATCCTGTTCCAGGACGGTGGGGTGGCACCACGCGAGATTGCCCCACACCTGGAGATCTCGGAGTTCGGGGACGGAGAACGTGCGGGCGGCCTCGTCGCCGGTCTTGTGGGCGAAGTCGCGCTTGGCGAACAACTGGCGATACCGGGGATGGGGGTCGATCATGCGGCGCCGGTTCGCGGTGAAGAAGGTATTGAGCAGTTCGGCGGCCTGCTTGGCGGAGAGGGAATCGGCGGGGGTGCGGGCGAGGATCATCGCCGTGTCCGTCGCCCCGGTGTGATACTCGTCGATCTGCCGGAGGAGCGAGGGGACGAAGTTGACCCCCTGCTTGAGCGACGGGAACTCGGCGAGCAGGCGAGCCATCCCGATGTAGTCCTTGATGCCGTGCAGCCGTACCCAGGGCAGGGCGAAGTGGCCGGTGACCGGGTCCCTGTAGTACGGCTGGTGGTGATGCCACAGGAAGGTGACGAGGAGCTTGGCCATCAGGCGTAGACTCTGTAGTCGATCTCCGGGAAGATGGTATCACGGCGTTCGAGGTCGCTCAACCAGGGCTCGTCGATCGTGCCGCGTTCGAGG
>Ga0272442_10007877_pt1 | contig 13679 bp, 13 predicted proteins | sample SSMForm2O_FD_200262 | JGI IMG/M metagenome (GOLD analysis project Ga0272442, IMG submission 200262) | Marine sediment archaeal communities from Little Sippewissett salt marsh, Falmouth, MA, United States - SSM-Form-2O | ecosystem: Environmental > Aquatic > Marine > Wetlands > Sediment ...
CAATTTTTCAATCAACGGCCTGTTGGGATTCGATATGTACAAAAAGACCGTTGGGGTGGTCGGAACGGGGCGCATCGGCCGTACGCTGATTCCGATTTTGAAAGGATTCGGCATGGACGTTGTGGCATTTGATCTTAAACCCGATGAGGATTCTGCCCGCCGGATGGGTTTCCGTTACGTGACCTTAGATGAATTATACGCCCAATCCGACATCATTTCGCTGCATGCGCCCCTGACCTCCGATACCTTTCACATGATTGATGAGAAAAGCATTGCCAAGATGAAGGACGGTGTTGTTATCATCAACACTAGCCGGGGCGGGCTGATCAAGACCGAGGCCCTGATTGAGGCCTTAAAGGACAAAAAAGTCGGGTGTGCCGGTCTTGATGTCTATGAAGAAGAAAGCGAATATTTCTTCGAGGACTTTTCCTCAACGGTTATCAGTGACGATCATCTGGCACGGCTGCTGACGTTTCCCAACGTCCTGTTGACTTCGCATCAGGGATTCTTCACCCGCGAGGCCCTGACCAATATCGCCCGTACGACACTGCAGAACCTGACGGATTATTTCGCCGATAAGCCGATGGTTAACGAAATTTGTTATCACTGCGGCAAAGACGCCTCGCAATGTTTGCGTAAGAAAGGTCAGCGCTGTTTTCCTTAACCGGCGCGTGATTCCCGGAAGCGTTTTGTTGATGGACCACAAGAAACTGGCCTTGATCCACATTATCAAGCGCGAGCTGAATCTCAGCGACGAAACTTACCGCGAGATCCTGCAGCAGGCGGCCGGTGTCAAAAGCGCCAAGGATCTTGACGCGGCAAAGTTTCGGAAGCTGATGAACCATTTTGTTCGCAGCCCCTATTACCGCCTCAATGCGCGCGGTTTGACTTTGCGACAGAAAATGCTGATCCAGTCTTTGGCCCGCGATCTCGGGTGGGACACCAGACACCTCAATAATTTTATCCTTAAATATTATCACCAGCCCGGTAGCCGGAGTCTGAGCCGGGGCGAAGCTATGAAATTGATCGAGTCCCTGAAGCAGGTTCGTCAGCGGCGGAGGAAAGGGATGAAATAAATAGAAAAGATATCGATGCATAGCAAGCGGCTTTCGGGAAAACGAGGTTTGTTGGGTTCATGGGATTTGTTGGCACGAATGTCTTCATGAAACAAATGGGACAAACGCAATAAACCCAATAAACCCAATAAACTCAATGAACCCAATGAACCCAATGAACGCAATAAACTCTTCAAACAATGAAAAAGATCGCCTTCATCAAGATCGGGACTTTTTCGGGTAAGAATGATTTTGTCCTGAAATTTTTTGAAGAATATTTTCCGAACGTTGACGTCGAGATCGTTGATATTTGGAAAGATTTGGTACCCTATGTCAGTTTTGATAATTGGGCGTGTGCTCTGCATGAATATGGGCCGAGGGTTTTATGGAATAATTACGCAACCGCGGTATTACGCACGAACCATCTGTTTGAGAAAGTCCGCCGGTCTTTGTCCCGCAGATTGAATCCCTCTGATTTCCTTTTTTCTTTTCAAACCGGATCTTTTTTCGACTGTTCTTTAGAGGATGTCCCGCATTTTGTTTATACCGACGCGAGTCAGGCTGGCATAACCCGGCAATTTTCTTTGGCACGCGAGCCTCTGGGGGCGTTCATGTGGCATGAAATTTTTCAAAGTGCTAAGCCCGGCTGGATTGAGCGTATCCGCAAGGAGATTGCTATGGATATTCAGATTGATTTTGTTCATAACCCCCATAAGTTTGCACGGGAGAAAATAATATATGACCGGGCCGCGCGTATTTTTGCAATGAGTGATTATAACCGGCAAGTTTTAATCGATGATTACCGTTGTGCGGTTGACAAGGTTGTCTGTGTTTATTCGGGGGCTCATATTCGACCAGGGGAAGTCGATCCGCCGCGCCCGTACGAACGAAAGAATATTTTGTTCATCGGTTCGGAGTGGGAGCGCAAAGGTGGGCCGGAATTGGCCGCGGCCTTCATTAAGGTTAAGGACGTTCATCCGCAGGCGAGTTTGACCGTGATCGGATGTTCCCCGCCGTTAAGGATCGATCGCTGCCGGGTCTTGGGTAAGTTATCCCCGGAGGAGGTTGCTCAGCATTATCGCCAGGCTTCTGTTTTTTGCGTTCCTTCGCGGGTGGAGGCCTTCGGCAATGTTTTTATCGAGGCCCAATATTTCAAACTGCCGGTTGTAACCACCCGGACCGGTGCTTTACCCGAGATCGTCGCAGAAGGCCGCAGCGGTACCTTGGTGCCCCCGCGTGATAGTGGCGCCCTGGCTGCGGCTTTAATTGATCTTTTGAATAATCCCCAGCGCTGTGTCGAATGGGGCCAAGCAGGGGAAATGCTGATGCGGCAACGATATGCATGGAAAGAAACTGGGACTAAAATGTTTGAATGTATCCAGCAAAGTTTGAATGCTAAAATCGATTTCCCTGACCCTGTTTCTGAACGATGAAAAACAATGTCCTTTTTCCCATTTCTATGATAAATTGCAATTTGATTTTAAATATTTTGCGTAAGACTCTCGTTTGGTGTACAGTAATGTTTAAAAGAAAACTTATAATAGGGGGCATCTATGATTAATATTAGTGCCGACGTTCAAAATATTCTCGCTGCCGCACAGGCAAAAGCCGGAAAAGGGCAGGTTGACTTGTCGACCAGTACGGTCGAGATTTTGGATACGATTCTTGGATGCGCTGTCCAGGAACGGGCCAGTGATATTCATATCGAACCCTTCGAGCATTTTACCCGAGTCCGGCTCCGCATCGACGGTCAACTCATGAATGTTTTGGAGCTAGATAATCAATATAACATTAATATTACAAATTGCATTGAAGTGATCTGCAACCTCCATACCGACGCGGCCATGAAACGCACCTCCCAAGACGGCCGTTTCAGTCGGTATATCGGCATCCAAAACTATGATTTCCGCGTCGCGACTTTCCCGACCATTGCCGGCGAGAAGATGACGATCCGGATTCTATACGAGGATAACGGTCTTTATGACATCACCAATCTCGGTTTGACCGATTACGATTTGAACCGGTTGGAAAAACTCTTGCAGCGCACCGAAGGCCTGGTGGTCGTCAGCGGCCCCACGGCCAGCGGAAAGACAACCACATTGTACGCGATTCTTAACCGGTTGCATTCGATCCACCAGAATATCGTTACCCTCGAGAATCCCGTCGAGTACCGGATCGCCGGCATGAACCAATGCGAAATCAATACCAAGGCGAATTTCGGATTCGCGGAGGGCTTAAGAGCGATCCTGCGTCAGGATCCGGATATCATTCTGGTGGGCGAGATCCGTGACCAGGAAACGGCCGATACGACTATTCGGGTTGCGGTCTCGGGGCACCTCGTCTTCAGCACCATTCACGCCCGCGGCTCGATCGGCACCGTGGTGCGTTTAATGAATATGGGCCTGGAGCCGTTTATGATTTCGTATGCCCTGAACGGTTCGATCGCCCAGCGCCTGGTTCGGCGGGTCTGTCCGCAATGCCGCGAGCCAGTCAAACCGGATGTGCGCATCTTGCATTATCTGCACAACGAGTATGGCTTGGATTTGAACGAAGTGCTTTATCATACTGCGGCTGGCGAAGAAAAATCGCAGGAGACGGTTCCGATCGAGGAGATGACTTTTTACAAAGGCAAGGGCTGTGATTTTTGCAATCAGACCGGATACCGCGGCCGGGTGGCCATCTTTGAGATCGTGATATTTGATGATGAGATGCGCGAAGCGATTCTTCAAAAAGCCCCCATGAAAGAGATTTATCGCGTGGCGCAGGCGCGCGGATTCCGTCCCTTGGCTCAGGATGGGCTGATCAAGGTCAAGCAGGGGCTGACAACCTTGGAAGAAGTGTATTCCGTTTTGGTTAATTGATTTTTTTCTTCAGGTGTCCCAAACGCAAGGTTCGGTTCGACGGTATTGTGACAGACATAACCTTCTTTTCTGTTTCTTTTTATCCTTCAATTTTCTTTCCGCTCTATTCTTTTCGGCCTTCCGGGTCATTTTCTTATCGGCAGTGACTGCATTCTTGGGCTCGGCGATAACGATCATCCAGTCCTGAGTTTTGCTGCCGATCTCCGGCCGGTAGCAAAAAGGACGTTTTGTAAGCGTTTCTTGATGAAATTTTCATCCCCTCAGTCGTCATTGCTTTTATGTCGTGGAGAAAAAGAGATAGGTGTTATGATAATGGAAAGCCAAACAACATGAAAATCAATCTCGCCATTATTCTCTGACGGCGGCGGGATAACTGCCCTTTATCAGTATTTTCGAACAGAAAGAAACCGTTTGACGAATCGCTTGTCAAAAAGTCTGGCTCATGTAGAATAGGAACGAGGTTGTTGGGAGATGGGCTGTGCTCTGGGGATTCGTACGATCTTTCGGAGTCAGGGGGATTTCTCGGTTTCGATTCATGTCATACTTAAACCAAAGGAGTGAGGCATGGTCAAAACGGGTCAAAAACCGGGGCTGGGGACATACATCTGTACAATCTGCGGCGATAGCGTGGTTTTGAAAAATGAACAGGAGGCCTTGCCGCTTTGTCCCAGTTGCGGTGCGACGACATTCGAGCAAGAAGAGGAACAGAAGCAAGCGGACGGATAAAGGGCCTATCGCGGTTAGGAGGAAGATGTGTCAGGGCAATGGAGTCCCGACCGATATCCCCGAGAGCGGGCGGTCTGGGTGTTATTTCGGGGTATGCAGGTCGGCCTTTTAGGGTTGTGTCTGTTAATTCTCTCCGTCCCGGCCAGGGCCTGCCGAACCCATTCCGATTGCCTTATTAAGGAATGCTGTCCGCGGGCGCTATGCGTCAATAAAAATAAAGCCGCTCAATCCTGCCCGTATCCGCATTATCATTGCGACGATTCTTATTGGCCCGCCCAGCAGGCCTGCGGTTGTTTTGAGGGGACCTGCCAACCGTCGGAAGGCTTATATGAGAGTTATCGGGCGACCGAATTGGAGGCTATGCGCCTTTCTTACCAGAGACTCGATCCTGAATCTTTGCGTTTGTGCGATCAATTGCATGGCCGCTATCTTTTTGAATGCTATCGCAAGGTCGCCGAACAGTTGTTTGAAGTCAACATGGGCGGAGCCATCCGGGTCTGCGAGCATCTGGCCCGGGGATATTATTCGCATGTTCATGATGATCTGAAAATCTATCAGGAGTGTTTTACCAGCCTGGCACTGAAGTTGGCCCAAAAGAACAATTCCCTGGCTTTTGAATTATGCGACAAGGCTTGGCAGCATCCCGTGGATCCGCCACATGTCGGAGATTACCGTCTGGCTTGTCACCGCGAGGTCACGCGTCTGTTCGCCGAACAAAACCTGGATAAAGCCTTGACGGTTTGTGATGAACAGCGCGGCTATGAACGGGAATATTGTTTTGAGCAACTGGCCATACAGATGAAAAATCCCGCCCTGTGCGAACCGTTAGAGGCCAATGTCCGGACCGATATCGATTTGACCCCGGATCAGTGTTATCTCGACATGGCCCGTCACTGGAAGGATGAGACCCTTTGCCAACTGATCACTGATCCTCCTCAGAGAAAATATTGTTTGTGGGCTGTTCGTAAAGCCCAATAGGTGGAACTGATCCGACTGTAAAAAATTCTTCGTCTATGAAAGTGTGGGGGCCATCAGGAGAATCCACTCCGGCAAAATTTTATCAGGCCGAAATATTTTATTTTAGAATGGGGCTGGCATGGATTTGGGCCACGACATCGCTCCACGGCATTCCTCCCAGCGGAGTTCATTCCTTATTGAATTTCAATTTCCGCAGTTTTCGCCGTCTTCCTGGCAGTTGGGGCACGGGCCATTGATGCAATGGAGCCCGCGGTTGGGATAGAGGCTGTTATAACGGATACCCCATCCCCGCGCGGTTAAGACGTCAACAATATAGGCATTAGAGGAAGGGATATATTGGTAGGATAGATAGTCGTTGTTGGGGATTTGCAGGTCGAAATGATTATTGATGCTCAAGCGGTTAGGCAAAGTATAATAAGGATATTGCCCGGTAATTTCTTTGATTTTTTCGAGATGTTCTTGGATTACCTTGATTTGGGCGATAGCCTCGCGTTCGAAGTTTTGCTGCACGGCCCGGAAAAAATTGTTCAACGTCAAACCGGAAAGAATCCCGATGATTACAACCAGAATCACGAATTCCATGATGCTGATGGCTTTGATGTTGTGTCGCATGTGATCGGATACAAAGATTAAAAAGATACATCCATTAAAAAAAGTATATCAGAAACGGATGGGGGAGAAAATCAATATTTGCATCAATTTTATTTTAGGAAAGAATATCAGAATGGCCAAAAAATAATTGAAAAAGAATGGGAATGGGGACAGGGAGAATCAGGGGCAGCTGGTGGCGTCGCAGGTCGGACAGGCTCCGGATGAACAGTAGGTCCGCGAGCCGGAATCATCGTAAGCCACTGACCAGCCACTGACCGTTCCGATTTCGATAATATAATACGGCTTGCCTGCGCCATCGTAATATGTGTATTTATAGCTAGTGAAAAAATCGTTTTGGGGAATTTGAAGCCCCAAGGCGGTGTTGATGGCATCTCGGTCATTAAGATCGGTGGTGGGATAAGTTTTCTTTGTCCGCCATTCAAACTCCAAAGTGTTTTGAATCAAACGCAATTGCATGAGGATATCGCGTTCGTAACCCGTTTGGAGTGCCTTCAAATAATTATTCAAGGCCAGGCCGGCAATGACAGCGATGACGATAACAGTAACAGTAAGTTCGATCAGGGTATACCCTTTCAGGTTTGACATTTGCGACTCCGTATGATTGGGAAAGGATGACTCTTCCAATGCAAGGCAATTCAACTATAGCATAGTCTTGAAAATTATACAAAATATACTTATAAAAAGCAAATTCCTTAGGTGGAATTCTGTTCTCGCGTCTGGTCAAAAGAAAAGCCTGGATTTTTTTGCCTGGGCTTGATTCAAAACAATCATCATGCAAATCGCAGCGTTGATTATTTTAATAGTTTTTTATTGCGTTGGTTTTGGAGCCATATTTTTTACGAGTGTCGGCACGTTGATTATTATGACCGGCGCAGTGATTTATGCCCTTTTGACCGGGTTTGAGGTTTTGTCTTTCTCGCATATCGGAATGATCTTAGGATTGTATTTTACCGGTGAGATTTTTGAATTTTTTTTAGGATTCTGGGGCGCGCGACGTTTCGGAGCCTCCCGTCAAGCCGCCTGGGCGGGTATGCTCGGTGGTTTGATCGGGGCTCTGATCGGCTCGCTCTTTTTGGGGGTGGGCGCCTTTATCGGCACCTTAATGGGTATTTTTACAGGCGTCCTGGTTGTTGAGATGCCCCGTCACAAGGATTGGAAGCGGGCTATGACCGCAGGGACAGGCGGCATTTTGGGACGGTTAGGGGCTATTGTGACCAAGGTTGTCCTCGCGTTATTAATGGGAGGCATTATGATTTACGATATTATTCAGCATATGGAACGACCATTTTGAATGGTATCCGTCACCGGACCGTTAGCCTGCAGGCAAAATCTTCATGCCTGTTTGGCCTCATCCTCTTATTTTTATTGAAAATGGGAGAACTTCGCTGTCTCCTTCGTTTGTCTTTCTTGACTCCCCTAATCTTTTATGTTAATTTACTGGGATGATTCGGCAGAGAATCGAACAAATTCGCCAGACGATAGACGAAGTTTGCCGAAAAAATGGTCGCGATCCAGCCGGGGTCAGGTTGGTCGCTGCGACAAAATACGCTTCTCTGCCCCAAATTCGGGAAGCGCTGGATGCGGGGGTGATGGATGTCGGAGAAAGTCGGGTGCAGGATGCACAGGTTAAGTTTGCTGAGCTTGAGCACGAGGGACGACGGTTTACCCGGCATCTGATCGGTCATCTGCAGACCAATAAGGTTAAAACAGCCGTTCGTTTATTCGATTTGATTCAGTCTGTTGATAGCCTTAAGCTCATTCGAGAGATTGATCGACGCGCCGGAGAGCTTTCACGGACTATTTCAATTCTGATTGAAGTTAATACGTTCCAGGAAAAACAAAAATTCGGGATCATGCCGGAACAGGTTTTCTCTTTGGCGGATGAGGTGTCCCGGTTGGAGCATGTGGCCCTTCAGGGATTGATGACTGTTGGGCCTTTGACCGAACAGGAAGCGGATATTCGCTCAAGCTTCCGCTGCCTGACCCGGCTGGGCGAAGAGATTAGACAACGTTACCCTTCCGGGCAGAGGATTGAAATGCGCTATATCTCGATGGGTATGACCCATGATTTTATTTTGGCGCTGGAGGAAGGTGCCAATATGCTGAGGATCGGCAGCGCGATCTTCGGATGATATACGACACACGTCACATGCCACACGAAACACGACATAAGTGATGCTGCTGACGTTACGTGTGATATGTGTCGTGTGACGTGTGACTTCTTAAAAGGACTTAACATGAACAAAATCGGCATTATCGGTGGTGGGAACATGGGGGCGGCCTTGATTAAAGGCCTGGTAGGAGATTATACGGTTTGTGTAACGGAAAAGGACCAGCGCCGGGCCTCGTTTCTGCGCCGGCGTTTTGGCATAGCTACGTTGCCTTTAAAAACTCTTGCCCAAAAATCCCAGATATTAATTTTGGCGGTTAAACCGCAGAATTTAGATGAAGTCCTGCAGGAATTAAGCCCTTGGGCAGGCTCAGAGCATTTGATCGTGTCCATTGCGGCTGGAATGATGACCTCTTTTATTGAGAGGAGGTTGGAGGGTAAGACGCGGGTTGTGCGTACGATGCCGAATTTGCCATTGCAGATCGGACAAGGCATCACCGCGGTCTGTAAAGGTCGTTATGCCCGCAAAACTGACTTGGATGAGGTATGCCGATTATTCAATCATGTCGGATGCGCGGTGATCGTTTCAGAAAAAGACATGGATGCGGTAACAGCGATCTCGGGAAGCGGTCCGGCGTATGTTTTTCTTTTCGCGGAATATCTTTTCAAAACAGCCCGCGCTTTGGGTTTGAACGATCATTTGAGTCGTCAATTGATTCAGCGCACATTATCCGGCAGCTTGGCGCTGATGGAAAAATCCAAAGAGTCTCCGGCCGTATTGCGGGCCCGGGTGACATCTAAAGGCGGGACCACGCAGGCCGCGCTTAAGATTTTTTTCAAGCACCGGACGGAAAAAATATTCAAGGATGCATTAACCGCGGCCAAGCGGCGTTCGAAAGAAATGGCGAGAAAATAACGACACACGATAGTTTAAGGTTTAAAGTTTAAGGTGTAAGGTGTAAGGTTTAAAGCGCGGCAACATCCCAACTTTAATCTTTAAACTTTTCACTTTAAACAAGTTATGTGACGTGTGACCTTTAGAAAAGGAGTCCAGCATGGCCAAAGTCGGTATCATCGGGGGCAGTGGTCTATACGAGATTGAAGGCATTGAGGATATCCAGGAAGAATCTTTGATGACGCCCTTCGGCGTGCCTTCCGGAAATTTTATAACCGGTACTCTTGACGGCACAGAGGTGGCTTTTCTGCCGCGGCATGGGAAAGGGCACCGGATTTCTCCGACCGGAATAAATTACCGGGCCAATATCTTCGGCATGAAAAAGCTTGGGGTGGATGCGATCATATCGGTTTCGGCCTGCGGCAGCCTTAAGAAAGAGATCAAACCTTTGGATTTCGTGGTCCCTGACCAGTTCCTGGACCGGACCCGGGGACGGATGGCGACATTTTTTACTGATGGGATTGTCGCCCATGCCTCATTCGCAGAACCGGTTTCTTCGGAGATCACGGAAATTTTGATTAAGGTTTCCCAGGGATTGGGGATCACCGTTCATCCTCAAGGCACTTATGTCTGTATGGAAGGGCCGCAGTTTTCCACCAAGGCCGAATCGAACCTTTACCGCAGCTGGGGGATGGACATCATTGGTATGACGAATTTGACCGAAGCCAAACTGGCGCGTGAAGCCGAGATCTCCTACGCGACTTTGGCGGCGGTAACGGATTATGATTGCTGGTATGTGAGCGAGGAGTCCGTTACGGTTGAGATGATCATCGCGAATTTAAATAAGAATATTGATAATGCTAAAAAGATTTTGAAATCGGCCATCCCCCAGGTCGGCCGTTTAAAAAATTTCAGTGCCCAGGGAGCGATGCAGTTTGCCATCATTACCCAGCGCGACATGATTCCGGAGCAAAAAAAGAAAGAATTAGAAATTCTGGTGGGGAAATATTTGTAAAGACAGGTCAAAGGTAGAAGGTCCTAGGTTTGAGTATTTTAGCGAGTCGGGAATGCCGAGATGTGAGTTAAGCGTAGCGACCCGAACACCGAGGCATTACCGGCGAGCCCCTTTGACCTTTCACCCCTGACCGTTATTAAACTATGAATAAAAATTACTCCAAAACCCTCAATCTTCCGAAGACCGAATTTTCGATGCGGGCCGGGCTTCTGGAGAAAGAGCCCCAGACCCTGGCTCAATGGGAAAAGCAAGGCCTTTATGAAACATTGCGTCGTCAGGCCCGGGGAAACAAACCTTTTATTTTGCATGACGGCCCGCCGTATGCCAATGGCCATATTCACATCGGACATGCCCTGAATAAAGTTCTTAAAGATATCGTGGTTAAGGCGGAGAGTATGCAAGGCTACGATGCGGCCTATGTTCCCGGATGGGATTGCCACGGACTGCCGATCGAGCATCAGTTGTTCAAGAAGCTAAAAAAACGGAAATCCGATGTCGATACGCTGGATTTCAGGAAACAGGCCCATGCCTTTGCCATGGACTTTGTTGCTATCCAGAAAAAAGAATTTCAGCGGCTGGGAGTTTTTGGTGATTGGGAACGGTCTTATTTGACCCTGAACCGTGAATATGAGTATTGGATTCTGCATTCGTTCGCCGAACTGGTTCGGGCCGGATATGTCTATCGCGGCTTGAAACCCGTGAATTGGTGTCCGGTGGATGAGACCGCTTTGGCGGAGGCCGAGGTGGAATATGAAGAACATACCTCGCCTTCGATTTGCGTCAGATTCCAAGTGCGGGAGGAATCAACGCCCCAAGATCTCCCCCGCGGCAAGCCGCTTTCCCTGCTCGTCTGGACAACCACGCCCTGGACGTTGTTGGCGAATACGGCGGTGGCGGTCCATCCGCAATTTCGTTATGCATGGGTCGAAACCGACCGTGAGGTTGTGATTATCGAGAGTTCGCTTAAAGATATTATTCTGGAGAAGGCTGGTTTGAAGGCCCGCCGGGTCCTTCGGGAAGTGGAGGGCCGCGAACTCACGGCATTGTTTTATTCGCAACCGTTCGGCCTCTTGGAACAATGTCCGGTCGTGACCGCCTTATACGTTACCCGTGGCGAAGGGACGGGGCTGGTGCATACGGCCCCGGGGCACGGGCAGGAAGATTTTGAAACCGGGCTGAAATACAATCTGCCGGTATTGATGCCGGTTAATGAAAAGGGTATTTTTGATGATAATGGCGGTAAGTTTAAAGGCCAGTTTGTGTTTAAGGCCAACGATAATATCATTCGTGATCTGAAAGAGCGCGGGCTTTTACTGTATGCCGATGAGGTCAGCCATTCTTATCCGCATTGTTGGCGCTGCAAGCATCCGATTATCTTTCGTGCCACACAGCAATGGTTTTTGAAGATCGACCATAAGAATTTACGCGAGAAATTGATCACGATCATCCGGGATGATGTGCAATGGATCCCGGATGGCGGCCAGGAGCGCATTGCTAGCATGGTCGCTTTACGGCCGGATTGGTGTTTATCCCGGCAACGGCATTGGGGTGTGCCGATACCCGCTTTGAAGTGCCGAGGTTGCGACGGGGCGTATAAACTGTATCCGGAAGTTGTTGAACATTTTGCCAGGATCGTCAAAAATGAAGGAACGGATGCATGGTTTGAGCGGGATATCCATAAGATCGTTCCGGCCGGATTTGTTTGCCCGGATTGCGGTGGAGGGGAGTTCGAAAAGACCTACGACATTCTCGATGTCTGGTTTGACTCTGGGGTCAGTCACCAGGCGGTCATGAAACCGATTTTGGGACATGCGATCCCGGCGGATCTTTATCTGGAGGGCTCGGACCAGCACCGCGGCTGGTTCCAATCCTCATTAATTCCGGCCGTGGCCTTGCAGGGCCGGGCACCTTACCGGGCCGTTTTAACGCATGGTTTTGTCGTAGACGGAGAAGGCCGCAAGATGTCGAAATCCATGGGAAATGTGATCGCCCCTCAGGATATTATCAAACAAAACGGTGTCGACATTTTGCGCCTATGGGTGGCCTCCAGTAACTATCATGAAGATATCCGGCTTTCGAATGAGATCATTGAACGTTTGGTCGATGCCTACCGCAAGATTCGCAACACGATTCGTTACATCCTGGGGAATTTGTATGATTTCGTACCTGACCAGGATCAGGTATCTTATCCGGACCTTTTGGAGATCGATCAATGGGCCCTCTATCAGCTCCAGGCTCTGGTGGCCAGGGTTCGGCAAGCTTATAATGATTATGAATTTGCAAAAGTGTACAAATTAATATATTCTTTCTGTAATGAAGAGTTATCCGGTTTTTATCTTGACATATTAAAAGATCGTTTGTATACTTCTTCATCTTCTTCACGGGAGCGACGTTCAGCCCAAACTGTTCTTTTTCATTTGGTGAGTCACCTGGTACGGTTATTGGCCCCAGTCATCCCCTTCACGGCCGAAGAGATTTTTCGGTTCATGCCGAAAGGCGAACGGGACAGAGCAGCCCACAGTGTTCATTTGTTGGGCTGGACTCCAATTGATGCGGCTTGGGAGAACGAGGCCGTGAACGATAAATTCAAACTTTTCATGCAGCTGCGGCCGTTTGTTTTGAAGGCCCTGGAGGACCAACGCCGGGTTGGTCAGATCGGCAGTTCGTTAGAGGCCAGGTTAGTGTTCGCAACAACCAGTGAACGCGATTTTGATTATCTGCAGGATTTTCAAGATAGACTCGCTGCTTTATTGATTGTATCGCAGGTCGAGATTATCAAGGCCGACCGGATTGAAACGGCTCTTGGAGATTTTTTTCCCAACACGGCCTTACGGATCGAAAAGGCCCGGGGGTTGAAATGCCCGCGTTGTTGGAATTATCGCACCTTAGGCCAGGATCCGGAATACCAGGATCTTTGTGAGCGTTGTGCTTCGGCGGTGCGCCAGAATTCAGCCGGCGGTCAAGATCAAGGATAAAGAAAAAGGAGTACGACGAATGCCAGAAACCAAGATGGATAAAAAGCGATTGGAATCGTTTAAGAAACAACTTTTAAAGATGCGGGAAGATATTTTGTCGGATATCAAAGGCATGAGTTCCGTCAATTCTCCTGATAACCAGCATTCCGACACAGAAAATGCCGGGCACTCAACGCATATGGCGGATGTGGCGACGGATCTGTATGACCGGGAATTTAACTTGGGTTTGGCATCGAATGACCGCGAATTATTGCATAAAATCGAAGACGCCCTCAAACGGATTGAAGATGGAACGTACGGGATCTGTCTCAAAACCAAGAAACCCATCCCCATTGCCCGCCTGAAAGCTATCCCTTACGCCGAATATACCTTAGAGGCTCAGGAGGAGATAGAAAAGGACTCCCGCAACAATAGGTAATCTATCCGGCATATCTTTTCGAAGGAGATTGCGA
>Ga0272442_10007880_pt1 | contig 13677 bp, 11 predicted proteins | sample SSMForm2O_FD_200262 | JGI IMG/M metagenome (GOLD analysis project Ga0272442, IMG submission 200262) | Marine sediment archaeal communities from Little Sippewissett salt marsh, Falmouth, MA, United States - SSM-Form-2O | ecosystem: Environmental > Aquatic > Marine > Wetlands > Sediment ...
GACATCAGACAGTATCCATGGCAGATCCAGCCATACCTCGTAACGGCTTCGCCCAGGACCTCTAGGAACGCGGACCGATCTTCGTCATCTAGAAAGATGTCCTGTCTCGCATTGCCACGAGATGTGATGTGGTACAGGGCCCCCTCGAACTGGATACGCAACGGTCGTGCCGTGGTTTCTCAGTGTAGCATGGATTGATTCGAAAATAAAGCTCTGACCCCTTTGCCCCGCGTCGGCGTTCCGTCCGCGGTGCAACCACGCGCCGTCGTTCGGCAAACGGAACACACGGCGGTTGCGGCCTCGACGGGCCTGGCGGACAATGCCCGTTCATGGCGACAGCGCCAACATCGAGACGGCGAGAAGCAAAGGAGGGACCATGAAGGATCCGGCCATTGAGCTACGAGACGTTCGCATGCAGTATCCGAACGCCGAGCAACCGGTCCTCGATGGGGTGTCCCTCCAAGTTGCATGTGGCGAAGCGGCCGCCGTGATTGGGCCAAGCGGATCCGGGAAGTCGTCATTGCTACGATGCATCACACTGCTCGAACCGGTCATGTCTGGCGAGGTGTTCGTCTCGGGCGATCTCGTACAACGGGGCCGTCCGGATGACGGGGTGCCATCACAGAAGCGGGCTTCGCGCAAGGGGCGTCCGCGGCAATGGGAAGATGCCGAGGTGTTTGTCGATGAAGCGACGTTGCGACAGCGCGTCGGGCTCGTGTTCCAAAGCTTCAATCTCTGGCCGCACCTGACGGTCGAACGGAATCTGATGGAAGCACCAATCCTCGTACGTCGGATCCCCCGGGAGGAAGCCAGGCGATCGGCTCACCGGCTGCTGGAAGAGGTCGGCATTGCCGACAAGGCGCCGGCGTATCCGAACGAGCTCTCCGGGGGGCAGCAGCAGCGTGCGGCCATCGCCCGGGCATTGGCGATGGAACCGGAGATCCTGCTGTTCGACGAAATCACGTCTGCGCTGGATCCGGAAACGGTGTCCGAGGTTCTTACAACCATCGAGACCGTGCGCGAACGGGACGGGATGAGCATGGTGGTCGTCACGCATCACATGGGCTTTGCGGAACGGATCGCACAACGGACCCACTTCCTCGATCAGGGGCGGATCGTCGAATCGGGACCTTCGCGCAGCGTCCTTGGCCAGCCGAAGTCGCCGCGGCTACAGCGTTTCCTGGCGAAGCTCGATCTGGCCCACTAGCAGGTTACGGCTCGTCACAAACCCAAGGGCTACGTACGCGTGGTTGCGCGTCCGTCCAGTCCGCATCGCCATCGGCGCTCGATGTGTCGTAGGGCAGTGCGAGCCAACGTGACCATGGCCAGATAGACCATCCCCACGACGAGGAAGGTCTCGAAGAATCGAAAGGATGCGTAGGCTTCCAGCCGTCCCGCGCCCGTGAGATCCACCAGGGTCACCAAGTAGGCGAGTGAGGAGTACTTGATCAAGTAGATCAGCTCGTTGCCGCACCCGGGCACGGACTTGCGCAATGCCTGGGGAAGGATGATCGCCCGGACGGCGACCGACCGACGCATCCCCAACACCAAGCCCCCCTCCAACTGCCCCGTGGGAATCGAAAGCAGCGCGCTTCGAACATACTCACTGTGGTACGCGCCGCTGCACAGGCTGAATGCGAGCACCGCCGACGGAAAGGGATCCAACCGCAGGCCGGCTCTTGGAAGTACGTAGTAGATGATGTACAGTTGTATGATCAATGGAATGCCTCGAAACGCGTTTTGGTAGGCAAACGCGAGTACACGAACCGGGCGCGGGCCGTACACGCGAGCGATCCCGACGATCACGCCGATGGCAACGCCCGCGGGGGCTGCAGCGAGGATCAGAAGGATCGTCATGCGTAGCCCCACGAGCAGTTGAAGCCCGGTATCCAACCATTCCATCGGGCTCACCGTCTCCCGCTGCCGAAGCCCGAGATGCGTGCTCGACGCTCCAGCCACCCAAATCCGAGCAGTCCGAGCTGCGTGAGGATCCAGTAGAGAGCTGCAGCCAGTAGGTATGCCTGCGCAATCTCCCGTTTGCTTGCAGCAAGGAACTTCGCGCGGCTCATGAGTTCGACGACACCGACGGTGAATGCGAGTGCAGTGTCCTTGAGAACGATGGAATACTCGTTGGCCAATCCGGGCAGCGAGAATCGAAGCGCCTGTGGAAGAACGATCCGACGAATCGCCATCGTTCGACGCATACCGACCGCCAACGCGGATTCGAGTTGTCCCGCAGGGACCATGCGCAGAGTTCCCTCGACGAGTCGCCCTTGATACGCGGCGCTGCGTAGTCCCAAGGCAAGAATGGCGGCGTGCAGGGACGGTATCCGGACGCCGGGCAGGCTGCCGATGCCGAAGTAGATGAGGAACAAGAGCACGATGGCGGGGAATCCGCGCATCACAGCGTCGTATCCGGACACCAGCAGTCGAAGCGGTCGACGGCCATACACATGCAGGATGCCGAGGGGCACGCCAAGAGCGAAGCCGATGCCCAGGGCCAGCACGAGCAGGAGGAGTGTGGTGCCCACGCCGGATATGAGCGTATTCACCGTTTGAACCATGTGAATGCGTCCCCTTCCTCAGGAGGGCGAGCGGGAAGGTGCGCTTCCCGCTCGCGTGGATGGGCTAGCTTCCGGCCAACCACGTCTGGACGAGTTCGTCCCAGACGCCCGTAGCTTGAATCCTGCGAAGTCCTTCGTTGAGCAGAGACAGCAGCTCCGCATCGTCCGGGCGAACGGCATAGCCGTAGATTTCCCCCGTTGCGATCGTTCCGACGATCGTGAGCGGTCGCTCGGAGATCGACGACTCCGCGGTCGGAGTATCCATCACTGCTGCGTCGATCCGTCCGATGTCGAGGTCTTCAAGCGTCAGCAAGAAGTTGTCGTAGAGCACGAGCTCGATGTCGATGCCTGCGTCCAGGACGTTTTCCTCCAGCCACGTTTGCGACGTCGTCCCCCGCTGAACGCCAATGCGGCGGCCCGCCTGTACGACGGTGAACGGGTTGAACGCAGCGACGGGTTCGCCATCGCCATCTTCCAGCTGTTGGACAACGATCGCGAGATCGACCGACCAGTACGAATCGGTGAAAGCTACGCGCGCGGCGCGCTGGGCCGTGATCGTCATTCCCGATGCAATCAGATCGATCTCCCCAGTGAGCAACGTCGGGATGATGGCGTCCCAATCGATGGGGACGATCCGAACATCGAATCCCATCTCTTCGGCGATCCACTGGACCACTTCCACGTCAAAGCCCGCCGGATTGCCGGACACATCGATGAACGAGAAAGGGGGGAAGGCAGCATCGATCCCGTCGACGTATACGACGTCCTCCGCCACGGCAGATCCGCTGGCAAACAAGAGCATCACGAGACAAGCATTCACTAGGTTCAACAACACATTCCATTTGCGGTTCATCTGTACCTCCAATATCGGGGTGATTGAGTTCAAGTAGCGATTCGAGCGTTCCTATCGTTGAATCGTCTCAAGTAGGTCCCGGGAGGGACCGTGCCAATCCCGATACGGGGGACAACAAGGTGTCCGTAGACTCAAAGACATGCATTCACCTCAAGGTGCAGAACGAAGACAGCTTCGCCCAGGGATGGTGTGCGTTCGAGCGAGTTCAACCAGCCGGTTGAGCTAAATGTGAATGCAATGAGGATGGAGGTGGTGTGTCGTCAGAGCTTTCTGCGTTCTCTTCGCAATTGCATACGTCATGGAAGACCACCTCCGTGAAGATTGAACGGAAGAATACGGGGTGCGGCATCCGAATGCAACCCACACCCCGCGTGTAACTTCGAAATCTCATCCTGGACTCACCGCGGTGAACAAGCAGCTACGGTGTTATGCACCGCCCGCCATGTGAACGACGTGTTGCGGATACGGGGAGATCGGGGGACACATACTCTATCTCCTCTGTGAGCCATGGGTTGCCCTTACCGAACCCCTAGTGACAAAGGGGCCGCGCAGCGCGACTTCCTCTATCACCCAGCGTGATGTCCAGCTCCGGTCGACATCCATCCACGAGAATGCAAACGAAGGGGGCGGCAATGCCGCCCCCTGAGCATTCTCGCAAGCAACGGAGTCTACTCAGTTGTCTGCCATCGGGAACTCGCCGCTACGCGAGGAGTTCCTTAGAGAACGGGAGCGACTCGCGCCGCTCCCGTTCTCTCGTTGTGTGATGTACTTGGGTTGTCGTGTTATTCGGCATCTGCCATGCGCGACGGTACGTCGCATAGCGTTCCTTGTATTCCTCTTCCAGCTTCTTGTGAAGCCGCTTGGCTTCATCAGGGAAGTTGCCAACTCGCAGGATTGGCCGGTGCGAGTTGGGACGAGAATGCTTCCGAATGCATATGGCATTCTCGTGTTGGTGAGCAAGAGAGAGCGGGACAGGTGGGCGATGCCTTCCCAGAAGAAAAGGGGCCATCGAAGGATGGCCCCTTGTGAATCCCTGCGAAGCTGAACGCTGCTACTGCTCATGCCATCGGCTGCCCGTCGCTTGCGCGAGGGGCAGCCACGAGAAACGGGAGCGCTTGGCGCTCCCGTTCTCGTGTTTGATAAGCTATTGAACTCGCGAGTTTGCTAGCCCTCTGCGAGCTTCTTGTAATCCTGATACCTCTCGGCGTACTCCTCCTCGAGCTTCTTGTGAAGCTTCGCAGCTTCTTCTGGGAAGCTCTGCACTAGAGACGCATACCGTACCTCACCCATGAGGAAGTCTTGGAAGTCGCCGGTGGGGTCTTTCATGTCGAGTTGGAAGGGGTTCTTGCCTTCGGCGGCGAGTCTCGGGTCGTAGCGGTAGAGCGGCCAGTAGCCGGACTCGACGGCGAGTTTCTCTTCTTCCTGGCTCTTGCCCATGCCCTTCTTTAAGCCCTGGTTGATGCAGGGGGCGTAGGCGATGATGACCGCCGGGCCGGGGTAGGACTCGGCTTCGAGGAACGCTTTGAGACACTGGTTCTTGTTGGCGCCCATCGCAACGCTGGCGACGTAGACGTAGCCGTACGTCATCAGCATCCGGCCGAGGTCCTTCTTCTTCGTCTTCTTCCCCGAAGCGGCGAACTTGGCCACCGAGCCGGTCGGCGTCGCTTTCGACGACTGCCCGCCGGTGTTCGAGTACACCTCGGTGTCCATGACCAGGACGTTGATGTCCTTGTTCATCGCCGCGACGTGGTCGAGACCGCCGTAGCCAATATCGTACGCCCATCCGTCGCCACCGAGCACCCACACGCTCTTCTTGGTAAACAGGTCGCGCATGGACAGCAGTTCTTTGTGCTTCGCTGGGTCGAGAAGCTTGGCCATCTTGTCGCCCGCCCCGCGGGAGACTTCGGCGTCGTCCTTGCCGGCGAGCCACGTAGTCATCGCGTCCTTCAGCTCACCGCTCGCTTCAGCGGCGGCCTCTTCGACGAGGCGCGCCAGCCGGTCGCGGCGGGCGTTCAGCGCGAGGACCATACCGAAGCCGTACTCGGCGTTGTCCTCGAACAGACTGTTCGCCCACGTCGGGCCGTGGCCCTTGGCGTTGACCGTGTACGGCACGGCCGGGGCGCTTCCGCCGTAGATCGACGAGCAACCGGTCGCGTTGGCGATCATCATTCGATCGCCGGCGATCTGCGTCGCCAGCTTGACGTACGGCGTTTCGCCGCAGCCCGGGCACGCGCCCGAGTACTCGAACAGCGGCTGGCGGAACTGCGAACCCTTGACGGTCTTCCAGTTCATCAGGGTGTCGCGGATCGGCAGCGTTAGCGCGTAGTCGTACAACGGCTGCTGATCGACCTGGCTTTCGAGCGGCTGCATCACCAGCGCCTTCTCGCCGCCCTTGCCCGGGCAGACGTCGGCGCAGTTTCCGCAGCCGACGCAGTCCATCACGTCGATCTGGATCCGGAACCCGTAGCTCTCCATCCCCGGGCCCATCGCCTTCAGGGTCTCGAACCCCTCCGGTGCAGCCTTCGTTTCCTCCTCGGTTGCGAGGAAGGGGCGGATCGTCGCGTGCGGACACACGAACGCGCACTGGTTGCACTGGATGCAGTTCTCGGCCACCCACTGCGGCACGTTGATCGCGACGCCGCGCTTCTCGAACTGCGTCGTCGCGACCGGGAAGCTGCCGTCGGGGCCGGTCCACTCGTACGAGCCGTCGAGGTCCGCGTCGAACGCGCTGACGGGGAGCTTGTCGCCATCTTGCAGCGTCATCGGCCGCATGACGTCGAGGACCCACTTGGGCATCTCCGGCTTGCCGGGGCCGCCGGTGGCGTTCGCCCAGTCAGCCGGAACGCTCACTTCGACGAGGTTCTTCGGATCGAGTGCCGCGTCGACGCCGGCATTGTTCATCTGAACGATCTTCTCGCCCTTGCGGCCGTACGTCTTCTCGATCGCCTTCTTGAGGTGCGCGATCGCTTCATCGACCGGCAGCACGTTGGCGAGCTTGAAGAACACCGTCTGCATGATCATGTTGATCCGTCCGCCGAGGCCGACCGATCCCGCGATCTTCACCGCGTCGATCGTGTAGAACTTGAGCTTCTTCTCGGCGATCGTTCGCTTCAGCGACGCCGGGAGATGCTCGTTCAGTCCGTCGGCGTCCCACGGGCAGTTGAGCACGAACGTGCCGCCGTCCTTGATCCCGGCGAGCAGGTCGTACTTGTTGACGTACGCGGGGTTGTGGCACGCGACGTAGTCCGCCGTCTTCACGAGGTACGACGATTGGATCGGCTTGGGGCCGAATCGCAGGTGCGACACGGTGATTCCGCCCGACTTCTTCGAGTCGTACGCGAAGTAGCCCTGCGCGTACAGGTCCGTGTTGTCGCCGATGATCTTGATCGCGTTCTTGTTCGCACCGACGGTCCCATCGGCACCAAGACCCCAGAACATGCACTGGATCGTGCCCTCGGGGGTCGCGTCCATCTCGGGCGGCATGGGCAGGGACGTGTGGGTCACGTCGTCCTCGATCCCTACGGTGAAGCCGTTCTTCGGCTCGCCGGCGGCGAGGTTGTCGAACACCGCCTTCGCCATCGCGGGGGTGAAGTCCTTCGAGCCGAGTCCGTACCGTCCGCCGACGATCAGGACATCGCGACCCGAGCCCTGGAAGACGCTCTTGATGTCGAGGTACAACGGCTCGCCGAGTGAACCGGGCTCCTTCGTTCGATCGAGGACGGCGATCCGCTTCGCGGACTTGGGCAGCGCCTGAAGGAAGTGCTCAGTCGACCACGGGCGATAGAGGCGGACTTTCACCAGTCCGACCTTCTCGCCCTGGGCGACGAGATGGTTGACGGTCTCCTCGATCACCGCGCACGATGACGCCATCGAGATGATGACTCGGTCTGCGTCCGGTGCGCCGACGTAGTCGAACAGGTGGTACGTGCGGCCGACGAGCTGGCTAACCTGCTTCATCGCTCCGGCGACGATTGCCGGGGTCGCGGCGTAGTACTTGTTGGCGGCTTCCTTGTTCTGGAAGAAGATGTCCGGATTCTGCGCCGTGCCGCGCAGGTGCGGGTGCTCGGGGTTCATCGCCCGCTTGCGGAACGCCTCGACGGCGTCCCACGGCATGATCTTCGCCATCTCTTCGTACGCGACCACGTCCACCTTCGAGATCTCGTGCGAGGTGCGGAATCCGTCGAAGAAGCTGACGAACGGGACCTTGGCCTTGAGGGCCGAGATGTGGGCCACGATTCCCAGGTCGATGACCTCCTGGACCGACGCTGACGCGAGGAGCGCGAAGCCCGTCTGGCGCGTGGCCATCACGTCGGAGTGGTCGCCGAAGATCGAGAGCGCGTGGCCTGCGAGCGCACGAGCAGAGACGTGGAACACGCCGGGAAGAAGCTCGCCGGAGATCTTGTACATGTTCGGGATCATCAGGAGAAGACCCTGCGACGCAGTGAACGTAGTCGTCAGGGCACCGGCGACGAGCGAACCGTGAACGGCACCGGCAGCGCCGGCCTCGGACTGCATCTCCGTAACCTGCAAGGTCTGGCCGAACAGGTTCTTGCGGCCGTGGGCGGCCCACGCGTCGGCGATCTCGCCCATCGGCGAACTCGGGGTAATTGGGTAGATCGCGGCGACATCGCTGAATGCGTACGCGACGTGCGCGGCAGCGGTGTTCCCGTCGATCGACATCATCTGACGCTTGCCTTCTGACATGATTCTCCTCCTGTGACTTCTGGATCCCTGGTCTCTCTATGGCATCAGATCGGGATGTGTTGTTGAGGTTCCGGCCTGGATTGTATCTTCGTTGTCTCACGGGCTCAACGGACCGCGGCCGGTCCGCGCTGCGGATGTGGTACGATCGAGTGACTGGCGCACGGTGGTGATCGGTGTCTGATTTGGCGTCTCGCGCCGCTTGTCTAGGGAACCGACGGGCAAGGCATAACCAGGAAGAAGGACACGAGATCTTTCGACATATTCGTGGAAGCGAAGGAGGAACTCTAATGAAACGCTGGCTGTTGGTCGTAGTGCTTGTCGCCGTGGCGAGCCTGGCTGTGGGCGTCGGCGCGTGGGCGGATCCGATCCATGTCGGGGGCGGCCCGATGCTGCTTTCCTCGCCGATCCACGTCGGGGGCGGTCGGATGCTGCTTTCCTCGCCGATCCACGTCGGGGGCGGTCCGATGCTGTGTCGTTCGATGAACCGCGTAGGTGGCGGGGTGAATCTCGAGCCGACACTGCTGTTGACGAGTTCGCCGATCCACGTCGGCGGAGGTCCCATATAGGAGATACCTTTTAGAATTAGCAGGATCCCGAAGATGTTGCGGTGAGTGGGGGACCGCTCATCGCTTCTCTTTTGATCTCCGATACACGTTCACCGAGTCGGCGGTACAATTGCGGGAGGCGGTCGGAGCGTCGTCTGGTGAGCGGGCGCAGAGGGCAGAATCGAGGCGCGGGCCGGTCGGATGACCACGGGTTCGCCAACCACGCGGTTGGAAGAAGGAGCCATCGTGACGGAAGGGATTGTGCTGGGGCGGGCAAAGGGAGCGGATCGGGTGGAGCGCAAGTCCACCGCGCTCGAACTGCTTGCGCAACACGGCGCGACAGAGGTCACGTGGCACCGAATCGTCGCAGAGAAACACTTCTATCTCGACGAGGCAAGCGAATGGTCGGGGTTCGAGTTCATCTACATCCTTCGCGGGACTCTGACGTGGTCGAAAGACGATGAGAAGATTCGTCTGACGAAGGGCGACTACCTCTATCATCGAGGCCTCCCTGAGCGCGCGTACTTCCGCGTTGAAGAGGACGTCGAACTGCTGATGGTGTCCAGCCCTCCGAGCTATCACCTGGTGCGGGATGAGCTGCAGGAGATGATGGCGCTTGCCCGGTCGGTCGACGAGAAAGACCAGGTCACCGAGGGCCACTGTCATCGGATCGAGCGACTCGCCATTCGCACGGGGGAGCGGCTCGGTCTGTCCGGCCAGCGACTGATCGACCTGTCATACGGCGCATACCTCCACGACATCGGGAAGGTCCGCGTGCCGGACGAGATTCTGAACAAGGAGACGTCGCTCAGCGACGACGAGTGGGAGGAGATGCGGCGGCACGTCCAGCATGGCGCGGACATGTTGCGCGAGAAGACGTTTCTCCGTCGCGCGGCGGCGATTGTCCAAGGGCACCACGAGAAGTACGACGGATCGGGATATCCGGACGGCAAACGAGGGGAGGAGATCCCGCTCGAAGCCCGGATCGTCGCTGTCGTGGATGCGTACGACGCGATCACAACGGAGCGGCCGTACCAGCCGGCGCAGGCCAAAGAGGGAGCGGTCGGCGAACTGCGCCGGGGAGAGGGGACGCAATTCGATCCGTTGGTCGTGCAGGCGTTCATCTCGGTCATCGAGCAGGAGGACGAGGAGTGACGGGGAAGAGCGTCTGGTCCCGTCTTACCGGGTCGCGATGGCGGCACGTGCTCACACTCCTGCCGCTCGGCGTGCTCGTCGGCCTTCTGGTGGGGTGGGGATTTGATGACCTCGTGTTCGGCGTGCTCGTCGGGGGGGTCTTCGGTGCCGCGTTCGGGTTGCTGTTCGCCGTGCGCAACCCGAAATGAAAGCGGGAGTGCACGCTCGCACCCCCGCAATCACCGGGTAGTCAGTCTGTGCCTGCGTTACAGATTCGACATCAATCGGTCGATCGTGGTCTCCAGGTTTGGAAGCCCGATCTCCTGCAACTCGTAGCGTACGCGCGTACTTGGAACCTTGAACGTGAGGAGCCGGCCGAGATCGATCGGGGTTCCGATCACTACGGCGTCGCACTCGGTTCGGTTCACGGTCTCTTGTAGGTCGCGGATCTGTTGTTCGCCATATCCCATAGCCGGGAGGAGCCGACCGATCTTCGGATACTTGCGGTATGTCTCCGCGATCGACGCGACCGTGTACGGACGCGGGTCGATGATCTCCTCGGCACCGAGTCGCTGGGCCGCAATGACGCCCGCTCCGTACTCCATTCCGCCGTGGGTGAGCGTCGGTCCGTCCTCGATCACCAGCACGCGCTTGCCGCGGACGATGGATGGGTCGTCGACCTGAATCGGCGACGCGGCCTCGATCAGGGTCGCGTGCGGGTTTAGTTCGTGGACGTTGTCGCGCAAGAATTGGATGTCATCAAGCGACGCGGTGTCGACCTTGTTGATGACGACGACGTCGGCCATGCGAACGTTGACACTGCTCGGATAGTAGAGCAACTCGTGCCCGGCTCGGTGCGGATCGAGAACGACGACCGATAGATCGGACTTGTAGAACGAGAAGTCGTTGTTGCCGCCGTCCCAGATGACGACGTCGGCTTCCGCCTCCGCCTGGCGCAGGATCTTCTCGTAGTCCACGCCGGCGTATACGATGGTACCGTTGGCGATGTGAGGCTCGTACTCCTCCCGCTCTTCGATCGTGCACTCGTGCTTGTCGAGATCGTCGAACGTCTCGAACCGCTGCACTTCCTGCTTGACGAGATCGCCGTACGGCATCGGGTGGCGAATGACGGCAAGCTTCTTGCCCTTCGCCTTGAGGATGTCACAGACGCGGCGCGTCGTCTGACTCTTCCCCGACCCGGTGCGCCCGGCGGTAATCGAGATCAGCGGTTTCTCGGACGCGACCATGGTGGACGATGGTCCCAGCAGCATGAAGTCGGCGCCGGCGGCGTTGACGATTGCGGAGCGTTCCATAACGTATTGATTCGATACATCGCTGTAGCTGAACACGACGATGTCGATCTTCTTCTCCGCGATCACCTCCGGCAGATCGTCCTCGGCGAGGATCGGGATCCCCGCCGGATACAACGATCCGGCGAGCTGTGCCGGGTACGTGCGTCCTTCGATGTCCGGGATCTGCGTTGCGGTGAAGGCAACGACGTCGTAATCCTCGTTGTCGCGGAAGTACGTGTTGAAGTTGTGAAAGTCGCGACCTGCCGCGCCCATGATGACGACGCGCTTCTTCATCTGTTGGTTCCCCCTTTGTGGTGCGTGCGCGGATTATACCGGTGTGGGTGAAACGGCTTCAAGGGGGCTTGTGTAGCAGAAAACGGGCGTGTACGATGCCCGTATGTCACTTGCGAACCTCATCACAATCAGCCGTGGCTTGGCGATCGTTCCGATCGTGTACCTGTTGCTGACGGGGCACCGATGGGCCGCGTGGTGGGTGTTCGGGTTCGCGTGCGCCACCGACCTGATCGATGGCATGGTCGCGCGGACAAGAGGCGAGGTGACGCGGCTCGGCAAGGTACTCGATCCGTTCGTCGACAAGGCGTTGTACCTGTCGGTTCTTTTCAGCCTCCATGTCTTGGGCGACGTGCCGACGGCAGCGCTGATTGCGTTCTTGGTGCCGCAAGCGGGCATCGGAATCGGTGCGATTGCGCTCCACGCGCGGTGGAACGCGGTGCAGGCTGCGCGCCTGCCCGGGAAGGCCGCATCCGTACTTGCGTTCGTGGCCATCGCGTTTCTTCTTGTGGAGTGGCCGGGTGCGATCGAGCTGTTCTACGCTGCGACGGTGGCAACGTACGTAGGGGGGTTCGACTATATGCTCTCCGCCCGGCGAATCACGGCGACGGCGGCGTCTGCGGTACCGCCGGAAACGGCGCCGGAGGACGCGCCTCGAACGTGATCCGTTGCCCGGTTTCCGGGTGGGTCAGAGACAGCGTCCAGGCATGCAGCATCATCCGATCGGCCGGCGGCCCTCCGTACAACGCGTCGCCGAGTACCGGGTGGCCGATGTAGGCGAAGTGGACGCGAATCTGGTGGGTCCGGCCGGTCAGCGGCTGCGCGAGAAGCAACGAGTGGTCGGCCGACTGCTCAAGGACACGAAACATCGTGACCGCACGACGCCCGGTTCCGCGTACGCACATCCGTCGCGGACGAGTCGGGTCGCGGGTGATCGGAGCGTCGATCTCCCCTTCGTTCTCGGCGAAGCGACCTTCGACGAGCGCAAGGTACGCCTTCGTCACCTCCCGCTCGGAGAACTGCCGCTGGAGCGATGCAAGTGCGTCCGCCGTCTTGGCGACGACGATCGCGCCGCTGGTGTCTTTGTCCAGGCGATGAACGATTCCGGGGCGAACGGGGTCGTCCGACGGCGCAAGATCGCGTGAGGCCAAGAGAGCCTCGACCAGCGTTGTGGTCGTGGTTCCCGCTCCGGGGTGAACGACCATGCCAATCGGTTTGTCGACGACCACGATCTGGTCGTCCTCGTACAGGACGGACAGTGGAACGGGCGACGGCACGAGGTCCGGCGTGTCGTCCATCGTCCACACGACACGCTGATCGACTCGAAGGCGAGCGGACGGCTGCTGCACCACCCGCCCGTCGACGGTGACACGGCCGTCGGCGATTTCCCGCTGGATGCGCGATCGGGAGCGGTCCGGCTCTTCTGCAGCAAGCGCGCGGTCAATGCGTTCGCCGCGGAGGTTCTCGGTGACGACAAACTCTCTCTGGTTCGGTCGTTGCGATTTGTCCCCGTTCATGCCTGGACGTATAATAGCAAGATCGTGTTGGGAACGACGCGAACGGCGGGTCGTCACCAGGGACGGCCTTCGTTTTTGATGGGAGAAGAGAACGGGCACGAAGCGGGAAAGAAGCGTTCGGCGCGGCAGATCGGAGCGCCTCGGAGACTACGCACATGAACATTGACTTCATCGAAGCGCTAGAGGAGATGGCGAAGGAGAAGGGGATCCCCCGCGAGGACCTCTACGATGCCATTTGCAAAGGACTCACGGTGGCGTATCAAGAGGAGCACGACATCGAGGACGACGTCGCGGTCGAGATCGATCAGAACTCCGGCGACATCACGATCAACGGGGTGCGGCTGGTCGAGATCGAGTTCGGACGCATTGCATCGAAAAAGGCTGAGGAGACGATCCGCCAGGAGATCGTGCAGCGGCGACGAGAGATCATCTACGACCTCTACGTGAACCGCGTTGGGGAGATCATCAGCGGCTCGATTCATCGGTTCGCGGGCAAGGACGTGTGGGTGAACCTCGGAGAAGCCGAGGCGGTTCTCCCGGAGGACGAGCGGATCCCCGGCGAACGGTACCACGCGGGAGAGCGTCTGCGTTGCTACCTGTGTTCCGTGGAACAGACACAGGGTGATCCCCGAATCACTCTGTCGAGGGCGACGCCTGCGTTCGTCGAGCAACTTCTCCGCCTCGAGGTCCCCGAGATCGAAGAGGGGGTCCTCGTCATTCGCAAGATCGCACGGGAGGCGGGACGCCGCTCGAAGGTGGCCGTCGAATCGCTGGACC
>Ga0272442_10007881_pt1 | contig 13675 bp, 7 predicted proteins | sample SSMForm2O_FD_200262 | JGI IMG/M metagenome (GOLD analysis project Ga0272442, IMG submission 200262) | Marine sediment archaeal communities from Little Sippewissett salt marsh, Falmouth, MA, United States - SSM-Form-2O | ecosystem: Environmental > Aquatic > Marine > Wetlands > Sediment ...
TTGTTGGGCTTTCTTTTGAGAGCGACCCAGTTTTGGATCCTGGAGACGATGCGAGTGAGGCGATCATCGATGCATACTACCTCTTGCGCATCCATATCGCCCACCCTTACGCTTTTGACACCACAGCAAGGAATGGGCTCGATGCAGCCGTCAAGTTCCGGCCAGATCACAGAAGTTATGGCCTCTATGGGAGAAAGGCCCGATGGTGACTCCATCCACTTATCCACCTCTCGGCCGTACATGGCAGCAGGTGTGAAAACTGGAACGTTCAGCTCTTTTAGCAGCTCTCTTGTCAACTGGTGATTGCCGCCCAAAGGGCCTCCATTCAGCCGGAACCAGGTGAGGTTTACGATGGCGTCTACCATGGGACGGCCGTCTCTGAAAAAGAACTTCCTCATGGAACGAAGGTTGTGAATCCCGTCTGAATACATGGGTACGATGTTGAAGTCGACCAATCCATCTATCAGAGCCTTGAGCGTGGACTGGCACTGGTCAAAGTGCATCCCACCATAAAATAGGATGCCTAACGTTGGTCGTTGTGCAGAGAACTGCGATGCATCTAAATATTCTTCTAGGTCTTGGAAATGACCGAAACTAGGATGATACAAGCCATACTCTGGAAATTCCATTGGGTCCTGGGCTTTGGGAAGGCGGCATTCTAGATACTCGCCCAATAGCAAAAGGAGGAGGTTACGATAGTTTTCTTGACCACCGTATCTCCAGTATTTGGTTATTTTTATGTAGTTGCTGGCATCCTTCATGGGCCCCACGGGAAGATACTTGCCTGCCGCCTCTACCAGGTCTTGGGCACGTTCTGCCCTCTTCCAAGCCTCTTCAGGATCTTTCACATCACCGGGCTTGATCTTGCTTGCCAACGTCTTTCCGGAGAAGGAGCCCAACCTGGATATGGACATGATCTTTCCAAAGGGTCCCACCAGGTTCAAAACTACGTTTTTTTCGTTTTTAAGGGCCTGATATACCGTTTCAACCGATCTCCCACTGCCCCTAATGTCCACCAAAACGATATCAGAGGTCTTCAGGTCGTCTTTGAGACGATCTTCGTCTACCTCCTCCTCGTCAATTTGGCGAGGGTAGTACATCTTGAAGGTCAGATCTAGCCCAAACTCCTCTTTAACTTCCTGAACGGCGCAAGATAGGCTTGCTGTGGAAACCGTGGATATGCATGTTATCTTCATCGTCTACTCCATATCAGTCGATCAAGGGATAAACGAAGATGCCTTGCTGATCCAAATCCCAATCTAGACCCTGAAACTTGGTCAAATATTGTTCATGAATGGCTTTAGGATCAATATCTTGGAAGAGCTGAGGGTGGAAGCACTTTGCCAAATAGGCCACGCCTATGAAGTGTCTACATCCGCTGTAAGGCATGTAAGTCCACAGTGGTGATGAGACCAAGTAGACATTTTCTTCTTGAACTGCTTTCACGTTCTGCAATTCAGGCCTTTTCACGATTTCATCTATGATTCCGTCCAGCTTTTCGGTATCATCGGTCATCCTTCCGTTATAATCCTCATCACCGAGTATTCTAATTATGAATTCTGGGTTGGAAGCAACTACAAACTCGGGATCAACATCGCTAACTGCCTCAGCTTCGGAAAATATGTAGCATCCACCGGCCATGTCAATGGGGTTTGCATCGAGAGATGATGTCCAGTAAGGCCGATTTTCACAGTAAACCTTGGGCCTGCTTTCAACAGGAAGGGTTTTAGTTTTCTCTTGTATGGAATTGAGAACGCCCTCATAGAACTCTATGAACTCTTCAGCTTCCCCTTCCTTCTCGAAGAGAATGCCCAACTTCTTTACTTCTTCTACATAAGTTTCAGGATCGCTACAGGAAAAGCAAGCTACGTTGATGCCAGCATTCTCCATGTTTTCCAGGAATGGAGCAAAGAAGCTACCGAACTGGCCCGAACCAGTGCCGGGATGGATTATGAGCAAATCTGGATTTATCTCCACGATCTTCTCCTCATCGGGCATGTAAAAATGGCCAATTGAGGGAACATCTCCAAATTCGGTCATAAACGAATAATCGTCTAGTCCCTCGGGGCCAGCTATTACTAAATCACCAGGCACTTTCAGCGACCTTAAGGTCTCGATGTGGTGAGAGATTGTACATCCAACGCTCTTTACGGGCCTATAGAGGGTTACATTTCTTCCCACGGAGTCGGTTACGGTTATGGGATAATTTTCGTATATGTGCCGGATTTCCTCAAGTTGATCAGAGGTAATCTTACCATCATCGTAAGACCCTTGAGCAAGGTCCATCTCCAAATTTGATATGATATTATCTCCGCCATCATCTCCTGGGACGACGACATCCATTGCAGTGGCAGTCGAAAAGGCCAAAGCCAAACATACCATTAGAAACATTGCTAACGACTTAATCATGTTATATCTCCAAAAATTTTATTTAAGGGGCGGATAAATGAAAACCCCTTTTTCGCTCAAATCGTAATCTAAACCTTGGAACTCGGAGAGGTAGTGCTGATGAAGGGCCTGGGGGTCCAAGTCCTGGAAGATGTGGGGATGGAACAACTTGGCCAGATAGGCAACACCGATGAAATGTCGACAACTGCTGCCTGGCAAATAGGTCCAGAGGGGCGAGGCTATAACGTAGACTTGGTCTTCTTGAAGGGCCTTTAAGTTCTGTAGCTCAGGTCGGGCCTTCAGCTCTTCCCTGACTTCATCCAGTCTAGCTGTATCTTGGAGGCCCATTTTGTCGTAGTCCCCACCCCATGACAAAATTAATATGATGTCTGGATCTGCAGAAATTACCACCTCAGGATCTACCTCCTTGACTGCTCTATCACCAGGAAAGATGCTCCTACCCCCTGCCATCGCTATTTGTTCCATGTCCAAAAGGGAGCTTGTGCGATAGGGCAAGTACTCAGAATAAACCTGAGGCATTTCGTCTTCAGAGAGGGATGCCGTATTTTTTTCTACGGTGTTTAGCACTCCGTCATAAAATTCAAGGAATGTCTCTGCTTCATCTTCTTTCTCCAAAAGCACGCCCAAAGTCCGTATCTCTTGGGGATATCTCTCAGGGAGGTTGCACTTGAAACAGAGCAACGTTATTCCGGAGTCTTCCATGGTCTGCAGCACCTCGTCCAGGCTATTTCCACCAGGGGCAGGGCCTGGGTGGGCTATTATCACGTCAGGTTCAAGCTCTAGGATAGCTTCCACATCTGGTTCGTAAAAGCTGCCGATGGAAGGATAATCACTGAATTCAGAAAAGTACGACTCGTCAATAACGCCCTCCGGCACGCCCACTATCATATCACGGGACACTTGCAGAGAACGTAAAGTCTCCAGATGTTGGCCAGCAGTACAGACGATCCTCTTAATCGGCTTGTATATGGTGACGTCTCGTCCCAAGTAGTCTGTAACTTGGCGAGGATAATTATCGTGGATGTGCCGAATTTCATCGATCTCTTCGGAAGTTATCGTTTTCTCCTGGTAGGATTGTTCTGCAAGTGCCAGCTCGTATTTGGATATTATCAAATCTTCGTCCAAATCGCCAGGTGTCGCAGTTCCCTGGACGACGAAAAGAGTCGCTGTCAGTGATAGGCACAACGCCAGTAACGTAGTTAGGTGTTTTCGCATTTCAGCCACCTAAAGATAAGATGAGATAAAGGTACGATTTGTTCTTAATATTTTGTTCATTTTTAACCTCCATAGCACTATTAAACATGGATCTACCACAAATTTTCTATAATTTATGGACATATTTTACATACTAAATGCTACTTATATGTTAATTAATCAAAAGAATGTTCTTGGTTATAATTATTTCGATTCACATATGAGAAAGTATTACATAAATTCTTTTAAATGTTTGTAAAATGGCCTTATACAAGATAAATTACGACGGCCCACACCACACAGGAGATAACAAAAAATGAAAAAATGGGTTGTTAGTCCTGATACCCCTGCTCCTTTGCCTTAGCAAAGGCCCCCTCTGCCTCGGAGGTACGGGCCCTAAGGCGTTCAATGTAAGACCTCTATAATGCCATGCGCCCACATATGTTGGATTCTGCTCAATGGCCTCATCATGTTGGCCCAAAGAATCAAGAGCCTTCCCCTTTACAATTGAAGCGTCATAGGCACAACGTCAATATTACCCACTATATAAACCGGTATGGGGATGAATCTAGAGTATGTGATGAAAAAGCCCGCAATCTGATAGCACACTATCCACAGCCAGGTCATCTACGTGCCTAACAGTATTGAAAATGCCACCCCTGGTGATAAAAGTGTATCATCCCATGCTATCGAACAGCACCAGCTCGTCCCCTGCTTCAAGGCCGTGATCTAAGTTAGACCACATCCTAAAGTAGAAGTCGCCCTTTTTCACCCCTATTTCTGGTTGGTCGTATATGGCGGTGGCGCTCTCAAGGATCATCTGGCATTGGCAGAACTCCTTTACTTGGGTGAAAAAATGATAAAAGTTTTCACTCTCCGAGCCTGCGATAACGGCGGTTATGACGTCCTGACCTAATTTCCACGTGCTGTATTTAACATCCGTAATTATCAAGGTGGTCATGGTTCAACCAACATTGTAGTTATTAATTATAAATAAGTAATACATAATAGATATAATTTTTGCTAAAATGTTATTTTTAGAAGACATGTCGAAACGATAGTAATATTCAAGTTGATATTTTATAAATTAAGGTGGAAAAAAAATCAAATTGCTGATAACCACTCGCCGCTTTCAGAACCGCAAGTCGAACTGGACGCTAGTTTGATGTTCATGTCTATGGAAAAGACACCCACCAAATCGGTGGTTTTTCGCCCATATTCGGCATGGCGACCCTTTTCACAGGCTTGCGGATCCCAAGAGATCCAACCCAAATTCGCAGAACAAAATTCAGATTCTGGTGTGAAATTAGTTAAGTTCCAGCTCGTATTAGGAGAGATGGTACTGAAATTAGCAAATATTCCAGGATCAAAACCAACTCTATAAAAACCATCCATTAATTGGAAGTAATTTTCGTATGACAAATTCACATCTGCTTTTGTATTGTTTTCCTCCGCAAAAGCAACTCCCGCCGAGGACAAACATACGAACAAAATCAACAAATAACGTTTAGTCTTCAGTCAGGCCACCCCCAAATAACTTGAATTGAGATGATTTATAGCTTGTCACCAGCCAATGCCTAATTTCTACCTATTCTTTGGAATGACCTTCAGCGATCAAATTCTGATAGGCCTCCTGGGCCAAGTCTCGCACATCTATGCCCATCTCCCTGGCAACCAACAAAGTCACTGCATCCAAGCCCACCAGTCCTTGGAGTCTATCTTGTCTTTCATTTACCAGGGCGATAACCTCTTTTCTGCTGATCCCCGTTTGAGAAACGATCAGACGAATGCCCTTCTCGAAAAAATCCTCTTCTTTTGCGGGCTTGAACCCCTTTGGCACTTCCACTTGTTCGTCGCCAAAGTTGGCATGAATCACATCGTCTTCTAAACGGACCATCCCTTCCTCAACTGCCTCTTGCAAAAGCGCTCGCACCTTATCTGGAGATCCCCACTTTAAGTCCAGAGATAAAGCAAATATGAAGTCGCTCACCTTTAAACGACTCTTGCCACTCTTCTTGAAGGGCGTGGCCACCAAATAAGCGCGTTCACGTTCCATTAAATACACCAACTTGAAAAAGCATATCGCACAGTCGTAGAGCAACACAACATCTATAGACCTTTCCCCACGATCTACAAAGATAACATCCACACAAAATATGTTCATCCTTAAAACATCATATGTATGTATACATAAAGAGAAAAATAAAATTTAAAAGATATACATAAATAAAAATCTGAGGGCGGGACATCGCCCCCCCATAATCTTTTACGTTAAATGCGGCTTGCCGTCATGCGGATTGAACCTCTTTTCTTTTTTATAGTCGAAAACCAATTAGACGATAATAATTGGTTTTCGCCAGAATAGTGTTCAACGATACGAATTGGTTACATCTCTAACTCTTGCGAGTTCGAGATTAATCCGAAAGTTATCGTTAAACACTATAATCATCACCATACATAGACCCATATCGCGTTGCTCCATCCAGCACGATCTCCCCAAATGGCAATCTGATGCCATCCTTTTGCGTCTGCACCAAACCAAGCATGGTTGTATCCAGGGTACCAGTATCCCCAATACTGCCATACGTCATATCCGCTGGGATATCGCTCATAAGACCAAATGTTCTGCGACTGATCGTTGTATATGATGGTATTCGTTTGTTGGCCGTAATATAAGGCAGCAGGCCCATAAGACCACCACCCACCATAGTAAATCCACTGCCTAATACCACTATAATAACTATAAGATGATATGGCAGATCCGCCGGGAAGACCGTATACCTCATTTGTGGATAATGGCTGGAATTGATCCAAATAAGAGATCGGCTCTGCAACAGAAACGGTCGGTATTGACGTTGGCTGAGCACCCACGTAAGGTCTAGTTGCGGTTGGCGCACTATCGGTAATAGCACCAGGAACCGGAGACGGATAAGGCTCTGGATAAGGTCCTGGTGATGGGCCAGGATATGGTTCCAAATACGGTTCCGGTGACGGACTCTGATATGGCTCTGGGTACAATCCGGGATATGGTCCTGGATACGGAGAGTACTGTTCAGGGTAAAGAGTTGGTGAAGGTAGCATCTCCGGCTGTGCAATACATGTCCCTACCATTGATATGAACACCAATAAGACCAATGTAGATCTCACTTTTTTGTTCAAAATTAATCCCTCCAATGCAAATCGCGAGATTATAAAACTATATATTCGTCTTCAATTCTCTTTGGCTTTGTATAGGATACGTAGAAGTTTATAAACAATTTGGCATTTATAACTTATGGTATATTTTTGATAAAGCTAGGGCAGAACAACAACAAGCCAAGTTACATCTCTAAAAGGTTTTATTTTCAGATGCCAACGGTATTTATGATGCTTTATGGTCCGCCATCGACCACAGAACCGTTCGAACTTTACCCACATTCCTAGGATAGTGTTTTTATACTTTGGTCTTATGGGAATATAAGCAAAATAGATCGTGATCAATCCTGTGTGGTGCCTCGATGAAGTTGGTTAATCTATTCGTCATTCTTATGATTTTTTCTAGCATAGCCACTGCCCACTTGATGGCTGATAAGGACAAATTCGAGATAGAACTCAATCCAGACAAGATGACAAAGAGATCCTTAAAACTAGAGAATGCAGGAGACGTTCCTATAACTGAGATCGTGACCACGCCTGTAGCAGGAGACGCGAAGGATCTGGTCATAATTACCGTATCAGAATTCGACAAACTAAATCCAGAAGTTGAAGACGAAGAAGACGAAGAAGAAGTTGATGTCAGCGTATTATTCATTGCACTCCATGACGCAAAACCCGGAACCTACACAGGTGTGGTATATTTCGTAGATAATACATTTCCATCGCTACCATTGCCGGTAGAATTCAAAATCGTAATAGTAGAACAAGATAGCTATGGAGTGAACTTGGACATAGAAGACGCAAAATCTGCGTCTAAACGTGTGGATGCTGATACTCCAGTGACGTTTAAACTGGGGGTACGAAATTCAGGCCTCTTCAGGGATGTCATCTCCATAGATGTCTCTCCACTACCGGAAAGTTGGAGCGCCATTCTCTTTGATCATGGCGAAGCAGTCGATTTGCCCTACGAATTGGCGCTATCTCCCATGGGCACCGTACACAAAATGGATCTGGCAATCATGGGTGAAACTCCTGGTGAGGATCAATTAATCGAGGTTAAAGCCACTTCCCTCAGCAATCCCTCAAAGAATTCGACAGCTATTGCTGAGGTGAAAACCAATAAGGAAGTTCGCCGATGCGAAATCAATGTGGACTTGCCAGAGCAAATTACAGTTAATGAGACCTATACAGGATCCATAAACATCGAACTGGGTGTTGAAGAAAATATCACAGTTACCGCAATTGCACCACAACATGTAGTAGTTGTTCCCCAAAACCAGGTAATTCCGGTAAAGAGAAAAGCGATGGGAACGGGCAATTTCACTTTAATGGCCGCAGAGAAGGGCAATTTCACTTTGAAATTCGATCTCGTAGACTCCAATGGAGTTCCACTTCCTAAAGAAAAAATGGAGATTCTGGCTGTAAATGCTACTGAAATGATCTTAGAACGTACTAACTTTGCAATAGTGACCGGTGACGATGTATTTTTCAAAGCCATAGTTTCATCTTACGCAGAAAGCATGGGCAAAAAAGACCATACATTGGCCGTAGCCTTTTTACCATCAGGTGACTTTGAGGGGGATGAACTGACAGCGCTTAAGGATATGCCACTGTCAACTGTGTTAATCTTGGGCAACGAATCCATCGTTCCCAGGAAAGCAGAGGAATTTTTGTCGGAGTTTACCAACGTAGAGAGGATAATCGGCGAAGACATCTGTGAGACGTCATGGCTCTTCGCCTCAAAAATGTGGGCATCGGGATTTGAAGACGCTATATTGGTAGGAACGGACAAGATGGATGTGCTGGAGGCTTATCTGGACGCAAAAAATAGACAAATTCCCCTCATAATCTGCGATTCAAACCTCACCGAAGAGGGCATGTCCACAATAGAAGAGCTCAAAAATCGAGATTATGGTCTCTCTCGAATTTTGGTATGGGGAACTGGAATTGACGATTCTGTAATCGAAGCCCTGAAAAATATGGGCTTATCTACAAAGGCAATGTCCTCGGTTGAAATAGACTATAATCAAGCAGAAGCGTCAGATGTGAATCTTTTGGCCGAGGAGGTGGCATAATTGAAACGATTGGCGATTCTTCTAATATTATTAACCATATTTATATTTCAAGTGGATGCTCAACTGGAACGGGGCGTTAAATCAGATGGCTTAGAAGAGATCATTTTAGTTGGCGCTGATGATTGGCGCGACTCTGTAGCTGCCACTCCTTTGGCAATCTGGACCGACGATGAAGGAACGAAAATCAGGCCTGTTTTGATCTTGACCAAAGATGTCAATGCAGGAAACCGAATAGGTTGGATAGATCAAGCCGATTTGGAACGTTATGGTTCCCTGCCTGTCCTCCATACAATGGCATCGGCAAACGTATCTGCCTTGGTGATCAATGGCGAAGGAGAACTGGTCAAAAGTTTAGTTGAGGCAGCACATAAGGAAAACATAAAATCCTACGTCACAGTAACTTTAGAAGCTCCTAAAATATGGGAGTCCGAGATCACCGAAAGCGACGTTTTGAAGGTAGAGGAACAAGAAAAAGCCATTCGATTGGCCAGAGACTTGTTCTTCCAAGAGATGGGATTGGCAAAATCTCAAATGGATACTTCGCATCTGGACCCTGGAACTCTTCAAAGGCTCGATTCAGATGCAGCTCAGCTATCCATATGGGCTGACGGCATTTTCATAAGCGATCGACTTTGTCCGGTTAATCAAGATGCTCGGGAAATCCTCTACGACCGAGTAGAAGAACTTATCGAGGATTACGAGGTGGACGGCGTCGTTCTTTACAATATCGGATTTTTGGACGAAAGCCACTGTTTATGTGATGTCTGCAAAGAGGAGTTCTACAAAGACACAGGAATGGACCTTTCTAGAGTGGGCATGAGTTCCTACAATCTCCAGCTTTGGAAAAGGTGGAAAGAAGACCAAGTTTTAGAAGTCGTTTCAGAGGTAAGGAACATAACCTCCGATTTGGGTCCTGTAAAAGTGGGCGTAGCCATAGGAGATCCGCTGGACAGAAGTGAAGGATACAACTATGCCAAAATATCAGACATTTCCGATTTTATGATCATCAATTCAGTCCCCTCATCTGATGTAAAAGTGGCTGCAGACTTGACGGAAACGCCAATTTACGTCAGGCTGAGCGATGATTACGTTGAGTACACTATTTCCACCCAGAACGTGGAGGGAACGACCAACTACATAGAAGAGCTAATCCAAGAAGGCGCATCTGGTTTGGCCTTCGAATACGATGTGGTCTACACCCCTCTGTGGTCCGAACTCGAACCTCCATCGCCTTCCACCAAGTGGCTATTGGACCGTTTGGAAGGAAATATTCTGGGAATTGGTAACGTATTCTGGGACTGCGATTACAATATCGAATACAACGACAGCTTTGACATGGCAGAGAAAATATCCTTAAAGTGGGACCGATCGCCAGGTGCTGTGCTGGTAGGTGACAATTACAGCGCAGGCCTAACGGCCGCATCCATTGCCTCCTATCTTAATTGGCCCATATTCTTTGTAAATGATGCTTTGCCCAACTCTACCGAGTCTGCTTTGTTGAGGTTGGATGCCAAAAACGTGATAACGGTGGGGGAGATATCTGATGGCGTAAAAGGCGATCTTCGAGAACTCAACTTAACTATTACCGATGGGGATTTGGAGTTTCTCATCCAAGAAATGGAAAATAGAGGCGACGAAGTGTCCTCGGTAGTGTTGACCAATTCCCATGATCTATCGCTTTTGCCTCCAAAACCACAATCAAAGGTCGAAATCGAAGATGTCGATGACTTGTTCGTGGAGGTCGAGATCACGCCAACGGAGATTCCTGCAGAAAGTTCAGGAGAAGTGGTCAGGCTCAAGGTTACCCTCACCAACTTGGGCGAGGATGACTTGGAAAATGTGACCTTTAGGGATACGTTCCTGCCTGGCAGATTGATCATCTGGTCGAGCACCAAGATCGGAACAATGACCATTGCAGACCCCTACACCGGAGAAGAGTCAACCCCTGAAGATGTTTTCTTCAACGGAGATAGCATCGAATGGCACATAGATAAACTGAAATCGCACACATACACCACACTTTCATTGGAGATAGAGATACTCCATCCACTTGATGCTGGTTGGACACAGCCTTTGGATTGTGGAATCTCAGTAAACCATCAGGATATAAAAGAGGAATCAGACTTCGTTTTGCATGAGGACTACGAATACATATCCAACATAACCTATCCAGCCAAAACTCCCACTGGCGTGGTAAATATATCTTGGAAGGAAACAAAAGAGCCATACCAAACGATCCTCAACTATTACGGTCCAAGTGAAGATGACCAGTATAAGGTCCTCGTAGAATGTGAGCAAGACGTGAAATGTGTGATCCCAATTTTGTTCAATAAACCAGGGACTTGGATCTTCAACATAGAAACGTGGAAAAACGACGCTGAACTTGACCTCGTGACTGACAACTTCACAATTGAGGCCACATCCACGATTTCTCCCATCAACGTAACAGCATTCAGTTTCACCAAAATTCCCAAGCTATCGCTCACCTCAACATTGATGGCAGGGGCCAGAAATGGGATTATAATCGACGTGGCTGAAGACCCCCAAAATTTGGATCCTCTTGCGGTGGAGGAGTACTTAAACGATAAAGTTGAAGATATGGGCATATCTCCGAAGCACTTAATAGTAGTTGGTGGACCGGGATCGTTGCCTTTCCCCACTACAGAACTGAAACAAAAATCTTTTCCATTCGACAAGGATATTTATAGAGAATATTTGATCCAGCTCGATGACGACTACTATCAGGAGGTAGCCTCGGGAAGGATTATTGGTCTCAGCGTATACGATGCCTCTCAAATGGTGGCCAGAAATTTGGCTTACGATAGAATTGGAGGTGAGTGGCGAAACAAATCCTTGTTAATATCGTCTCCTGCTGATTACCCCACTTGGCCTGCGTCGCCTGTTGCTCTTCAGATTGGCGAGTATCTAAAAGCTGCGGGACTGAATACAGAGAATTTGCGCTGGGAAGAGGCAACCTACCAAAAGGTCTCATCAAAAATAAACAACGGTCAGAACATAGTATATTTCGACTATCACGGCAATAAACGTGTTTGGAGTTTATCCCTCTGGTCGTTGATGGACAGGAATCTAGATGTAAGTCAAGTCGAACAGCTGACCTTGGCACCTCAAACCACCACCACTTCTGCATGTTTAACATCTCGGTTGAAGGGATCCTCCATCAATCTAGGAAACGGCGTCGAAATATACATTCCCATGACGCTTAAAGATTCCATTGCGCTGGCGTTCCTCCGAGCTGGCGCAGTTAACTACGTTGCAGCTGGTGCTTCAACCTGGATATTCGTTTCTGACGACCACGACAATAACATGTATCAAAAACTGGTCTTCGAGAATGCTACCGTGGGCGAGTCATTGATGCATGCGCATAACGTATACATCGCAAAGATGAAAAGCATCGAAGGGCTCGATTATGAAGATATTGATGAAGGTTTAGTCGTAGAATGGGACTATCCAGTGAGTGAATTGCTAAACCACACTGTAAACTCGTTTATGCTTCTGGGCGATCCAACTTTCAGGCCATACCTTCCTCAAACACCAGAACTGCCTTACCAAGTGAACGTTTTTAACAAAACTGACGACGAAACTGATGCGAATGAATCGGTAGTCGGTGGTGACGTTAGACTGGATTACTACATAACTCCTACATCTGACTTGGGCACTGATTGGATCTACTGGATAGTGGTAGATTCAGAAAGTGGTGAGCGGATGCTAAACGCACCACCTGCACTGCTAGGTGAAGTTTTGCTTCCTGGAGATGCCGAAGAGATCGTGGTCAAAGAAAATGGCAGGGCGGTATGGCATGATGAAGAATTCGTAGCCTCCAAAAAGCGAGTTATATGGCCAGTTATAAGCCCTGCATTAAATGAGACCAGAGCGTTTTCCGTGAAGTACAAGCGGGTTTTAGGAGACGTACAAACGATAAACGTAACTGTGGGCTTGAACCTGTTTTCTCTGCATTTGGACCCAAAGACCCCATCAGTAGAAAGACTGTTCAAGAAAAAACCTTATCAGAGCATCTTCGCAGTAGATGAGGACGGTTGGAACTATACCTTGGTGATGGACACAGATGGGGGGAACGTCAACAAGTTACTTCCAGGAAAAGGATACGTAATAGACAGCTCTGAAGACTTTTCCGTAGAAATATCCGGAAAGCCGGTGGAGCGTCCCTACCAAATCGAACTGCATCAGGGTTGGAACTTAATAGGAACGCCCATTAACGAGACGCTTCCAATCAATAACGTCTCAGTTAAAGCCAATCATAAGCGGTACAGCTATTCAGAAGCAGTGAAAGAAGGCGCTGTTTCTGCTTTACTGTGGAAATACGATGGTTGGCAATGGAACTACATGAACCAAACTGAGCTCATGGTGCCCGGTGAAGCCTATATGATTGAAGCAAAAGAGGTGTGTAGGTTGGAGTTCGGTTAGAACTCCAATTTCTTCTATCCATTTTACCAAGGTATTTGAAGCTAAGTAGTAGATTCTGGTAGAGTCCCAACATATAATGTATCATATGGTTGATGAATTTCCAGGAATACGAATTCCATTTGTCAATGTATAGTCAAAAACCAATTAGATGATACTAATTGGTTTTTGCCAGAATAGTGTTTAACGATACGAATAGGCCAAATCTCTAACTCTTGCGTGTTCGAGATTAATCTGAAAAGTATCGTTAAACACTATAATCCGAAGAGGATTTCGAAAAACCAATCCATAATAAAGTGTATATATATATATATATACTATTATTCTCATAATATATATTATGAGAACCCTCATAGACTTCTCTATCTTACAAGAATACGATGAAAAAGTCCTACCACGTGGAGATAAATTATCAGCAATAT
>Ga0272442_10007882_pt1 | contig 13672 bp, 9 predicted proteins | sample SSMForm2O_FD_200262 | JGI IMG/M metagenome (GOLD analysis project Ga0272442, IMG submission 200262) | Marine sediment archaeal communities from Little Sippewissett salt marsh, Falmouth, MA, United States - SSM-Form-2O | ecosystem: Environmental > Aquatic > Marine > Wetlands > Sediment ...
TAATCATCTTTATTTTCCATAAGTAACAAGTTATAAGAGGAGCGAGGGTTGCCGAGCCAGGTCAAAGGCGTCAGGTTCAGGGCCTGATCTCGTAGGAGTTCTTGGGTTCAAATCCCATCCCTCGCATTCTGAAATTTTGCTTGATTCCTTTCCACTGTTTATGTGCTCATCTTCCGAATAAAGCACCGTTCTACAAACGTAATTTCTATCACGTATGAATCCGGTTCAGGCAGTAATAGCATTCTTTCAATTGAGATTATTTCACAATCTAACCCATTGAACCCCACTTGCATCTTTGGCGGGAATGCAAAGAGTGGGCGATGCCGGATATCACAGTCTTACTCAATTACCAAAAATTATTCCTGCGGGTGGATGATTACTTTCAAACTCCCCTCCCTGTGCCGGGCAGTCAGGGAAAAACCGTCAACCGTCTCTTTCAGGGGAAAAACATGGGTGATCATGTCGGCCACATTGATTCTTTTATTCTGGATCCATTTCAGGGCAGTTGTCAGATCATGGTAATCGGCGGCATAGGAATGCGTAATCGTCACCTCCTTTTGCCACAGGTTCCAGAGGTTGATCTTGGACTGGATTTCAGGATTCGTGGGGGCGAAAAATAATATCGTGCCCCCTGGTCCGACCGCGTCAAGTGACTGTTTCACGCAAACGGGAACCGGTGCGGTCATAATAACGGTGTCCGCACCCGCCCCGCCATTTAACTCTTTAAACCTTTCGGGAACATCCTCCGTGGTGGCGGAAATGGTTGCATCGGCACCGAATTTTTTGGCGGCCTCCAAGCGTTCAGGACTCGGGTTGGAGACGGCAATAAATCCTGCACCATTCAGCCGGGCCGCCTGGATATGCAGCAGCCCGGTTATCCCGGCGCCGATGATCAGGACCGACCGGCCATCTGATGTCGGAGCCATTCGTTGTCCACGCACCACGCATCCAAGGGGTTCGACAAGGGTTCCCGCATCAAAAGAGACCGATTCGGGAAGGCGTAAAATACCCCGGTCCACGTTGATCTCGGGCAAAACAACATATTCTGCAAACGCCCCGTACGCATTCTTGAATTTTGTTTTTTGCAGGGTTTCACATGCGGTCGTATGCCCGCGTATACACGCATTACACGTATTGCATGGTACATGATGGGTAACAACGACCCGGTCTCCCACCTTCCATTTCGGATCCACATCGGATCCGACTTCTGCAATGATTCCTGTGCATTCGTGTCCAAACGCTCCGATACCCCCGGGTCTTCCCGCACGCTTTATCCGATACCATTCCATGACATCCGACCCGCAAACCCCGCACGATATGATTTTGATTTTGACTTCACCTGGTCCCACTGACAGGTCTTCAACATCCTCGATCCGAATGTCACTGTTCGAATAATAGACCGCTGCTTTCATTGTATTCACCGCTGAGAGTAATTTTTAAAAAATTTAGGAGATTTAGTCGAGCCTGGATGCATCGGGCAGACATGTATTGTAGATATCCAGGGCTTCCTTTACGGTATGGTTGTCATGGACAATCGAATGGATTGCCCTGATCATACCGACTGGATTGTCATCCTGGAAGATATTCCGTCCGAAATCGACCCCCACTGCACCAGCCTGTATGGAGTTGTAGGCCATCTGGAGAGCGTCGGGAGGACTTGAATACTTCCCTCCCGCCACTACGACGGCAGTCGGAGCAACGGCGTCGACCAATCTGGAAAATTCCTCGCAATAATAGGTCTTGATGATCCGTGCACCGGCATCCTGGCACATACGGGATGCAAGACCCAGATAGCGCAGGTCTCGTGCCATGTTTTTTCCGACAGCTGTTACTGCCAGAACGGGAATTCCGTATTCTTCGGCCTGGTTGATCATGTCGGTGAGATTGATAATAGTCTGCTGCTGATTGGCAGAGCCGATAAACACGCTGACCGCTACACCGGCCGCATCCATCCGGATGGCTTCCCGGATGGTAACCGTGAGCTTTTCATCACTCAACTCTTCGAATAAAACGCTGTTTCCCCCTGTAACACGTAGCATAATGGGTTTTGATCCGACATCCTCGGGCGCGATATTGGCCCGCACCGCCCCGCGTGTCGTCATCAGGCAGTCGCAGTAGGGAAGGAGTGTTTTAATTGTGTTGCTCATGTTACGCAGGCCCGTTGTCGGCCCCTGGAAATAGGGATGGTCGATAGCAAGCATAACTACCCGGTTATCTTTCGGACTGATGATCCGGTTCATCCGGCTTTGAATTCCAATATCAAGATATGCGTTTACCATGGGGATACTTCACGAGAATTAATGATTGAGAACGGTAAAAAAAGTTGGGATTATTTTTCCTTGGGTCTGACGATCAGGTACCCCTTCTCGATTAACCAGCGGTGGAATTCATGGGTGCTGTGCAGACAATTGGATGCACAAATCGCCCGGATTTCTTCATATTTAGGAGATTTTTCCGCTTCTTTATTCAGAAGCAATTGTATCGGGCAATTAATGTCATTACAATATTCCCGACGCATATAATCGATATACCCATCTATCGACTGCATGATTGATTCCTGTGAATTGAAATGAATTAGGCTTTACGGAATAACAATGAGCACTGCAAGGTTTTTCATGAATCAGGATTCACGAATTGGAGTACCGGGAACGGTTATCCCGGGAGGAAACGTCCCCGGAGTCAATGATGTATATCCCGTGTATATCTCCTGATTTTGGTCAATTTCAGATGGAGAACCCATCGAATCCGCAATACTGACCAGTGTTTCAGCATCGAATGGGCCCGCGATCCACCGTTCGATGTCCCGTATTTTACCGGAAAAATTCCAGCGCATCTGCTGCAGGTCCCTCGTGGAGTAGGAGAGGACAATCCCTGCAATTGCCTGCCCGAGCTCGCCCCTGGTCTTCATTGATCCGAGTTCAAGGCATCTTCCTGCAATTTCTTCGTGATTCATGGCCAGCGATCTCCGCAGAATACCGTCCCGGTGATTCTTTTTGGTTTCAAGGAAAAATATGCCGGATACCAACGGCATTCTGAATTAATTACCTTATTACTACTTGTGTCCGTTCATATAATCATTCCATTACAATGAAGATGTGAGGGACAACCGGGGAAAGGTCCCGCCGCCTCATCCACTAACTATTGTTATCACTGATACGAAGACGAATAGTGCCCAGGCAAGATACAACCGGAAAAAGTAAAGCAGCGATCTCACGACTTCTCCTCGCGGTCGACAATCTCCATTTTACGGCCGCGAAAACGGCAGTACAGCCCCTCCAGTCCAATTGCCAGGCCGAGCATGACCCCGAGTACCAGAAGATTGACGGGGGCTTTCACTACCGTTTCATAGATCAAAAATGCGGTTGCACCAAGGCAAAGGCCTGTCCCGATGGCCGGTATGAGCCGGATCGACCGTGTCTCCTTCCATAGTTTTACATTCGCCCAGTTCACGGCGGCAAAGATGATCAAAAATCCTGCTGAGCCCATGGTGGAGATATTCCTAAGATCGAGTGTGTTTGCGAGGATAAGGGTGATGCCCGTGGTGATGACGAGGCCTTCGATGTGCCTGTTCCAGATCTTCCGCTCAAGGAACCGGGGCAGTTCTCCCTCCGTGGCGATGATGTAGCTCAGTCGTGCGGTGCCGTACAGGGTTGCATTGATCGCAGAGGTGGTGGAGAGGAGGGCGGCAACCGCTATAAGCACGAAACCCGCATGTCCGAGAAAGGGGCTGGCGGCTTCGGCCAGGGCATAATCACGGGCGGCCACGATCGCATCGACTGAAAGATTGCCGACGGCCACGATAGCAACCAGGACATAGAGAACGACCACGAATGCCACCGAGATGTAGAATGCATAGGGTAGTGTGCGTTCCGGCTCACGCACATCCATTGCTGTATTGGCGATAAGCTCGAACCCTTCGTATGCGACGAAGATGATGAACCCTCCCGAAGCCAGTGTGAGAACCGGTGGCCACGTGGAAAGGGAGAAAGCCGCCGTATTGATGGTGAATATGCCCCCGCCGACGAACAACAGAAGGATCGCCAGTTTTATCCCCACGATGGCGTCTTCCGCTTTGCCGACGATACCCGCACGCAGGAGGTTTAAGGCGCAAATCCCGAGAATAACGGCACTTGTGAGTACATGTTTCATCAGGGGCTGCAGGTTGTCAGAGAAAAACGTGGCCCCGTAACTCCCGAAGGCATACGCGTACAGGGAGAGCATGATGATGTAGCTGATCCAGAGGAGGAGGTTTAAGGTGCCGGAGAAGAGGCCGGTTCCATATCCCCTGATGAGAAATTTCACCGTACCCCCCGGGCTTGGATAGGTGACCGAGAGCCGGGCATAGGAATAGGACGTAACCAGGGCTACTGCTCCGGCCAGCATGAAGGCGACCGGTGTCCCGCCTCCCGCAAGCTCGACGGCAAGCCCGAGAACTGCAAATATGCCCCCGCCGACCATCCCGCCGATCCCGATGGAGACCGCTTCGGGAAGGCCGATCTCCCGTATTCCCTCCGGTATCATGTATCATCCCGTCATGGATTGCGTTTTCGTGCCAGTTTCTTATAGAGCTCGCTTCGTATTCTCTCCCCCTCCGGTGTGTCCTCAACAAAATAGAGGAGTATCCCTGCAATCAGAACCGCACATCCGAGCACGATGATCCGGGAATCGAGGGTGACGAGCATCGCGGTGCAGGAGACACCGCCGAGAGCCGGGATGAGTATCCCGAGAGGGAGCCGGAAATAGGTCTTTTCGGGAGGGACGAGGTGTTCCCTTCGGACGAGGATGAAAGCACTGGCATTGACAAGGACCATGGTGACGAGCGTTGTCACGTTGGTCAGGTTCACAACGAATGTGAGATCTCCGTAGATGACGAGCACTCCTGCAAGAATGGTTCCGAAAAGTATGGAATTTGCCGGCTGGCCATGGTACAGGCGGGCGAACCTACCGGGTATCTGCTTCTCGCACGCCATCTCCATCGTGATCCGGGAAGCTCCGATTATATTGGCATTGGCGCAGGAAAGAGTGGAAAACAACGCACCGAGGGCGACGACACCGGCCCCGATGCTGCCGAACAGCACCGCTGCAGCATCGAAGACGCTCTTTTCGCCATAGGCCGGAAGGTTCGCAGAGAGCAGACCGATGATGACCCCTATATAGATGAATGCGACGATACCGATGGCCGCCAGCGTGGCAAGAGGCACGTTTCTCGATGACTCCTTGATCTCACCTCCCATGAGGGCCACCACCTGGAACCCAATATAGGCGAAGAAGACCATGGCCATGCCCTTGACCATACCCCCGGTTCCGGCGGTGAAGAAGGGGGAAAAATCACTGACGCTGATATGAATAAACCCGGCCGCGATGAAAGCCAGCAGGATGATTACTTTCGAGACGACAAGGCCTGTCTCCAGTTTACCGGCCTCGGACAACCCTCTGAGGTTGAGGAAGAATAAAAGGATCAGGCCGGCGAGTGCGAAATAACGCGAATCAAACGAGACACCAAGCAGAAGGTTTGCATAGATGCCAAAACCGAGGAGGACAAACGCACTGGCGATAGTAAGACTGATATACATTGCCCATCCGGCAATAAAACCGGGCAGGGGCCCGAGCAACCGCCGGGAAAAGAGGTATCCTCCACCGTCCTCGGGGTAGATACTTGCCAGGGCGGCATATGATAACCCTGTAAACGTCACCAGTATGCCGCAGAAGAGGTAGGATAGCACGGCGGAAGGGCCGGCAGTATCAATTATCAGGCCGCTTAACACAAAAACGCCGGCGCCAACCATATTGCCGACGGCAAATGCGATGGCGGTGAAGATACTCAGCCCGCCACTCCTGGTACTCTCCGTCATGACCATTCACCTGGTTTTAAGCATTCCACTGGATATTCCTGTTTTTTTACTCATCGTTACCCGATCTCGCCTGAATCTCCCTGATACTTGGAACAGCGGGCTTGGGGTCGTAACAAACCGCTTCATCCAAAGTCCGTCTCCATGGTCAGGGGACAGGAGACCGGGTTATCCCTGGTCTATCTTTTTTCCCGGGATAGTCGTAAGGATTCTTATCCCGGGGCCGTCCGCTAACAAAACGCCCGATCCGGCTCAGGCTCCTTCTCCAGGCAGGATGAGGTTTACCATCTTCCATTTACCATCCTGGTAGAGAAATCCCACGTCTTGCGTCTCATCGATCTGCTTTCCGGTCGGATCCGCCCATATGACGCGAACGGTTATGACCGCATAGTTCTCCACGATATATTCGTCAAGGACGAAGTATTCGACGATTATTTTGCCTTGATCAACACGAAATTCCTGTATACTCTCTTCGACCTGAACTTTGTCTGAATAGCGGGGATGAGCATCGGGGCCGTCAAACAGGAGGAGCATCTCATATATCGAATCGATATCTCCCTCGTTATAGGCAAGAACGTAGTCCTCGACGAGCCCCCTCGGGGGATTTATGCCCTGCGGGGAGGATGTACATGCCACCGACAATGTGATGCCTATCAAAAGGAACGTCAGCAGGATGCCGGCACTGCTGGATGACATGGGAAAAACATGATCTCGATAGACTTAAAGATATTCTACTATAAGGAAGTATCATGGTGCGGTCGTCCTTCCGGAAAAAACCAATATTCCGGACCAAGCCCGTCAGTGAGCTGATTGCACGGACGATGGAAGAAGGCGGGTTAAAAAAGGTGCTGGGACCGCTCGAACTTGTCCTGCTCGGGATAGGGGCCATTGTCGGAACAGGAATTTTTGTCATTACCGGTGTGGTGGCTGCATATTACTCAGGTCCTGCAATCATCCTCGCCTTCATCTTCTCCGGCCTGGTCTGTATTGTGGCGGCTCTCTGCTATGCGGAATTTGCAGCCATGGTTCCAGTCGCCGGAAGTGCGTACACCTACAGCTATGCATCCCTCGGCGAGATATGGGCATGGATCATCGGCTGGGACCTGATTCTTGAATACTCGGTGGCCATTGCAGCGGTTGCAATCGGATGGTCAGGATACATGACGGAACTCTTCCATGTCGCAGGGTTTGAACTTCCCAGTGCACTCACCAATCCCCCGGGGGTCCATGGAGGAATCATCAATCTCCCGGCTATCCTGATAATCGCCCTGATAACCTCCCTTCTGATCCTGGGAGTAAAAGAGAGTGCCCGGGTGAACAACGTGATAGTGGCGATTAAAATCTCTGTAATCCTTCTTTTCCTCTATCTTGGTTTCTCTCACATCGATGCCGTCAACTGGCAGCCTTTCATGCCTTACGGGTGGCAGGGGATCTTCACCGGTGCCGCAATAGTGTTTTTTGCATACATCGGGTTTGACGCGGTATCCACGGCGGCGGAGGAGGTACGGAATCCGCAGAAGGATCTCCCAATCGGCATTATCGGCTCTCTCTCGATCAGCACAGTGCTATATATCGCGGTATCCATTGTTCTCACGGGTATCGTCTCATATCTCCTTTTAAAGGGGACGAACGCCCCCATAGCATTCGCCCTGGAGCAGATCGGAATTGCATGGGGATCTGAGATCGTGGCTGTTGGTGCGATATGTGGAATCACCTCGGTTCTGCTCGTCCTTCTCTTCGGCCAGACCAGGATCTTCTTTGCAATGGCCCGGGACGGTCTCCTTCCGCGATTTTTCAGCACCATTCATCCCAGGTTTCGTACACCGGCACGGGTCACGCTTCTCGTCGGCACTGTGACCGCCCTCATTGCGAGCCTTCTGCCGCTCGAGGCGGTCGCGGAACTGGTAAATATCGGGACTCTTGCGGCATTTATCATCGTGGCGGCCTCAATAATCGTATTGAGAAGGACAGAACCGCAACTGGAGAGACCCTTTCGGGTGCCTTTCGTACCCGTAGTTCCCCTCTTATGCATCGTTTCATGCGGGATACTAGTCGTCTCCCTCCCTACAATAACGCATCTGCGGTTCGTAATCTGGCTCCTCATCGGTCTCGTGATATATTTCGTGTACAGCAGGTTCCACAGCACTCTTTCACGTTTGAGGTCTGAAAAACAATAACGGTACAAGAAATTTACAGGATATGGCGACAAAATTCTGTAATTGCCTGAAACGGGAAGAACAAGATGGATGAATACGAAAGGCGCTGTCCCTCTTTTCGGTAACTCTCATACCTTTATCCATTTCCCCTCCGACACCAGATCCACAAAAAAGAAAGTGGAGGATTAGGTAAGAATTCCATAGGAATTGACCGGGCTCGGGAGGTGTCTTAGTATTATCCAATAACTCCTAGGTTTTTGTATCGTATCCCTCGGCCTCTTTTTCAAGGAAATATCCAAGTATCACCCGGATCAGGACCACCGCTCCGAGAAGCGTGATATCCTCTATGCTTGGATCCAGCACCGTGGTGAGCACATCGCCGGCAATAAAAAACTCGAGGCCGAATATGATGTATGCTGTAAATTCGCTCTTCAGCATTCTCCTGTTTATCACTTTTCCTTCGAATGCTGAGCGTACCAGGCCGATTATCGCCTGTATTCCCCCAAAAATTATCAATGCGGAACCCACCACCCCAAAAGCGACGGCGAACCAGTGTATTATCTCCGTGATGAAGGGAATATCCATAGATTAGACTGTCGGCAGGAATTTAAAAATGCACCCATCGTTTCGCGAAGCCAGGCACGGAAAGACACGGCAATTTTTCAGCCTGGCAAAAATTGGTTTTTGTATTTAAAAAGTAAAGGCACGGGAACCTGTCAAAATAAAAAAAAGGATCATTCTTCTTCAAGGAGCGTCTCGCTCTCGCCGCCCTTGCCGCCTTTCTGGTAGAGATAGTACGCGATAGCGATGAGGATGACGATCACCACGATACCGCCGATCAGCCAGCTAATCGGGAAACCTGACCATACGGGCTGGGTCGGTGGAGCGGTCGTGGCAGGAACCGCGGTTGTCGGAACCGTGGTAACCGCCGTCGTTTCGATGGTTGCCCCGCCGGGCACCCCTGAGTCTGCACCGCCCGTATCGCCGCCTTCAGATTCACCCTTGATCATGTTGGCAACCAGGGTTGTCGGCACGGTGGTGACGGTGGTTGTCGCGGTTGGGACGAAGTAGCTGCCGCCACCACCTCCACCGCCACCGCCGCCACCGCCGCCGCCCTGCAGCTTGAAGGTGGCGGAGATGGTGTGGTTGGAATTGACATCGGAGAATGTGTATTCATTGATTAATCCCTTGTTGTCCCCGTCCACCATCACGGACTGTATGATGTAATTATAGTACGATGTGATGGTGAAGTTCTGTGTCCCACCCGGTGGCACTGCAATCAGGCCTGAAGGCGTTATCAATCCTCCCGTTCCTGCCGTGGCATTGATGTAATAATACCCTGTATGTTCCTCGACGCTGATGTATCCCGGTTTGGAGATGAAGTCTCCGCCGTACTCGTTTGCAACGCCGAGTTCCACCGTGTACGTGCCTGGAGTGGTGTAGGTGTGTTCTGGGTTTTGGAGATATGACTCAGAACCGTCACCGAACTCCCAGTACCAGGTATCCGGATTGTTGGTGGATGTGTCGGTAAACTGCACGGTAAGCGGGGCGGTCCCCGATGTCGGATCGCCAATAAATCCGGCGACAGGAGGCACCGGGCCGGGTTCAACGGTTATGTAATCCGGCATTGAGAGAGAACTGTTACCTGCCGGATTGGAAACAAACAGGCTTACTGTGAATGTTCCCTCGCTTTCATAGACATGGACCGGGTTTCTCTCTGTCGAGCTGTCCCCGTCACCGAAATCCCAGTCCCATGAGGTTGGTGCATTCAATGACGTGTCAATGAACTGGACGGCAAGCGGGGCGGCTCCGGATGTCGCGTTGGCGGTAAACCCGGCAACCGGCGGTTCGGGCGGAGGAACTTCAGTCACCCGCAGGTCGAGCTCGGTCAGCCCTCCCCACTCGTAGGGATAGGTCATCTGCCACGGTCCGCCCTGTGCAACATCATAGCACTCCGCACGGATACCGTCCACATAGAACGAGATAGGGGACCCCTCCGGGATCGAACCCTGGACGATCAGGTTCTTCGTATCGTCATCAGGATCGCCGTATCTCCCGATGGTTTCAGTGACAATGTATCCACCGCCTTCCGTTACCACGCCGGTGACATAGATTCCCGCGGGAGCAGGCTCGCCGGCAATCGTGATATTGCCATAGAATGCATGGGGAAGGGGCGGGAGAGGCGGTGTGACGACGACCACTCCCGGTCTGGTGACGGAATCGCTTCCATCGTCATTCCAAACCGTGAGGCTGACCGTGTAGACTCCCGTATTGGCATAGGTATGGCTCGGGTTCTGCTCAGAAGATGTAGTATTGTCACCGAACTCCCAGTACCATGAATAGGGATCATACAGCGACGTATCGGTAAACTGGACGTCGAGCGGAGCCGGGCCGGCGGCCGGGTTCAGGGTGAAGTCGGCAACCGGCGGGACCGGTCCCTCGGAAACGGATATGAATCCCGTTTTGGTAATCCAGTCGCTTCCACCGCCATTGGTGACTGTAAGTGTCACCGAATAGTTACCTGGAGCCGTATAGGTGTGGGTCGGGTCCTGGAAGCCGGATCCGGAACCGTCACCGAACTCCCAGAGCCATCCATATGGATCGCCGGATGACAGGTCCGTGAACTGTACAGTGAGCGGAGCGGCTCCGGAAGTTGGGCTGGCACTGAATTCTGCCACCGGTGGAGGAATGGGTCCTGCTTGTACAACTATGTAATCAGACTTAACCTTCCAGTCGGCGCCTGCATTGTTGGTGACCGTGAGTTTCACCGAGTAGGTCCCGGCGTGCGAATAGGTATGGGTCGGATTCTTGAGACTGGAGGTCTGGCCGTCACCGAACTCCCAGTACCATGTAAAGGGGTATTCCTCGGACAGATCGGTGAACTGGACGGTAAGCGGTGATTCACCGGAAGTCGGGCTGCCTGTAAAGTCGGCGATTGGTGGATTGCAGGCAAGGACAGTGACCGGCTTGGATGCGGTGTCAGATCCGCACTCGTTGGATACGGTGAGATTCACCAGGTATATTCCAGGGTGTTCATAGTAGGTGTACTCCGGGTTCTGCTGGGTGGACGTGTCGCCTGTCCCGAACTCCCAGTACCAGGAGGTGGGATCTCCGGTCGACAGGTCTGTGAACTGGACATTGAGCGGCGGCGGGCAGGGTGTCCCGTCGAATGTGAAGTCAGCCACAGGCGGCGGACAGTAGTCGACCTCGATATAACTGAAGGTGGTATCCGATCCACAGTCATTCCAGACGGTTAGGGTTACGGTATATGTCCCGACCTCGGTATAGGTATATGTCGGGTTCCGCTCGGTGGATGTATCACCGGTCCCGAAGTCCCATGACCATGAAGTCACGTTGTTCTGTGAATGGTCAGTGAACTGTACGGTGAGCGGGGCATGTCCCGAAGTGGGGTTAGCGGTGAATTCAGCAACCGGCTCGAGGCAGGCTGCATTGATCGGAGTGGAAGTAGAATCTGTACCGCAATCATTCCAGACCGTGAGTTCGACGTTGTATGTCCCGACTTCGGTGAATGTATGTTGCGGGTTCTGCTCAGTGGAATTAGTTCCGTCATCGAAGTCCCATAACCATGCATTCACGTTGTTCAGTGAATGATCGGTGAACTGAACGGTGAGCGGGGCGTACCCGGAAGACGGGTCGGCGGTGAATTCAGCAACCGGCTCGAGACAGATGGCCTCGATTGGAGCCGAAGTCGAGTCGGTACCGCATTCATTCCAAACAGTCAGTTTAACATTGTATGTCCCGACTTCGGTGAATGTGTGGACCGGGTTCTGTAGGTTTGAAGTTGTGCCGTCTCCGAACTCCCACAACCAGGAGTCGGGATCCTCGGTTGACTGGTCGGTGAACTGGACGGTGAGTGGTGCGTAACCGGAGTCAGGGTCTGCAGTGAAGGCCGCGACCGGCGGTGGGCAGACGAGGACCTCGATATCACTGTAAGTCGAGTCGGACCCGCAGTCGTTCCAGACGGTCAGGTTCACAGTATATGTCCCGACTTCGGTGAACGTGTGCTCCGGGTTCTGCACAGTGGAAGTGGTTCCATCATCGAAGTCCCATAACCACGAGCTCACGTTGTTCTGCGAGTAGTCAGTAAACTGTACGGTAAGAGGTACCCGCCCGGAACTTGGATTTGCCGTGAATTCAGCGACCGGTTCGAGACAGATGGCATGAATCGGAGCAGACGTTGAATCGTGTCCACATTCATTGTACGCCGTCAGTGTCACGGTGTATGTCCCCACTTCAGTAAAGGTATGGGTCGGGTTCTGCAGTGTGGACGTAGCGCCGTCACCAAACTCCCAGAACCAGGAGTCAGGATCCTCGGTTGATTGATCAGTGAACTGGACGGTAAGTGGAGCATAGCCTGATTCAGGTTCGGCGCTGAAATCAGCCACCGGCGGTGGGCAATAATAGACCTGGATATCACCGGGTGCAGAATCAGTCCCGCAGTCATTCCATACAGTGAGGTTGACGGTGTAAGTCCCGACTTCAGTAAAGGTATGTTGCGGGTTTTGCAGAGTTGAAGTGGTTCCATCGTCGAAGTCCCATAACCACGAGCTCACGTTGTTCTGCGAGTAGTCTGTGAACTGTACGGTAAGTGGAGCATATCCCGATTCAGGTTCGGCGGTGAATTCAGCAATGGGTTCAAGACAGATGGCATGGATCGGCGCAGACGTTGAGTCGGAGCCGCAGTCATTCCATACGGTCAGTTCTACGTTGTATGTCCCGACCTCGGTGAATGTATGTTCAGGATTCTGCGCTGTTGAAGTGGTTCCATCGCCAAAGTCCCATGACCATGAGGTCACGTTGTTCTGGGAATTGTCTGTGAACTGTACGGTGAGTGGAGCGTACCCGGAAGACGGGTTGGCGGTGAATTCTGCAACTGGTTCGAGGCAGATGGCATGGATCGGCGCAGACGTCGAATCTTGCCCGCATTCATTCCATGCGGTCAGTTTTACGTTGTATGTCCCGACTTCGGTGAATGTGTGGACCGGGTTCTGCACGGTGGAAGTCGTACCATCCCCAAACTCCCAGTACCAGGTGTCAGGATCCTCTGTTGACAGATCTGTGAACTGGACGGTTAGGGGGGCATATCCGGAGTCGGGATCGGCGCTGAAATCAGCCACCGGCGGTGGGCAATAATAGACCTCGATATCCCCCGGGATAGAGTCGGTTCCGCAGTCATTCCAGACGGTTAGGGTCACGGTATATGTCCCGACATCGGTAAACGTGTGCTCGGGATTCTGCTCCTCTGAGGTAGTACCGTCATCGAAGTCCCATAACCACGAACTCACGTTGTTCTGGGAATTGTCTGTGAACTGTACGGTGAGTGGAGCGTACCCGGAGTCAGGTTCGGCGGTGAATTCAGCGACCGGTTCGAGACAGATCGCATTGATCGGAGCTGAAGTCGAGTCGGTTCCACAATCATTCCATACAGTGAGGTTGACGGTGTAAGTCCCGACCCCTGTGTATGTGTATTGCGGGTTCTGCTCATTGGAAGTGTCGCCTGTCCCGAACTCCCAGAACCAGGATGTTACGTTGTTCTGGGAATTGTCTGTGAACTGTACGGTGAGTGGAGCGTACCCGGAGTCAGGTTCGGCGGTGAATTCAGCGACCGGTTCGAGACAGATCGCATTGATCGGAGCTGAAGTCGAG
>Ga0272442_10007883_pt1 | contig 13672 bp, 10 predicted proteins | sample SSMForm2O_FD_200262 | JGI IMG/M metagenome (GOLD analysis project Ga0272442, IMG submission 200262) | Marine sediment archaeal communities from Little Sippewissett salt marsh, Falmouth, MA, United States - SSM-Form-2O | ecosystem: Environmental > Aquatic > Marine > Wetlands > Sediment ...
TGGAAGGGTTTCGATCCCACGATCGGAAAAATCGCCGGAGCGGATCACTTTGCCGTGGCGGTCGCAAGATTGCCTGAATCCGTGCCGCCGATAGCAGGATCGTTTGTGGGTGCCCCGGGGTCGCGTCTTGATGTGGGCGTTTGGGTAACGAGGTGTTAGTTAAAAGACACACCGGTTCTTGCCAATCATTCTATTTTGTACTTCCCGTAAACATCTCTCCGGCATGGTAAGAACTTCTCACGAAGGGGCCGGATGCCACTTTCTCAAAGCCCAATGTCAGGGCAAACTGGCGCCAGTCTTCAAATTCTTCCGGCGGGATGAAATCGATCACCGGCAGATGCTGTGGGGTGGGCTGAAGGTACTGGCCGATGGTGAGCATACGGCAGCCGGTGCGGTAGACGTCGGCGATGGTCTGGCGGACCTCCGCCTCCGTTTCCCCCAGGCCCAGCATGATGCCGGATTTGGACGGGATGGCCGGGTCGATCCGCTTGACTTGTGACAGCAGTTCTAATGAGCGGTCGTAGTCGGCTTCGGGGCGAACTTTCAGGTAGAGGCGGCGCACGGTTTCCATATTGTGGTTGAGCACGTCGGGGCGCGCCGCCAGCACCGTTTCCAGGGAAGCGCGGTCCCCCTTAAAATCGGGGATAAGCACCTCCACCTGCACGCCGGGAATGTTCTCCCGCAGAGCCCCGATGGTGGTGGCGAAGTGACTCGCACCGCCGTCTTCCAGGTCGTCCCGGGTCACCGATGTGACGACGACATAACGCAGGCTCATTCTGGCGGCAGCGTCGGCTACGCGACGGGGTTCATCCTCATCCACCGGACCCGGTCGACCGCCCTCGATGTTGCAGAAGCGGCAGTTGCGGGTGCAGGTGGCGCCAAGAATCAAAAAGGTGGCCGTGCGGGCGGAGAAGCATTCGAACTGGTTGGGGCAGTTGGCCTCCTGGCACACCGTATGAAGCTGACCCTTGCCGATCATGGCTCGGATCTGTTCGTACTGGGGTCCGGAAGGCAGCTTTCTTCTCAGCCAGGAGGGTTTGCCGGTGCGGATGGGGTTGGATGGGGTCATGGTGAGGCTATTCCCGACAGTGAAAAGAAAAATTTAAATGATTATGTCTTTCTGGGTTACCGGTTCATTTTCTTGGTCGGCCAAGAAAACGAACCAAAAGAAGCCGCCCGCGTCACGGGCTAATCCTGCGATTCTCGTCATCGACGGGGTCTGTGAAACTCACTCCGCTAGACAGCCACAGGCCCTTTTCGCCGATGTCTGCGATGCTCTGAGCCGTGACGATGGGGACAACCAGGCTGCACGAGTATTAAATTCCACAATCCTTAAATCCCTAAATCCCCAAATTCGATTTTTTCATATAGTTGTTCCAGGCTGACCGTTGTCAAGGCAATTTCGAAAATCTCTGCCAGATGCCTGGCCATGTGTTGTCGGGCTTCTGCCATGGCGACGGGACCGCTGAGGTGGCGTTCGAATGACGTCATGCGCACCTGGTTCAGGCCGCAGGGGTTGATCCAGCCGAAGGGCTCCATATCGGTGTTGACGTTCAGGGCCAGTCCGTGGAAGCTGACGCCGCGCCTTACGGTGATGCCGATGCTGCCCAGCTTGTCGCCACCCAGCCAAACGCCGCGATTGGCCGGGTCGGTGCCGGCATCGATGCCCCAGTTCCCGGCCGTACGGATCATGGCCTGTTCGAGGCCGGATACGAATTCGACCACTTTCAGGCGCCGGTGATTCAGGTCGATGATCGGATAGACCACCAGTTGACCCGGACCGTGATAGGTGATGTTGCCCCCCCGATCCGTGGGCATCACCGACACGCCTTTTTCGGCCAGGAAATCGTCGGTGACGCACAGGTTTTCCCGACCGCCGCGCCGGCCTAAAGTGAAGACGCGGGGATGCTCGACGCACAGGATCACGTCGGCCTCCAGATGGCCGGTCGTTTTAGCCGCCACGACCGCCAGCTGCAGGTCCAGTGCTCTCTGGTAGTCGGTTTCCGGCAGGTCCACCCACCAGCAGGGCAGCGTTTTACTGCTGTTTTTCTCAGGTGAAATGGGCAATATTTAATAATTCCAAAATGATGTGACCATCTGCAAGCACCAAATTACAAAACTCAACTGCCAAATAAATTCCAAATATCCAAATCTCAAATAAGGTCATAAACCAATAGTTGTTTACCAACATGGATGTTTGCGACTGTCTATGGCAATCGTTTGACGAAAATCCTTACCGTCTTATCGAATTGGAATGTCCTCTCTTTTCACCCATATCGTTTGTATTTTTGGTGATTGTTATTTATTTTCTGACATTTAAGAGACAAGTTGCCGAATTGTTAAATAACGCCACAGCGAGAAAAAAGGGCGGCCGTCCGGCCGCCCTTTTCGATGGTCAGTTTAGCCCTTCAGGCAGGGATTCCGGGCGGCCGCGGTTTCGTCGAGTCGCCGCACCTTGGGGAACTGGGGCGATTCGTGCAGGCAGTCGGGGCAGTCTATGGCCTCCTGGGCGATCTGCTTCATGGCGTCGATGAACTGATCCAGGGTCTCCTTGGATTCGGATTCGGTGGGTTCGATCATGATGGCGCCGCTGACCACCAGCGGGAAGTAGATCGTGGGCGGATGGAACCCATGGTCCATCAGGCGCTTGGCGATGTCCAGGGTGGCCACGTGGTGTTCCTGCTGGTGCTTGTCGGTAAAGACGCACTCGTGCATGCAGGGCCGGTCATAGGGCAGGTGGTAGGTGCCTTTGAGGCGTTCTTTGATGTAGTTGGCATTGAGCACGGCATACTGGCTGACCGCCTTGAGGTACTTGCCAACGCTCAGAATGTAGCTGTAGGCACGCAACAGGATGCCGAAATTGCCGTAAAAGGCGTGCACCTTGCCCACGGAGAGAGGATAGTCCTCGTCCAGGCGGTAGGTGTCGCCGTCTTTGACCACCCGCGGTACGGGCAGAAAGGGTTCCAGCTCCGGGGTGACGCATACCGGGCCGGCGCCCGGACCGCCGCCGCCGTGGGGGGTGGACATCGTTTTGTGCAGGTTCAGATGCATGACGTCCACACCGATGTCTGCGAAGTTGACAATGCCCATCGCCGCGTTCATGTTGGCGCCGTCGCCGTATACCAGGCCGCCCTTTTGGTGGACGATGTCGGCCACCTGACGGATGTTGTCCTCGAACAGCCCCAGTGTGTTGGGGTTGGTGATCATGATGCCGGCGGTGTCCTCGTCCATGAGTTCGGCCACCGATTCGGGCAGCAGGACCCCGTCCGGGCCGGATTTGACGCCAACGGACGTGAAACCGCACAGGGCGGCGCTGGCCGGGTTGGTCCCGTGGGCGGTGTCGGGAATAAGCACCTTGGTGCGTGCCCGCCCTTTTTGTTTATGGTAGGCGGCAAAGATCAGCATGCCGGTCAGCTCGCCCTGGGAGCCGGCGGCCGGCTGCACGGTCACCGCCGGCAAGCCTGTGATTTCGCCCAGATAGCCCTGCAGGTCGACCATCAATTCCAGGGCGCCCTGGGAGAGGCTTTCCGGCAGCAGGGGATGGGCGCCGGCGAATCCAGGAATGGACGCCTGGCGTTCGTTGGTCTTGGGGTTGTATTTCATGGTGCATGAGCCCAGCGGGTACATGCCGCTGTCCACGCCGAAATTCCACTGGGAAAGCTTGGTGAAGTGGCGCACCACATCCAATTCGGAAAGATCCGGAAAATCCGGACCGTCGCCCACCAGGGCGTCGTCCAGGGGTGTTTCATCCACGTCGCGGCGGGGCAGCGACAGTCCCTTGCGGCCCGGCGATCCTTTTTCCCAGAGCAGGGGCTCGTTGAAGATCAGACCGGTGGTTCCCATTTTCTCTTTCATTTGGCCACCTCCTTTACCAATGCATCGATCACCGTTTTAGAGATGGTTTCGGTTACGCACATCAGCCAGCAGTCGGACAGTTCCGGATAGTAGGGGCCAAGGTGCAGCCCGGCGACGATCTTCTTTTCCAGCAGGGCCTTCCAGGTGTCGGCAAAGCCTTTGGGGAAGCGCACCACGAATTCGTTGAAGGTGGGCGCGCTGAACGGCGACGCGTAGCCGGCTTTGGCCAGTGACGCTTTGAGGTACTCGGCCCGGTCGCGGTTGAGCCGGGAGAGTTCGCGGATGCCCGTGCCGCCCAACGCCGCCATGTACATGGTGGCAGCGGTGGCACACAGCCCCTGGTTGGAGCAGATGTTGGACGTGGCTTTTTCGCGGCGGATGTGCTGCTCGCGGGTGGCCAGGGTCAGCACGAAGCCGGTTTTGCCGTCCCGGTCCGTGGTTTTGCCGATCAGGCGTCCGGGCATGGTGCGCACATATTTTTGCTTGGCGGCAAACATGCCCAGGCCGGGCCCGCCGAAGCTTTGGGGGATGCCGAAACTCTGGCCTTCGCCGCAGGCGATGTCCGCCCCGCAGGTGCCGGGGCTCTTGAGCAGGCCGTAGGCCAGCGGTTCACTGAATGCGGCCACGAACAGGGTCTTTTTGTCGGCGTGGATGGTTTTCCCGGCAGCCTCCAGATCCTCGATGCAGCCGAAAAAGTTGGGGCTCTGCAGGGCCACGCCGGCCAGCTCACCCAGGTCGGCCAGACCGGAGAGGTCGGTGCGGCCGTCGGCGCCCACGGGCAGCTCGACCACCTCGAAGCCGGTGGGTGCGAAATAGGTCTCCACCACCTGGCGGTACATGGGGTGAACGGCGCGCGAGACGGCCACTTTTTTGCGCCGCGTGGCCCGGATGGTCATCAGCATGGCTTCGGCCAGTCCCGAGGCGCCGTCGTACATGGAGGCATTGGCCACGTCCATGCCCAACAGGCGGGTCACCAGGGTCTGGTACTCGTATATGGTCTGCAGGGTGCCCTGGCTGATCTCCGGCTGATAGGGGGTGTAGGCGGTGAAGAACTCGCTGCGCAGCAGCAGCTGACGGCTGATTTCCGGGATATAATGATGGTAGCTGCCGGCGCCCATGAACACCTTGTAGAACGGGGGCGCGCCCATGCTGGCGGCCATGCAGTCCATATGCCCGTTGAGCTCCCACTCGGTGAGGGGGTCGGGCAGGTTCATCGCTTCCTTCCGGCGGCAGTCGTCGGGAATACTGGAGAATAAGGCGTCCAGATCCGACGCGCCCACCACCTGAAGCATCTCTTGGATGTCTTCTTCGGTATGGGGTAGATATCTCATGGGGCTTATCCTTTCAGTATCTCAAGGTAGTCGGCCTTGGATTTCAGGGCCTCGCGTTCGGCGGGGTCGCTGGCTTTGATTTCCATCATCCAACCGCCGTCGTAGGGGTCGTTGTTCACCAGCTCGGGCGCATCGGCAAGGGCGTCGTTGATGGCCGTCACCTCGCCGCCGATGGGCATGTAAAGCTCGGACACGGCTTTGACCGATTCCACGGTGCCGAACTCCTCGCCCTTGTCGAAGCTGCTGCCCACCTCGGGCAGTTCCACAAACACAATGTCTCCCAGCTGATCCTGGGCATAGTCAGAAATACCCATGCGCACCACGTCGCCGATTTTTTTGGCCCACTCATGGTCGTCGGTGTATCTGACATCTTCCGGCAGATTCAGTTCGCTGATCGCTTTCATGTTTTACCTCCCTGTGGTTGTATTTTTTTAAGAGATACGCGGTTCCGTGTCCGTGATTAGATCATGTCGGCCATGGGTTTGCGGGCGGTGCGGTGAGGACGCACATCGTCCACGATGGTGACGGTTATTTTTCTCCGGTTATCGGCGATATCCACGTGCTGGCCAACGGACAGTTTCCGATTGACCTTGACGAAGCCGCAGCAAAGGCCCTTGGCTTTGAAGCCTTCCGGTTTGTTCGGGCTGGCAACGCTGAAAATGTCGCCGTCGTGACGCCCGATGCCCATGTCTGTGGCGCAGGTGAGAACGGTCCCGATCGCTTGGCCGTCGGCATCGATGACCCGGGATCCTTCCCCGGCTGAGATTTTGCGCAGATCCTTGCCTGCAAAGGCGTGGGTGAAGAAGACATCCGTCTGCTTCTCCAGGGCGGCCCGTCCAATGAAATCCTTGGTGAACCCGGTCTGGTCTGCCGTAAAGGGCAGGGCGAAGGGCCAGGGGTGGTTGATGAATGGCCAGTGTCCGATATCCTGGTGGGAGAGCGGCAGCACGGCGCCGGCACGCAGGCTGTCCCGGGCCGCCAGGCCGCAGGGCGTGATGTCGTTGGAACGGCCAGCCTCCAGAAGGCGTTCCCACAGGCGTTGGATCTTGTCCGGTGCCAGGAAGATCTCGAAGCCGAACTCGCCGGTGTATCCGGTGCGCGACAGCAGAATGGGGGTACCGTCGTCCAGACGAACCGCATCGGCCAGGGGCGAGGTGGCGTCAACATGCCCCTTGAAGGAGAAGTAGGGCATGCCGGCAAAGACGGCTTTGGGATCGGCCAGAACCGCGCCGAGGATCTTGGCCGCCGCCGGCCCCTGAATGTCCATCTTGCCCAGCCGATCGGACAGGTCGGTGACCTTAGCCTCCCGCCCGCCGAGGTTGCGCTGCAGGTGCTCGGCAACGGCGCCGCCCATACCGGCGTTGATCACCACCATGTAGCTGTCCGCCTCCACGAAAAAGACAATGGCGTCGTCGAGGGTATGGCCGTTTTCGTCTAAAAAGGCGCCATACACGCATCGGCCCTGAGAAAGGGGCTTTTTGGACGGTCCCATGCAGGCGTCTAAATCATTGGTAAAGCAATATTGGAGCAGGTCCGCAGCTCCCGATCCGGCGACGGTGACGGCTGCCATGTGGCTGGTGTCGAAAACACCGGCACCGTTCAGTACGGCTAAATGTTCATCTTTAACCGATGAATACCACAGGGGCATGTCGTAGCCGCCGAAGTCGGCCATGTTGGCGCCGTGATTGCGATGCCAACTGTTGAGTGGGGTCCTTTTAACGGTGGTTTGCATGACTTGTTTCTCCTTATTTAATCCTAACCCGGACAAACAGAAAACAACAAATTACAAGCATCAAATTTCAAATAAATTCCAAATCAAAATATCCAAATCTCAAATAAAATACAGACCAACAGTTGATCTTCTTTTGATTTCTCCAATATTGATGATTGGAATGTCCTTTGTCCAAGATCATAAGGTTTGGAATTTCGAATTTGGCGATTGCGATTTATTTGTCATTTGGTTTTTGGGTATTGTGATTTACTTGGTATTTGTCATTTGTTTTCTGAGATAAAAAACACCCAATTTCAGGACGAAACTAAAAGATATAAGGTACCTTCAGGTTGTAGCTCTTATAAACCACAAAGGTTTCCACAGACTGTACACCTTCCAGCCGGGAAACCTCTTCGGTGTAGAATTCCAGAAGGCCGAAGCCCTCCTTGAGCAGAACCATGAGGATCAGGTCAAACCGGCCAGTGACGACGCTCACCGACACCACCCCGCGAACGCGGCTGAACGCTTCGCCCTTTTTGACCAGGTCCATGGTCGTCAGTTTTACGCCCACCATCACGACCCGGTGTCGTGGAACCTTTTCCGGGTCCACCAGACCGACGATTTCCAGCACACCCTCTTCTTCCAGCTTACTGACCCGTGATCTGACGGTATTCTCGGAGACGCCGAGATCCTCTGCGATGATTTTGTAGGACTTCCGGCCCTCCTGCAGATGGCGGACGATGGAAATGTTCAGATCGTCGACTTTCATCGATGGCCTTTCAAAGTATACCCGGATACTGAAAATTATTAGTCGAGCATGATGGATCTGTCAAACATTTTTTAAAAAATTGAAGTATTCGGCAAAAATATGTTGAAAAAAGGTTGAAAAAGACATTAATTGTGCTTAGCTGATTGCAATGGTTGTTGCGGCGAACCGATCCGCAGGTTCGAAAAAAAAGGAGGAATCGTAATATGGCAACACAGGTAACGGTCCTGGGCGCCGGTCCGGGAGGGTATGTGGCGGCGGTTCGTGCCGCGCAGCTGGGCGCAGCGGTGACGGTGGTGGAAAAGGAGCAGGTCGGCGGCACCTGTCTGAACTGGGGGTGCATTCCCTCGAAGATCATGAAAACCACTGCCGAGATGCTCGAAAAACTTCACCAGGCCGATCAGTTCGGTATCCGCCTCGATGGAAGCGCCGTGCTGGACATGCAACACCTCATGGCCCGCAAGCAGAAAGTCCTTTCCACCCAGATCAAGGGTATCGAAGGCTTGCTGGCCCACCACAAGATCAAACTGGTTCGCGGCACCGCCCGTATCGACGGTCCCGGCAAGGTGGCCGCCACCGGCGAAGACGGGCAGAAGATAGTCTGGGGGTGGGACCGGTTGATCATCGCCACCGGCTCCCAACCGTTTTCGGTGCCGGCGTTTCCCTTTGACGGCCGGTGGATTCTGTCCAGCAACCACATTCTGGAGATCGAGCAGGTTCCCGAATCCATTGTTATCGTTGGCGGGGGGGTAATCGGCTGCGAATTTGCCTGCATCCTGTCCGCCATGGGGGCCGCGGTTATTGTCGTGGAGGCCCTGGACCGCTTGCTGCCCCTGCCGTCGGTGGATGCCGGCTGCTCCAAGGTGCTGGAGCGGGAGATGAAAAAGCGCAAAATCAAGTTTTACGTGAACCGGGTGGTGGAATCGATCGAGCGGTGCGCTGAAGGCCTGACGGTGACCATCGGCCCCTCCCCTTTAGCATCGGAGTTGAAGGAAAAGGACAAGGTCCCGGTGACGGAGACGGTGGCGCAGGCGCTGGTGTGCATCGGCCGGTCGCCCAATACCAAAGATATCGGCCTGTCCACCATCGGCCTGGCGACGGATGCCAAAGGATGGATCCCGGTGGACGATCGAATGCAAACCGGCGTTCCGGGCGTTTACGCCATCGGCGACGTGCTGGGGCCGGAGCGGGTAATGCTGGCTCACGTGGCCTCCACCGAAGCCATGCTGGCGGCGGAAAATGCCATGGGCCGCGACCGCGCCATGGACTACACGGCCGTGCCCGGGGCTATTTTTACCATGCCGGAGGTGGCCTGCGTGGGGCTCACCGAGGCCCACGCCAAAGCGCAGGGAATCGATGCACGCGCGGATAGCGTGCTGTTCCGCACCATCGGCAAGGCCCAGGTTATCGGTGAACTGGCCGGTCAGGCCACCATTATTTCCGATACCGGCAGTGGCAAGGTGCTGGGCGTTCACATCATCGGCCCCCACGCCACGGACCTGCTGGGAGAAGGCACCCTGGCGGTCAGCTGTAATCTGTGTGTGGCGGATATCGCCGACACCATTCATGCCCATCCCACCCTGGCGGAGATCATGCTGGAGGCAGCGCTGAAAGCCACAGGTAAAGCACTCCACGGATAGGGTGAATGTCCACAACAGTCATCTTTCGGCCCCTGGCGGCGTACTCGCTCGTCGGCAATCCTCGGAATAGGCTCACTATGCCTGCGGTTGCCAACCCGCTCGAGTCTTGCCAGGAACCAAAATCTACCCGTTGTGGGCGTTCACCGTCACACGATGGTCGCCTTGTTTAAATCACCATAACCAAAAACCAAATGACAAATAAATCACCATCGCCAAATTCAAAATTCTAAACCTTATGATCTTGAAGAAAGGGCCTCTAGATCGTCAAGATTGGAGCAATCAAAATGTTAATCCACGGTTGGATTTTGCCCTTTTTGAGATTTGAATATGGTAATTTGGATTTTATTTGAGATTTGTTATTTGTAGCTTGTCATTTAAAATTGGTGGTTGCGACTTGTTGTTTCCGTTTTATCCGGCTCAGGTGCTAAGAATAGCGCCCGAATGTTGATTCTAAATCGCAATGAGGACCAGTGCCACGCCGGCACTGGCCACCCCGAACCACTGCCGCCGGCCCAGTCCTTCCCGGAACACCAGCCAGGCCAGCAAGACGGTGGAGGCCGGGTAGAGGGACGCCAGAATAGCGGCAATGTCCAGCCTTCCTAAGTGGGCGGCCATTCCGAAGGCGGCGTTACCTGCGGTATCCAGTATGCCTGCCAGGGCGATAAAGACGAACTGACCCTGGGGGGGTGGTGTCAGTTGACGCGTCGCAGTCAGAAGTGTGAACATCACCCCGATGGCAGCTGCCCGGGCAGCCACCAAAGGCCACAGGACAGACTGGCTGCTGGCCTGATCCATAAAAATGAAGAACAGGCCGAATCCCAAACCTGCTAAAATCGAGAGTCGCAGTTCACCGGGTTCGATTTTCGATTTGTCCCCAGGAGAAGAAAGCAACCAAACGGCGGTCATGGCGATTCCGAAACCGATCGTGCGCAGCCAGCCGGGAAACCCCTCCATCAAGAAAGAGAATGCCAACGGCACAATGGCGGTTACCACCGCTGACAGTGGTGCCACCAGGCCCATCCGGCCCTGGGACAGACCCTTGTATAGGCTGGTAAGGCCCAGCACACCAAAAATTCCCGCCAGTCCCCCGAATATCAGATGGCTGACCGGTGGCATGCTCCGGGCAAAGGCTGATGCCAGACAAACCAGAAGGATGCCGCCGATCATCTGGGAGAAAAGCACCACGGTGAGCACGTTCCCCCGCCGGGAGGCGAACCCGCCGGCAAAATCTCCCGCCCCCCAGGCCAGGGCGCTGGACAGACCGCAGACCACGGCCAAGCTTTCCGGATTGATCATATCCACACCTTCAACAGACGAGAATCGACGGGCGAACCGTCGGGTGGAAATTTCCCCGGTCAAGGGCGAGCAGCTATCGGATCGTTTATAACAGCGGTTTTACAGCCGCCCCCAGGGCCCACTTTTATTGTTGAGGCGCCAACGTCAATTCTGACCAGACTGCGGGCCCGGGGTGCTGACTATTTTACCCGCTCCCAGGCCGTCATCTGGCTGACGGTGTGCTGAAATTTGCGCCGGGTTTCACGGATGACGAATTCAACGTCGAGGGGGTTGCCGATCATCTGAAAATGCCTGGCCAGCTGGTCTTTCAGCCCGTCCAGTGTGGTATACGGCTCACCGTCCTTGCGGATGCCGCCCACCCAATTTTCCCGAAGGGTGAACTCCTCCAGCCATGTGTAGGGCGAGGTGAGGACCAGAACGCCACCCATGTTGAGCCGTTCATGAATGGTGGAGAGAAACTTTTTCGGGTCGTAGAGCCGGTCGATGAGATTGGCTGCCAGGATCAGATCATAGCCGGTGAACTGCGACTTGAGATTGGAGGCATCGGCCTGAAAAAATTCCACCCGGTCGGCTACGGTGTCCAGTCCGAACTCGGCCAGGCGCCGTTCATGGTAAGTGAAGATGTCTCCCTCTTCCACCCGTTCATAGTGGGTAACGCCTTTTTCCTTCATCTGGACGGCGATGCGGATAAAGCGTGCCGAAAAGTCCAGGCCGTGGACGACGTCGAAGGTCCGGGCCAGTTCGAAGGTGGCGCGGCCCACGGCGCAGCCCAAGTCAAGGGCACGCTTTTTCGGTCGGTCTTCCATGACGGCCACGGCAAGCCGGGCACATTGCCGCGGAAAGTTCTCCACATTGAAGCAGGACTCCCCGAAATGGAACTCGCAATACTGGGAAACCGCCAGGTCGCTCTCGTACATGGCTTCGGGCAGTTCCACCGGCTGTTCGGATGCCACGTAGCGAAATCCCGCATGCTGGAAGAAATGACGCCGGAAGGCGTAGCGGGAATCGCGCGTGGCCTCGTTGCCGGTGGAGATCCAGGACCCCCCCTTGATCAGATTGTGACGGGTGTCGAAGGTGGGTGTGGAGAAGTCGTCGTAAACCGGATGGACGGCAAAGCCCGCGAATCCGGTGATGGGGGTTTCCGTCCACTGCCACACATTGCCGATGATGTCGAAAAAATCGCCGAAGCGAAAACGGTTCACCGGACACGACGAGGCCCAGTGTTCCAGATTGATATTGCCCGGCGCGTGATCCCATTCGGGCTGGTCCGGGATGTCGTGCAGATCGCGCAGCCGGTACCACTCATCTTCGGTGGGCAGCCGGATGGTTTTGCCTCGCTTTTGGGCCATCCAGTTGCAAAAGGCCTTGGCCTCCAGGTAGTTGACCTCGACGGGCCAGTCCCATGGCATGGGGACGATCCGGGTCATGGTCCGGAAACGCCAGTCGCCATCCGACGGGATCCAGAAGAGCGGGTGGCACGCGTTGGAATAGCCGACCCAGTTCCAGCCCTCTTCGGTCCAGAAAGATGCCGTTGCATAACCGCCGTCCTCCACGAAGTCCAGATACTCCCGGTTGGAGACCAGATAGCGTGACGCCGCAAAATCCCGGACATCGACGGTGTGACTGCCGAATTCGTTGTCCCATCCATACAGGGGATGGTCTTTGGATTTTCCCAACACCACCTGACCGCCGGGCACCGGCAGCAGATGGTTGTCCGGTGCCGCACCGGATTCCGTGCAGATATCCCACAATGGCATATGGCGGACCTGGTCGATGGGCATTCGTCGGATGATCACCGAAGAGGTTTCCAGGTGAATCCGCTGGTGTTCGATACCCATCATGACGGTCCAGAACGGGTGGTCCCAGGTGATGGGCAGGGTCAGCGGAAAGTTGCGGATGATGTCGTCTACGAAGGTACGCACCGCGTCCCGATAGGCCTTCACTGCTTCCACGGTGGGCCATTCATAATGGGTGTCGTCCAGATCGTCCCAGGACATTTCGTCCACCCCCACGGCAAACATGGATTCGAATGCCGGGTTGATGCGCCGATCGATGATTTTCGCAATGATCAGTTTGTTGATGTAGAAGACACCGGTGTGGCCCAGGTAAAAAATCGGCGGTTGCCGAAGCGGTTCGGCCCGCAGGTAAAAGGCGTCATCGGATGCCAGGGTGTCGTAGAGCCGTTCGTCGAGGGTGAAGGTCTTATGGAAATAGTCCAGGATTTCCTCGCGCTTGGCTTGGGGTGTGCCGGTGTTCAAAATGGTTGTGCGCGTGTTTCGTAAATCTGTCATAACGCCTCCCGATCTGTTATATATCCCCCCATGTTGCATGAACAACGTGGAAAAAGATAGCTAAAACAAAGGTATTATGATGAATATGTCCAAGTTCATTGCATACGCAGGGAATCATATGTTAAAAAACTGAACCAACCCCCTGGAAAAAAGGCCCCATCGTCATGCCCGTGGTTCAGATCGCCCTTGAATACTGGTTATTGTTGATTCCACTGATCCTTCACGTTGTGGGCATCCTGTTCATTTTCGACGTCATCATGAACGGCCGGACCAGCCAGGGCACCATCGCCTGGGTGATGGCCCTGTTTTTTTTCCCCTACCTGTCCGTTTTTCTCTATCTCATGTTCGGGGCGCGACGAATCCAGCGTTACGCGGACGCCCACCAGTCCGGCAGCACCGCCATCCACCACCTGGGCAGAGATCTCCGGCTGGATCAGCGCCTCGGCTGCCTGATGGTGCGCAATACACCCAAAATCGATGTTCTCAGCGAGATCTACCACCTGCCGGTCATGGTCGGCAATCGCTGCTCCCTGCTGATCAACGGCGAGGCCACTTTCGATTCCATCCTGGAAGGGATCCGGTCCGCCAACAGCTATGTGCTGATTCAGTTTTTTATCGTCCGCGACAGCGATCTGGCCAATCGGCTCAAAACGGTGTTGATCGACAGGGTCAAAGCCGGTGTCCGCGTCTATTTTCTCCTGGATCAGATCGGCAGCGTGGGTCTTTCCCGATCATACATCGAGGCGTTGAGGCGTTCCGGCGTCAACGTCGGCATTTTCCGC
>Ga0272442_10007885_pt1 | contig 13671 bp, 17 predicted proteins | sample SSMForm2O_FD_200262 | JGI IMG/M metagenome (GOLD analysis project Ga0272442, IMG submission 200262) | Marine sediment archaeal communities from Little Sippewissett salt marsh, Falmouth, MA, United States - SSM-Form-2O | ecosystem: Environmental > Aquatic > Marine > Wetlands > Sediment ...
TGTGTCGGGTTTCTCCTCCTCGGCGAGGGCCAGGTAGCAGTGCGCCGCCGCCGGCCCAGAGTAGACGTAGCCCGCGTGGGGGCACACCACCGAGTGGATGGTCCGCTCTGATCGCGTCTCCCCGGGCAGCCTGCCGGGCCCGCGTGGATGGTTAAAACATTCTTCGATCTGCTGTCTGAGTCGTTCAGGCTGCGCGGGGTAGAAGGCCCCAGCGACTACCGGCCGCCTGACGCTCAAAGCCCTCACCTACAGCGTGGTCTCGAAGTCCTCGATGGATGCGCCGAAGTCTCCGCTGGCTGGGAGGCTTCCCCTCTCCCTCATGATCTCTCTGACTAGCAGCCAGTAGACTATGGCGAGGCTCCTTCGGCCCTTGTTGTTCACGGGTATCACGAGGTCCACGTTCCTGAGGCTGTTGTCCGTGCTGCACAGCGCCACCACGGGAGCCCCAATCTGGCTGGCCTCCTCGACTATCTGCTGGTCCGCCAGGCTGTCGGTGACTATGATGGCGACGGGCTCGAAGAATTCCGCGTAGTTCGGGTTCGTGAACGAGCCGCTGGTGAACCGGCCGATGTACGGCACGCAGCCCAGCATCTCGCAGAACTTCTCGACGGGGTTCCTGCCGTACCGCTTGCTGCTTGCCACCACGACCTTGCTCAGGTCCATCCTGGACAGGAACTTGGCGACCATCTGGATGCGCTCGTTCATCTGATCCATGTCCAGCACGAACAGGCCGTCCGGCCTCACCTTGTATATGAAGGGCTCCATGTCCTTGGTCTTGATGCGGGTGCCTATGTGGACGCCCGCGCTAAGCAGTATCTCCTGCGGCAGGAGCAGGTTCTCGTTTACTTCGACTTCCATCAGCTGGTTCCTCCTCTGAGGTCGGGGCTCTCCCGCTGCTCATAGAACCTGAGCACGTCGTCGATTATCTCGACGTGGCCCAGGAGCATCCTCCGGCAGCAGTACCTGGTGACGCCTAGGCTGTCCAGGACCTCCGCCGGGTTCTCCCCGGCCTCCACACGCTTGTTGAAGTCCTCCCACTTGTCTCCTATGACCTTCCCGCATGAGAAGCACCGTACAGGGACTATCATTCATTTTCCGCCTAATCTTGCACAGTGTTAGCTTTGTCTAACCTGCGCGTTCTAACCACTCAACAACCCGGAGCCTATTTAAAAATACTTCTTATTTCTTCTCCGCCTCTTTTAGCTGGTTTCAACGGGGGAAACACGTCAGAGTGGAGTTGTAGTCGGGGTCTGGGCCGACGGCGGCCATGGCGTGGGCTACCGCCTCCTCGGGGCTCATCCCATACTCGACCACCGCCGTCAGCAGGCAGTTGAACGCTTGGTCGGTGTGGTTTAGAGACACCGGGCCGTCCCAGCTTATGTAATGCTCCGCGCCGTTGTCCACGAAGGCCTGGGCCAGGTCCGTGGCTCTGGCGCCGTCGCAGCCCATCACCAGCACCGTGGAGCCCCTGAACCGGTCCTTCATGAAGTGGTTCACGTAGTCGGCGCCCACCGCGAACAGGCGTTCGGAGCCTATGCTGGGCCTGGCGGGGTGCACCTCGTCGGCCAGCTGCTCCAGCACGTACCTGTCTTGGCTGTACTCCTCTCCGGTGAACAGCCACACCATGTCGCCGTTGACGGTGCTGTGAACCCGGAGTATGACGAGGTCGTACCCCGTCGGCAGCCTCCTCAGATAATCGACGGTCACCTCCTCCCCCAGAACCGCGTCGAAGGTGTACCCCTCCCGACCGAATATTTTCAGGGCTTCACCGTGGAAACCGGGGTCCTCGGCGTGGAGCGGGTCGATGTAGACGACGCGGGTCACGGCGTTCCTATCTGACTTGTACGATACGTCAAGGCTGGAAACGGCTACGAGGAAGACTATGAAGACCAGCGTGAAACTAAATGCGGGCCAGTTCCTCGCCGCGGCTCTCCCCAAAAACCATCGTCTGGATCTCCGCCGCCGGGTAGTTCACGGTTCTGTCCATGGCACCGCGGCGCCCCGGTCATACCCCCACGTCGGGGGCTACGACTTGTTGAGCTGGACGTTCACTGGTCTGCCGCTCTCGAACACTATGCCGAGGCTCCTGAACTCCACCTGGAATATCCTGATCTTGCCGTACCGCTTCTCCTTGAGGAGCCCCAGCTCCTTGAGCTTCATGAGGTGTCTCTGCACGCTTGTGTAGTTGAGGCCGGTGCGGCGGCTCACCTCGCTTATGTTGAGCTCCCCGCTCTCGGTGAGCACCTGGAGCACCCTGATGCGGCCCCTGCTGCCGAGGATCTCCTCGACCATACGTTCCTCTCTACGACGCAATGATCCTCGCCACCTCCTTCTCCAGCTCCTCGGCAGGTATCTTCTCCAGGCTTATGAGCTGGGTCCTGCCCTGGCTGCTCGCCTCTAGCCTGACGTTGACGAAGTCCAGGCTCTTCAGGTTCTTGAGGTACTTCCAGTACTGGGTGTGGCCCCTGGGCTCCTCCGTGTACTCCTCGCAGACCAGGCGGTAGGCTTCCTCGATCTCGCCGGTGGTGCCGTGGGTGACGTCGTTGGCCTTGAAGAACCGGGCCACCGCCAGGAGCACCAGCTTCTCGTGGGGGCTGAGCTGCCGGACCGCCTCCTTGTTCAGCGTCTGGAAGACGCCCATGGCCGCGGCCCGGACGTGCTCGGGCTGGATGTGGGCGGCTGCGTTGCGCTCCGCCGCCTTGCCGGCGCCGTGGAGGACGTCGATGGCGTACCTGGCGTCGCTCTTCTCCTTGAAGGCCAGCTCGCTGATGAAGTCCACTATCTCGGGGGGCACCGCGTCCCTTCTGAACGCCTTCTCGACGCGGTACAGCAGTATGTCGGCGAGCTGGGCCTGGTCGTAGTCCCGCATCCTTATGACGTTGCGCTGGAGGCTGCTCAGGGTGCTCTGGTCAAGCTTCCTGAAGACCTCAGGGTCCTTGCTGATGAATATTATGTTGAGGCGTCGGGGCATGTCCGGCTCGGTCTCGTGGAACCTTGTGAGGTAGTAGAGGGCGTCGCTTCCCTCGTTCTCTATGAGGACGTCCACCTCGTCTAGGGTCAGCAGTATCTGGGCGTTGTCCTCGTCCATGATCTTCCTTAGTATGTCCATGAGCTCGTTGGCGGCGTAGCCCCTCTCCGGGAACTGGGGCCGCAGCCGCTTCACCACCTGGCTGAGGATCATGAATAGGCTGCCCCGCTGCTCCCTGCAGTTGAGGTGTACGTACTCGTAGGTGACGCGGCGGCGCTCCGCCTTCCTGCGGAGGCTCCGGCCGTAGTAGTGGGCCAGCAGGGTCTTGCCGCTGCCGACGCCGCCGAGTATTACGGCCTTCTGGCTCATCTCGTAGGGGGCCGTGACCATGTGGTCGAAGAGCCCCTCCAGCGCCCTGAACTCGGCTTCCCGGTGGAGCACGACGTCGGGCACGTAGCTGATGTCGAGTATGGCCTCGTCGACGAAGACGCCTCGTTGTGTCATCTAACCCCGTTGAGGGGTCGCAGACAGGGAATTTATGCATTTCGTAGGTTCAGATGCACAGAAAGTGGAGGGGTGGGTGAAAGTGGATTCTCCGGGAAAACCTATATCGAGACAAGGCGAACAATAGTCGTGCAGCCATGTCCCCGCATAGCTTCAAGACCGGGAAGGTGCCGTCCGAGGTCCTGAGGAGGATAGTGTTCAACAGGCTGGGCGTCCCCACAGATAGGTTGCTCAGCGGCCCAGGGGTGGGCGAGGACGCCGCGGTCATAGAGATGGGGGATAGGGTGCTCGTCGCCAAGGGCGACCCCATCACCGGAGCCGAGGACAGAATCGGGTGGCTCTCCGTCCACGTTAACGCCAACGACATAGCGTCCACCGGGGCTAGGCCCCTCTGGTTCGTCTGCATCGCGCTGCTCCCGGAGGGGGCGGACGAGTCCCTCTTGGAGGTCATCATGGACGACATCCACGCCGCCTGCACGGAGGTGGGCGCCAGCCTCGTCGGGGGGCACACCGAGACCACCCCCGGCCTGGATAGGCCCATACTGGCAGGCTTCATGATGGGGGAGGCGGATAAGGACGGCTACGTCACCACCGGCGGCGCCAAGCCCGGCGACCGGATATTACTGACGAAGGGCGCGGGCATAGAGGGCACCGCCGTCATAGCGAGCGACCTCAGGGACCACCTCAGGGGCAAGGTGGACGACGACGTGGTCGAGAGGGGCGCCGCGATGATCAGGTGGATCAGCGTAGTGCCTGAGGCCATGAAGGCCGTCGAAGCCGGTTCACCCAGCTCCCTGCACGACCCCACGGAGGGCGGCCTCATAAACGGGCTGTGGGAGATGGCCGAGGCGGCGGGCGTCGGACTGAAGGTGGACCGGGCCTCGATATCAGTGCCAGACGAGACCAAGCTCATATGCGGGGCGTTGGGTGTGGACCCTCTGAGGCTGCTGGGCTCGGGGGCGCTCCTCATCACCGCTCCACCCCGCGAAGCCGACAAGATACTGGAAGCCCTAAAAGAAGAAGGAATAAGGGCTTCAGTCATCGGCGAGGTGAAGCCGCTGCAAGAGGGAAGGACCCTCGTAGACGAGGCGGGTAATCCTGTGCCCATCGAGGCGGTGGAGCAGGACGAGATATACAGGATACTCGACCGGCTAGGTTGAGCGGCTCACGGCTTTACGGCGGTGAACCCCATGACGTCTTTATGGTAGGATACCCCTACGAACCCGGTTTCCCTCAGACGGGACGCCACCCCCCTGCCCAGGTCAACGCCTCTGTACCGTGACCCCGGTTCACCGGTGTAGTGGAACAGCCTGCCTCCTGGCCTCATAAGCCCCCATAGTTTCCTGTAGAACTCACCGCCGTAGAGGTGCCCCGCGTGGCTGTGACGCGGCGGGTCATGTACGACGTAGTCGAAGAAGCCTTCCGGGAGGCCGTTTACCACGTGGAAGCTGTCCCCGAGCAGCTTGTGGACGCCTCGCCCCGTCCAGAGTCCGCGGGACCAGGGGTTCATCCTGGCTATCAGAAGCACCTGCGGCTCAAGCTCCACCGTCACCACCTGTGCCGCGCCCCTCCTCACGGCCTCTATCGCCGTGTAGCCTAGGCCCGTGCACGTGTCCAGCACCTTTCCGCTCCTCAGCCTGAGCCTGTCGAGTTTTCTAGCCGTGTCCATGTCCGGGGTGGTCTCCTTGGTGCGGTGCATCCTTATTCCGTCTATCTCTAGCGTGGGGGCGCCGGCCGTGGGCACCAGTTTATAAAAGTGTTTCCCTGCGACCGCGGCTTGGTAAACCTTCCCGCCTGAAACGAAGTAGACCGCGTTTTCTTTTTCAGCTATCTTACCCAGAGACTCTTGGTCGATATTTTCTCCTAGAGTGAGAGTTATTCCATTTTTTGTTCGTTTTATTTTGGTCGTCGTCAAGCCGAGGTCTAGAGATACCTCTGTTTTTCCGTCCAGCAGCTTCTTTGCGGTGTCCACGGTCAACACGGGGGGAAGTCTCTGAGGCATCTCTTACTTGTTTTCAGTGTTTTTAACTGAATCATAAGATTTTTCATCGTTAATTCTGGCTGACTCATGCGTCTCAGGAAATGTTTTTCGTTCATTCTCCATCTGTTTTCCATAGTAGATCTAGTTTAGAAGAACAGACCAAACATCCATATTGGAAACATAAATTCCACCAACATATTATGGAGATATTTACATAATCATATAAATTTGGGAGCCGGTCCTCGGAACCCTTATATGAACCAACCTGTCGTTTGTGTCCCGATAGCCAATGACGTCCGACGAGAAACAGAACGGCTTCAAGGGCATGGTCAGGGAGGTAATAGACCAGATACTCCCTCCCAGCGACGTCGAGCTGGAGGCTATAAAGGAGGAGGTCTGGGCCGACCTCTCGGCCCTGTACTACAAGTACGAGGACGAGGTCCAGAAGAAGGCGTTCAGGCAGGTCATGCAGGAGATCTGCGGCAAGATGAGTCAGGGCAAGTGGGACACAGTGTATAAGAAGCTTTACCGTGCCGATCAGAAGGATAGAGTGTTTTAGGTAGTTAGGTAATCCACCCACATACGTTTCTGTCACTGAGATTCATTTTATTCGGTTACACATGTCAAGGTTTAAAAAGAATTCAACGTAATCAATACCGGTAAGACTCGTTTATCCATTGCGTTTCCCAACGTCAAGAGACGAGTCTTACCACCATGGAAGACCCGCACCTACTTGGTGATAAAAGGCTTTGATTAACTCATTGTAACCGTTAAACCCAAGTACTATAACAGAGACGCCTTTTGTCTCAAAAACCTGGGAGCAATCGTCACGCGTGCCCCACGTACATGGCATCCCAGGGAGGCAGATAGTACTCGAAGTATAGCATCTTCCCGAACTCGGTTTCCTCGTAGCCCGCAGCTGACACGTTGAGTAAGCTGGCCTTGGTCAAGACCCGTAGGACCTCCTCCTGCGAAGGCGTCTTAGTCTCTCCGACCAGTATCTTCAGGGTGTCCCCCTCCAGCCTTACGCCCACCACGTCTATGACCCTGTCCAGCCTCTCTATGAAGTCCGCGACATACTCCCCCTCGAAGGTGCGGTTCGTGCCTATGCCCCTGAGCCGGTCCAGAGTCTTCTTCGTCTCCTCGTTCAACTCAAAAAGAGAGATCGGCGGCGTGAGATAACCTTTACCTTCTGTGGTGCGTCCTGACGAGAGACGCCGTGGAGAGAACAGCGAGCACCCACGAGACCACGTTGACCAGGTACCAGAAGTCCCTTGCCCACCACTTGTTCACCCGCCACAGATAGAAGGGGAAATCGAAGACGTCGCCGGGGAACGCGGACGCTATCTCGATCTGCCAGAGGCTCGCCATGAGGAGCCCCGTGGATAGGATGATCCCCAGTAAACCAACCATGAAGCCATGTATGGGCGTATGTTCGCTGTGGGTGGTCAATTCTAGCAAAACCCCCTGTCGGCCGGTAATAAACCGTTTGAAACAGGCAGAAGAAACAGAAATAAGAAGAATATGGCTACCTGAGCCTCGCGAGGTGGACCGAGCATGAGATGCAAGGGTCGTATGCCCTGATCATCACCTCAAGGTTTTTCAGTAGCTCGGCGTCTCTGCCCACGTGGTTTGCCGCTATGACGCGTATGTCCTTCTCTACGTTGGCCGCGTTCTGAGCCGTCGGCGTTATTATGTTAGCCTTTTCTATGCAGCCGTCCTCATCGAAACTATAATCATGGTACAGCAGGCCGCGGGGAGCCTCGACGGCGTTTATCCCCCTGCCCTCGTGGGCCTCGAACTCGGCCAGCCCCTCGTCCTCTAGGCCGTCGCTTAGCAGCGCGTCTATGGTCTCTACGCCTCTCTCCACGCAGTGGACGAGCTCCAGCGCCTGGCAGAAGTTGTTGCTCAGCGTGTTCCGGGGATCGACCATGTCGCTGTGCTCCTTGTAAAGCTCCTGCGCCGTTCCCGTGAGCTTGCCGTGGCTGAGGTGGACCCGTGGGAGCGCCCCCACCATGAACGGGGCTCCGCCATATGTGGAGTGCTTGGCGTAGCTGTGTCTGTACACCTTCTCGTTGGTGAGCTTCTCGTAGTCCTCCTGCGGGTGTCTCTCCCCGCCTGAGACCAGCACGTGTGTGCCGAGGAACCCGAACCTGTCGCCCGGGTCTATGGCCATGTGGACGTTGTCTGACTCGTTGTAGGCGGATAGCTCGAAGCCTTTGAAGAGCTCGACGGCCAGCTCTGCGGCCGGCTGCACACTCTCTAGCATGTTCTTCACGTTGATGAGCTCGTCCTCGGTGGGCATCTTGGAGAAGCCCCCGACCCTCTCGTTCATGCCGTGTACTTCTCGCCCGCTCATGGTGGTGTGGATCATGTTCCCCGCCTTCTTGAGGCCCAGCGCGTTCTTCACCGCGTCCGTGTAGTCGGCGGACATGGCGATGGCGTCCGGGTATCCCAGGAAGTCTGGGAGCGCCAGCATGTAGACGTGGAGGGCGTGGCTCTCTATCATCTCGCCGTGTATCAGCAAGTCCCGGAGCAGCCCGGTCTGGCGCGTGGTCTCCACGCCGAACGCGTTCTCTATGGCGCCTATAGACGCCAGGCTGTGGCTCGCGGTGCATATGGCGCATATCCTGCGGGTCATGTCGGGTATCTTCTCGTAGTGGACCGTCTTGATTATGCTCTCGAAGAACCGAGGCCCCTCGAAGATGTTGAACTTGACGTCCTTCACCTTGGTGCCGTCGAGCAGTACCTCGACGCCGCCGTGTCCCTCGACCCTCGTTATCATGTCCACCGATAGTCTGCGGGTCATCGCTCTTCCTCCTCCAGGAAGTCGTCGTTCACCTCTCCGCTGAAGACGCGGAGCCTGTTGAGGATGTACTCCTTGCTGTACCCCTTCTCAAGCAGCATGTCGAACTCCGCGGCGAAGCCGCTGCCCATGTCCACGGGGCCCCTGCATCCGATGCAGGCCAGCCCCAGGCCGGGGCACCTGGCGTCGCAGCCCGCCCTGATGACCGGGCCCAGGCACGGCTTCCCTTGCTCGACTATTACGCAGGGGTATCCTTTGAGCTTGCACTCGACGCAGACGGGGTAAGTGAAGCTTGTCGGGGTGTCGCCGTGGAGCAGAGACGTTATGGCTCTGAGGGTCTCCTCCTTCTCGACGGGGCAGCCGGGTATGTTGATGTCCACGTCCACGTACTCGCTCAGCGGCTTGCTGAGCCTGGCGTCGAAGTACCCGGGCTCGACTCCGTAGACCTCTCTCAGCCTTTCGTCGATGGAGCCTTCGTCGTTCCTCATGGCCTGTATGCCGCCCTCCATGGCGCAGTTCCCGAAGGCTATGAGGACCTTGCTGCGTTCACGTATCTCCTTGAGGTGTTTGAGGTCTGTCTCGGTGGAGACGCTGCCCTCGACGAAGGCTATGTCCACTGGGCCTTCCTCCTTGTGGCTGCTTCCCTCCTGGAAGTCCACGATGTGGATGTGGCTCACCAGGTCGAGGAGCTCGTCCTCCATGTTGAGTATCTGTAGCTGGTCTCCTGCGCAGCCTGTCAGGCTGAATATTCCTACTCTTGGCTTCATTAGATCATCCCCTTGGTGTTTATGGCGTCCCATAGCGTGAACACGGGGCCGTCCTTGCAGACGTACTTGATGCTCTTTCCCGTGCCCACTATGCAGTGGCCGCACTGGCCGACGCCGCAGCGCATGCGCCTCTCCAGCGTCATGTAGACCCGTTCGGGCCTGAAGTTCAGGTTCTCCAGCTCCATGATGGTGAACTTGTACATGATGGGCGGGCCGCCGATGACGGCGTAGGTCTTCTTGGATGGGTGGTCGATCTTCTTGAACAGGCTCGTCACCATGCCGTGCATGCACCTGTCGTCTCGCTCGCACTCCAGCCCGTAGCAGACCTGGTCTTCCTCGTCCTCGTAGCTCAGGTAGAACTTGACGCCTTGGCTGTCGCCGTTCCTGAAGAGGTCAAGCATGTCTTCCTTGAACAGCATCAGGTCGTAGCACCGCACGCCGTAGAGGAGAGATATGTCGCCGTACTTCTCCCTGTTCTGCATCGCGTACTGGAGGACCCCCCTTATGGGGGCTATGCCGAGGCCGCCCGCGACGAGGAGGAGGTCGCTCCCCTCGTACAGGTCCATGGGGAAGCCGTTCCCGTAGGGGCCTCTGCCCCACACGGTGTCGCCGACCTTCAGGCCGTGGATGGCGTTGGTCACTCTCCCCGCGTTCCTTATGCAGAACTCCAGCTCCTGATCGTCTCCGTGGGCGGTGCATATGCTTATCGGGGCCTCCCCGACGCCCATGACGCCGAGCTTCACGAACTGACCGGGCATGTACCTGAAGTTCTCCGCGTACTCCCGGTCCTGGAACTCTATGGTGAACAGCTTCTCTATCTCTGTCATTTCTTTGATGTCTGTTATCTTGGCCTTCATCGGCTCAAGCGTGTTGTCCTTCACTCTATGTCACCTCGTACCTTCTTCATGACTTCAACGTAGTCTATGTCCGCGGGGCAGAAGACCGTGCATCTTCCGCAGCCCACGCAGTTGGTCATGTCCTCGCGGAGGCTCCCCTTGCAGTTGAACCTGTTCCTTATCCTCTCGCTCGCCGTGGGCCTGAAGTTGTGGCCCCCGGCCACCAGGCCGTGGTCCTTCAGCATGCACGAGTACCATTTCCTGACCCTCTCACCGGTGTTCAGGTCCAGGTTAAGGTGGTCCTGCACGTCGTAGCAACGGCACCGCGGACAGACAAGGTTGCATGAGCCGCAGCCGAGGCACTTGTCGCCGTACTCGGCCCAGACTTGGCTCTCGTAAGCCATGTCGAGGTGGTCTTGGAGGCCGGACATCTCAAGCTCCCTAGTGAAGGACGCGAGCCTATCCCTCTCCGCTTCCCTGAAGGCGTCGAAGTGGCTCGGCTCCGCCGCCTCGAACAGCCCTAGGTGAGTCTCCATGAACTCGTGGCCCTTGAGGGACCCCACCCGGACGAAGTAGCTGTCGCCTATGTCGTGGAGGAAGAGCTCGAACCCTTCCTGGGCGTAGCTCGTGCCCGTGGACTTGCAGAAACAGTACTCGTCGGGGACGCAGCTCACGCCGACTATGAACGACCTCTCCTTCCTCTCAAGGTAGTACTTGTCCGGCAGCTCCTCCGTGAACACCTTCGCCAGGAGGTTCAAGGCGTGTATGTCGCAGGAGTGAACCCCGAGGAGGACGACCCTTTCTTCACCAATGGGGGGCTCCGTGTACGTCTCCTCGTCGGCGGTATCATGGTCCTAGTGTACGAGAGGTCGATGTCAGATAGGCTCTCGAACTCCATGAAGGAGTGAGCCTTCTCGCTGGTCTTCACGGGGGCGTAGAGGTCGCCGTATTCCCCGAGGGCGTCCACCAGGTCGCCCAAGCTAGACTTGGCGAGGATCTTTACCAGTTTGCCACTCAAATTTAAGCACTTCACATAACACTATAATGCTTACTAATAACGGTTGTTCATGGCAAAAAAACATTGATTAGACAGAGAAAATTGACTTTTTAGGGTAAAGAAAACAGTAAAAGTGAGGATTATAGCCTACATAGGTTCAGGAGGTTCTCGGTGGCGGCCTCCCCAACCTCCTTCCGTGTGAGCCCCTTCAACTCCGCGATGGCGTCGCAGACGGTGAATATGCCCTGTGGATCACCCGAGTCGGTCTCCGTGAGCAGGCACTCTAGAGGGAGTTTCTTCACGGCCTCGAGGAACCGGGGCTCGGCCGCCTCCAACGATCTCAGACCTATCGACAGGTAGATGCCTTCGTCCACGCATCTATCGGCGTAGTCCTGATCCTTGCTGAACCCGTGGATGGCCAGCCCCGTCTCGGTGCTCCCGTGATCCAGCATGATGTCTATGATCTCGGTCCCCTCCGCCCTGTCGTGGACTATGGCTGGGACACCCAGGTTCTCGGCTAGCCGTAGCTGGCCTTTGAAGCTCTCGATCTGGGTTTCCCTGTCGATGTATCTATCCTCCCTTACCCACTCCTTTGTCATGCGGCCCTTGAAGTCGAGACCAATCTCGCTCACGGCGACGACCTCGGGCTCCCGGGCAAGCTTTATGAAGCGTTCCTCGACCGAAGGCGTGTACTCGTCCGCGTACCACGGGTGCACCCCGACGCACCCCTTGACGATGTCCCACTTCTTGGCCGAGGCGGTCGCCTCGATGGATGAGTCCAAGTCTATGCCTGAGGTAAAAAGGAGCGTGAACCCGGCGTCCTTAGCTTTCCCGATCACTTCGTCTGTGACCCCGCTTAGATGGCAGTGGCTCTCGGAGTACATGAACCTCACAGAGTGATGAGGGGCATAGAGGAAAAAGGGTTTCCTTACCTTTCCGACGCGGAGACGCTGTAATCTGGAGGCGATCTTTCTCTGTTGCCGAGGTGACGATGGCTAGAGATCGCTGGACTGCCTATAGCTGTTGTAGAGGTCTATTATGGCGATGTTGCCGATGGCGCCCATGAGGAAGCTGAGGTATTGCCCGACGTACGGCACGAAGCCCAGCGCGACGGCTATCAGCGCCATCAGTATTCCCAGCCCTATGTAGGTCCAGAAGCTGCCCCGGGTGAACCTGACGGTTCTTCTAAGAGAAGCCATGAATCCCTCGTCCCCTCCCACCATCACTATGAATGTGGGGGCTACGAGTATGGCGACGACCATCATGCCGGCCATAACCAAGAAGAACACGAGGGCCGCGAAGCCGCCCCCCATGGACTCGTTGAATATAATGAAGGTGACGGCCACGCCTGAGGTCGCCATGAAGAACACGGAAATGAGTATGGACGCGTACAGGAAGCGCAGGACTCGTCTCCCGACGTAGATGAAGCTCTCACGGAGCAGGGGCTCCTCGCCGCGTACCGCCCTCCAGGAGGCCTTTATCGAGACTAACGAGGTGATCCACGAGACCAGAGACAGCAGTATCAAGGCAACCGGGACCCAGCTTATGAAACGCGTGTAGTCGAACTCGAAGCCCGTGGACACGTAAGAGACGGGGGATACCCCCATCTGGGTGTAAAAATAGTCAAGCAGAGAGTCGATGAACTCGTTGTAGACCGTCCACGACTCAAGTATCATCTGGTTCACGAAGGCGATCACGATCTCTACAAGGGAGGGCCCGAAGACCATGGGCTTTTCTCGGGCGACACCGACGGCGTACTTCAGGTGTGCCACAGCCCCCCGGCGCTCCGGCTCCTCGGCGGCCTCTCTGTAGTGTATCTCGGTGCCGCATCGAGGACAGTGAACGGTCTCCTCTGAGACCTCTAGGCCGCAGCGTGGACAGTAGGGCAGCTAAGACACCACGCTAACATGTAGCCCGTATGGAGTTAAACCTTTCAACCCCTCAGACTGGAGACGGCCCTCGCGGTGAGCCTGACGGCCTCCTCGCTGCTGTACCTGGGAGCCCATCCTAGCCGGCGAAGGGAAGAGGTGTCCAGCTGCATGAGCTTGACGTCGCCCTTCCACCCCCTTCCCCCGTCCACGCCGCCGGTGAGGCGTATCCCCGCGTCGGGGTGCCCCGCCTCCTCCCTGACGATCTCGGCTATCCTGAGCACGCTGAGCCTGTCCATGCTTCCCAAGTTGAATATGGAGACCTGATCGACTGACTCGACGCCCCTGAGGAAGCCTTCGACGCAGTCGTCTATGTACAGGTAGGACTTGGACTGGGTGCCGTCCCCAAGCACCTCAAGCACGTCGGGGGTCTCCCTGAGCTTCCCCACGAAGTCCCATATGACGCCGTGGTTGCTCCTGGGCCCAACCACGTTCGCGAGCCTGTATATCACGGCCTTGTAGCCGTTCATGGACGCGTAGGCGCTGATGAGCGCCTCGCACGCCAGCTTGGAGGCCCCATACATGGATATGGGCTTCGTCGGCCCATACCCCTCGGTGGTCGGCAGCTCGTCCGACTCGCCGTACACGGTGCTGGTGGAGGCGAATACGAGGTGCTCGACGCCCCCCTGTTCAGCGACTGCCTCTAGGAGCCGGTACGTCGCCTCGATGTTCTGGCGGAAATGCTCCTCTGGGCTGGCCTTGTTGGCCCGGACCTCCGGGTTCGCGGCGAGGTGGAACACCCGGCTGCACCCGTCCACGGCCTCGCTGCAGACATGATCGTCGAGGAGGTTCGCCTCTATGAACTCGAAGCCCGGATGGCCCATCCATCTTTCGAGGTTGCCGGGAGAGCCCGAGGACAGGTTGTCTATAACCCGTACATGGTT
>Ga0272442_10007886_pt1 | contig 13669 bp, 8 predicted proteins | sample SSMForm2O_FD_200262 | JGI IMG/M metagenome (GOLD analysis project Ga0272442, IMG submission 200262) | Marine sediment archaeal communities from Little Sippewissett salt marsh, Falmouth, MA, United States - SSM-Form-2O | ecosystem: Environmental > Aquatic > Marine > Wetlands > Sediment ...
GTTCGTTGCGCGCCACGATGTAAAGCTTCGCGCCCGCGTGCGCCCGCGCCAGTTCGAGGTGCAGAAAACCGAGCTCGGGCCGTGCGGCAAGAACCCGCTCAAACGCGGTCGCGGCATGAGCGTAGCGTTTCGTTGCGCAGGCTTCCCGGCCAAGCGCATAGTTGGCCGCGGGATCGGCCGGCTTGTCGAAGACAAGACCACTCAGCAGGTCGTAGGACTTCTCGTGGTCACCCGCGGCGGCCGCTTTCTTCGCCGCCAGGTATCGCTCTTCTTTCGCGATTCCCGGATTGAGCTTCTCCGCGTTTGTCCAAGTATCGCTCGCGCCGGCAGCCAGGTGACAACACAGCACGACAGCGCCGACTGTCAAAACCAATCTCGACATTATACCTCCCGGGTAGATGAAGGCCCCGATTGGGGTTGTCGGGAATCGAGTCTGTCAGAGAATACGGCGTCAGACAAGCAGCAATCGGCGGAAATCAGGGCTACCTGCCCCCCAGATTGAACGGAATCTCCTCGTATTCCGGGGGTGATGCGTCCGGGTCGGTTACCCGTATCCACGAAAGCCGCTCGTAGCCGGTGCCCGGATCGAACTGGTAGAAATACCGGTAGAAGCCCACCGCGTCGTCAGGCACGGGAAGAGCCTTCGGAATGCGCATAGCGTTATCGAAGAACAGCGCTCTGATTGGCTTGTCCGGTGTTTTCATCTCCCTGACGATCTTCCTGATGAAGTTCGTGTCCGTCATTCCCTTGGGTTCGACGTAGACGAACGTGGCCTCGTCCGTGACCGACATTACCTTCCACTTGTAGTTGGAGTTCGTACAGAACACCAGCAGCGTCAGCGCCACGAACGCGAGCACGATCCCGCCGGGTATGACCCAGAGACGTACCAGTCGCTGTCCCCTGCTCCGCCGCCTCGCCAGTGCGGAAACCGTCACTCCGCTGCCACAGACCGGACACTCTATCGTGTCACCCGGCCGAGCGGTCTCCGGATGCAGCTTCAGCTCGGCCTTGCATTTCGGACAGTCAAAGAATCGATCGCGTTCCATAGCAGCACCTCTTCCGCGCAACACTCCTCACACACCATGCTTCTTCTCTCCGGCAACGTCCGCACACGCTCACATACCCACACGCTCACATACCCACACGCTCACATACCCACACACCCACATACCCACACACCCACATACTCAGACACTCTCATCTCTCCAGCCATGCGTCGGCCCACGCCGAGCTGCCTTGCAGCCAGACGGGGCCTCCGGCCGGCTTCACGCTCAGTTCCAACTCCGATACCCCGCGCACGTCAACCTCTATTGCGACCGCGTTGTTCCGCCAAGATACCGGTTTCTCGGTTTCGAACAGGACTTTGCCGTCACCCGCCACGATGAACTTCGCTTTTTCCCCGGCCAGCCTCGACAACGAGATCTTGTCTTCCCCGTCGAGGTCCAGCCCTACAACGGCAGTCAGGCGCCTGAACTCGCCCGACAACCCGTAGGTGATCGTCGAAGGCGCGCGCACGCCCAGCCCGGAGGTGTAGGTGGTGTTGCCGAGCGTGATGTGGTTGCCCATGAAGGATCTGCCGAACCCCACCGCGCCGCGCATCTGGTCGATCGCCGACGGCATCATCGTCGAAAGCGCTATCCTCCCTCCGTCCGGAATCGGGCCGGGGAACAGCATGGCCGGTGTTCCGCTCCGTACCGACGCCAGGCCCTCCCATTTGCGCCCGCGGCCGAAGGACCAGTCCCATCCGAAGAACCCGACCGCCAGGTATGACTCCGGTCCGCTCGTGCGCGCGTCGAATACCGCGTAGTCGAACCACTCCCGGGTGTCGAAAACGCCCCAGTCAAACCACTTGCCGAACCTCGAGCTGACCTGGTAGAGCGCCTGCCGTGAAGCACCCGTGAAGACCGCCACGAGCCGCCGTGGGTTGGCCGGATTCGGGTAACAGAATATGGCCCCCACATCCGGGCCCCGGTACGTCCGCCCGGCGCAGGTCACCGCCGCGCCGTCCCGGTCAACCCGGATCGGCAGCCTGGCCTCTATGCTCCGGTACACCGAGTTGCCTGCCGGCCCGCCGAAGATCACCAGGTTCCTGTCACGGATATCCGCCTGGTCGATCTCGGTGTCGGCCTTCACCCGGGGCAGAGCGCCATACCTGCGCTTCCATTCCGCGCGGAAGCGGCCGATCTCCATGGCCTCCATCTCCCGTTGCGCTTCCGGGCACTCGCCCGTTCCCCGGACGATCACGAACGCGTCCAGGAAGACGTCGGACACCGGTCCCTCGAGCCCCCTGCGCTTGCGCAGTCCCGCTGCCCTTACCTTCGCCGCCAGCGGGTCGTGAACGACAAGCGGGCCCTCGCCGGGGAGCGGGAGCTGTACGCTGTACGCCCGGCGCCCGTTCCACGTCACCTCGATGTCTTCCGCCAGGCCAAACGCCGACCCGTCGAGATGGAACGCCGCCGACATCACGTTGGTTGTCGTGAGCTTGATTCCTGCGGGCCCGTGTTCCAGTTCCGCGTCCGCGGAGGCCGGCTCACACGGCCGCTCGATACCCGTGATCTCCAGCCAGTGCGCCCTGCCGTGCCGCAGGCTCTCCGTCGTCACATGCACCTTGCGCGGCACCCGGGCCCGGACATGCGATGCCGCCTGCGCCAGCGCCAACGCACGCGCGTTGGCCGGGAAACGGCCGTGCCCGGCGTCGAGGAACTCCAGGTACCTGACATTACCACCCGCGGCGCGCAGCGCGCCTACCATGCTGCGCGCGTGGCCCGGGGGCACCACGGTATCCCCCCCGCCGTGTATGCAAACCACGGGAACGTTCACCAGGTTGCGCGCGAATGTCACCGGCGAGTCTGCCGCTCGGAGAAAGTTGCGAAGCATCCTGAATTCGCCTTCGCGCTTCCAGAGCCACTCCCGCTCCCATACCCGGTGGTCCGCGTTGCCGGCCAGCGGCACTATCCCGGCAAAGAGGTGTGGGTGCCGGCACGCGAGCGCCCAGCATCCCGTGCCGCCCATGGAGGAGCCCTCCAGGTAAATCCGGTCCGGATCGATCCAGTGACTGCGTTGCACGTGCCTGATCACCTGTAGAACATCGTCCTCCCCGATCCCCATGTAGTCGCTGGCGCCGCGCCCGTGCGGCGCCACGCAGATCGCGCCGGCCACCGGCTCAACGGGATGGCCCTGGAAAGGGCGGAACCCCGCGTGCCCGTGGAGCCTGACCACCAGCGGGAACGGTTTCTCTCCCGTGTAGTGGTTCGGCACGACAATCGAATAGGGCTGTGGCGAGCCGTCTATGTGCGACACGTAGGCCTGCAGGAAAGGGCGGCCCCGCTTGCGGACGATCACGTCCTCGCCGTCCTCGAGGACAACGATATCCCTTTCCAGCGCCTCCACGCCGCGCCTGATCCCGCCCCACCTGCGCCGGCCCTCGTCGACCTGCGTCTTGATGCGGTAACGCAGGTAGGATTCCTCGGCCAGGCACGAGTCCGCTCCCAGCCGAATGCGCGCGCTGGCCGAGCCGCGGAGCGCTTCGATCCGCGGGCGGGCCGCGTCCAGCCGCGCGACCATGCGGTCGCGCAGCAGCCCCTGCAGGAGCGGCACCCGGTCCTTCCCGCAACCGGCCGCCAGAAACAGCGCACACGCGAGGGTGAGTGTGCTTCCTGCGGCGGATCTCATCTTGGCTCCTTCCGGACGTGCGCTGCGCAAATGCTATCGTAGGGATATTTACCGGAAAGTGTGGCAATCTACCATCAGAATTTCCTAGTGTTTCCACGGGAGGTGCCATTATGAAGACTACATGCCGTATTCCAGCGGCCGCCTGTGCGGCCATGCTGATCTCCTGCCTGGCCCTGTCTGCCGCTGACGAGGGTAAACCCGACCACCCGTTTCTGCTCTGGACCCGGGAAGAGGCCGCCGCTATCCGCGCGCGGCTGGAGACCGATCCCCTCGCCGCGAAACAATACGAGCGGATGCAATTGATGGAATCACGCGGCGTCCGCGAATTGATTCGCCGAGCCAAGCCGAACGCTGCCATGCTTAACCTCTTCAAGTTCGCCGTGCTCGGCGACAAGGAAGCAGGCGAGAAGGAAAAGCGCGCGCTTCTCGGCTTCATAGACAGGAAGGCATGGACCAACAAGCCCGGCAATCCCGCCACCAGCAACGCGGCATGGCGCGACGACCGTACCCTGGACGCCTGGCGCTACGACGTTCTGTATGAGCTGCTGAGCGATGACGAGCGCGCCGGCGTCGAGCGTACCATTCGGTACTGGGTCGATTGGCTGCTGAAGAACCCCGGCCCCGCCACGCGCCCCGGCCGGACCCGCGTGGGCTGGCTCCCGAACATGCAGTGGCCCACCGCCATCGGCGTGCACAACCTCGCCGTTGTCAGCCGTGACGAAGAACTGATTCGCACCGTCTTCGAGGCGCCCGGGGGCTGGAAGTGGTTCTTCGACCGCTACCTGGGCGACGGCGGCTTCTACATGGAGGAGTTCGGTAAATACTACTCCAACATCGGCTCGATGCTGATGTGGTGTGAGGGACTCGACCGGCTCGGCCTGTCAAGGTACGGCTGGGACTATACGAGCCCCAACGGCGCGAAAATGTTCAATTTCCTGCGCATGCTCATGTGGGCCGGCTACCCACGTGTCCTGCGCGGCGAGGATATGCCCGACTATCCGACCGTGAACATGGGTGACGCCGGCCCGCTGTACGTCGTAAACGGCCGCAACGCCGACGGCCGCGGCGGGAACAAGTGGTGGGGCCAGTCAAACATGAACGGGCCCATCCCCAAGATGTCCCAGCCGCTCTGGTGGGAGATCGGTCACCGCCGCTGGCCGAACCAGGGCTTCGACTACTTCCTCGCCCAGATGCGCGCACCGGGCGAAGAGATTTACCTGCCGTCGCTCTACTTCGGCGCCACCCCGATCGAGCCCGGCAAGCAGGTCCCGCCGCCGGTCAGGTCCTACGTGGCCTATGACCGCGCGTTCGCCATGCTCCGCATGGAGAACGGCCCGGAATACTGGGAATCACCCAGGCCCGCCCTGGCGCTGCAGTTCGCCATGTACCACATGCACTACGTCCATGACTGCTTCTGCATCCTGCAATACGTGGCCGATAACCGTTTCGTGTACAACAAGCAGGGCAGGATAATACGCGGCTACGCCGGCAGCGATCCGTGGCGCGACCATCCGCGCGGCCAGGGCAGCGGCGTCACGGTGGACGGCAGGCAGGTCCAGCCCGTTGACAGCGGCGAGGAAGGCTGCAAGTACCAGCGCATCCGCCACTGGTTCTCGGACAAGGCCAAGTTCGTCGCGGTCCGTGCGAAGCCGCACCTGGAAGACAGGCAAGGCGAGATAACCGAGCGGGCGCTCTGGCCCGGAATCGACGCCGAACGCGCACTGGTCCTTACAGACGATTACCTCTTCGATCTATACCACCTGGAAAACGATCGATCCTCCATGGGCGCGCGCGTGTCCTACGTAACCCCGGCCAACCACGTTGTCGTTACGGGTGACGAATCAACCGCCGCCGACGCCCCGCGCGTCTTCGACTGGCACGTGCAGGGCCGGGGACGCGTCATGGGCGCGGACGCGGGGCCGTGGATCAACTCGACCGACTTCGACAACGGCGTCTTCTGGGATCCACGGCTGACCACCAAGCGGGGTAGAGACGTTCCCGACCCGACCAACGTCCGAAGCAGGATCGTCGGTGACGCCGCCTGGACCGAGGTCGTCCGCCGGCAGAGCGACAGCCCTTCCGATTCGGGCGTCCGAGTCAGAATGCTGCCGGCGCCCAACACCACGTTGTACACGTTCACTCCGCCCAATTGCTCCGCCGAGAACAGCTATGAGCTGATGGCGCGCCGTACGGATACAAGGACACAGTTCGTCGCACTGCACGAGCCCTTTGGCGGCCGGCTCGGCCCGCAGAAGATAGAGAAGTTCGAACGGATCGCGCAGACCGACGACGCCATCGCCGTGGCCATCGTCGGCAAGCCCGGCTCCGGGATAAACGATCGCATACTCCTGCGGTTCGGCGATCATCACGACAGGCCGGTCACCATCGCCGGCAAGTACGAATCGTTTACCTTCCACGGCTGCGTCCACATCCGTGTCGGGAGGAAGAAGGTCCGTGCCGACGGACCGCTCCTTGGTATGCACCTTTGCGTTGGCGGCAAGCCCGAACTGACCGTCAACGGACAGAAGATGGCTCGAACGATCAAGCGCGGGGTGCTCCAGATCGCGCCACGGGACTGACGCACGGGAACCTGTCCAGGTGATCGTCCCAGCCGAGCAGCATCTCGATCACGAATGCCGCGCTCCACCCGAAAGCCGGCGCGCCGCGCGGATCGCCGTCGGCCGCACCGTAGCACTCGTGGATGCTGTCGCCGCGTGCGCACCATTCCAGCAATAGGTCGCGGGATTTCTCCGCCTGCTCCGCCATGCCGTAGCGCTTAAGGCCCTGCAGGGCGAAGAACGCCACGTTCAGCCAGGTCGGCCCGCGCCACGAGTAGGTCTTGCCGTCGCCGGCATAGGCCGGATGGTCGAAGGCAACCGTTGGGAACGACGGGTACAGCTTCTTCTCATCGAGCGCAGGCTCCGCAACGGCGGAGGCCATCGCGTGGTCGGCAATGCCGATGTAGAGCGGCATCAACGACGCCGGAGTCAATACCCCGGTGTGGCATTCGCGCGCCTTGTCATAATCGTAGTAGCACCCGCGGGCAGCGTCGAACAGGCGCCCGTTGACGGTGTCGGCCAGCGCCGCTTCCCGTTGCCGCCAGTGCTCGACATCGGTCTCGCTGCCGCACCGCTCCGCCATGTAGGCCAGCGCCCTGTAGAAGAGGACCATGTAGCAGTTGAGATCGACCGGCAGGATTGTATCAACGCCGTCATCGAACCGCGGCGACTTGTCCCAGCCCGACTCGAACGAGTGAACGTAGTGAAACAAGCCGTCTTCGTCGCCGCCACGCTTCACGCGCCAGAACTCCTCGTAACGGACGAAAGCCGGGTACACCTTCCCGATCCACTCGGAGGACCCCATGTACGAATCCACGACCGTCGCCGCCCATGGCATGACAGGTGGTTTCCCGAAGGAATCGATGACGTGTCCGTTGGCAAAGATGGCGTCAACGAGCATTCCGTCGGCAAGCTGCGCGTTGAGAAATATCTCCACCTGTTCACTTGCAAGCTCGGGGCCCCAGCGCGCGACGGTCATCGCGTGGAATGCGGAATCCCAGTTCCAGACACCGGGATAGTGAGATATGGACGGACAGATCCCCCGCAGCGGCCGCCACGGCGGGAGGGTCAGCCGCTCCTCTTCGGTCATGTCCGGGTTCTTCTCCCGGATCCAACGCGGGAGCTCGCCGGAAGGAGGACAAACGTCTATGATATTGTTCTGCAGCGTGAGTGCCGCCCGTTCCAGGAGCGCCTCAAACCCCGCGGGACACGGCTTCTCAAGTTCCTCCAGCCATTTGGCGACATTCACCACGCGTTCATCTCCTCACTCAGGGCCGCAGCCGGCTCAGGGCAAGGACACTCTCACACGGAAGAATCCTGCCGTATCCGGCGCTTCGTTGGTGTGAACAATATCGGCGCCGTTCCCGACCCGATCCGTGAACCCTGCCACCGGTTCCCACGTACCTTCAAGAAGATTCGTCCGGCTCTCCAGCGTGTAACGCCTGGACAGCCCCTCGTCGTAGCCCGTTCCCTCAACGGACCGGGTCGCACAGGTCAGAACGGGCGCCCCGTCACACAGGTCCAGCGTGATCCTTGCCGCTTCGTTCGGATCCAAACCGTCTGTTCCGGCCAGGTACTCGTCCAGGTTACTCGACCCGTCGCCGTCGCTGTCCTCGTGCGGCCTGTTCGTAACCGACCCCAACACCTCCGACTCCCACGTGTCGGCCATGCCGTCCCCGTCGAGGTCCGTGGGAGTGCCCGAAAACCCGAGGCAGACGACCTTCCCGGGCAACCAGCTGCCCGAGCCTTCCTCCTCCTCGTACCCGCTGCTCCGGAGATAGAGCCGTCCGTCAGCGAGGACGGGCTGACCGTACCAGTCGTGACGGCCCGCGTTCTCCATGATCTCGAACGGCTCGCGCCCGCCGTCGTCATACCCGTCGGGCGTGGCGCGGACAACGATGAGTCTCCCCGAGTTGAGCGGCCGCGCTCCGGATACGATGAACAGGTACCCGTCGGCCGATGTCAGCATCATCTCCCCCGACTCTTCCGTGTCGATCGGCGCCAGCACCGAATCCATGTCCTGGGTCCATACGGCCTTCCCGGTCCTGATATCCACGCACATCAGCAGGTACTCGCCGTCGGCATAGCTGGTACCGTAGAGATAGTCGTCGATCAGGACGGGGGTGTTGCACTCAGCCGTCAGGTCGCCGCCTGACCATACAGCGCTCATATAACCGTTGGTGATACTGACCAGGCGCGACACCGGTCCGTCCGATGGGTAGACCGGATCGTCGGCCAAACCGTCGTCGCTCGCCGAGATGAAGACGTTGTTTCCCCAGACAATCGGATCGGCACACTTCTGCACGTTGACACACGGGTGGTAGCCCACGTATGCGCCGGTCAGGGCATTGACCGCATACAGCCGCGTCTTCGTCTGCAGGAGCGCCACGCGAAGTCCGTTCCAATCGGTCACCACCGGCGACGACCAGGCCGACACACGGTCGCTCGCGGCCGGGTTGTTCCAGGCTTCGGTCCCGCTATCGGCGTACAGCGCGCAGCCGTACTCGCCGCTCTGCAGCAGCAGGAGTTCCCCCTCCACGACCGGCGATCCGGCATATCCGCCGTAGGCCGGCTTCCCGCTGCTGCTCGTCGTGTTGCGCCATACCTTCGCGCCGCTGAGGGCGTTCAGGCAGAGAACCTCGCCGTCACGATTGTGCATGTAGACGTTCGTACCGTGCACGATCGGCGTGGCGCGCGCGCCGGGCCACATGGCATACCCGGGCCCGGCTGCCGGGAAAGTGTATGACCAGATGTTCGTCCCGGAAGATGCGTCCAGGCAATAGACTGTGTCCTCGCCCATCTCGTCACCGAACCCCAAATACCCCGCGACGTACAGCCTGTTGCTGCTGACCGCAACGGAAGAGTAGCCGAGCCCCGCTTCCGTCGCCCATAGACGCTCGGGGTACCATTTGTCGAACCACCCCTCTTCACGCGAGATGCTCGCCCTGTCGGCCCCGCGCCACTGCGGCCAGTCCTCGCCGTGGGAGTCCATCGCGGCGGCCAGCAGGGCCGCGACCGCGACCAACCCCGTCATATGTCCGAATTTTACCGGCATTCCCCTGTCCCAGTCTCATGTGTCCAGAACGCACTTTACTCTCTCGTGTGACAGATGAAACATCCGCCGCCCGAATCGCGTGCAGGGGGCTGTATGCCGTGGTCTCCCCTTCCTGCCGGTTGTACTGAGCACATTCCGTGCCGACACAGCAATTCTCATTATGGCCGATCTCGACCAGCTTCAGCACCGACGGTAGCGGAAGAATGCGGGGGGCAAGGGGAAAGTCAGACGCTCTTCGGGGACTTTGTGTCCGGCAGCTTGAGACAGGTGTCGTGATCGGCTGCGGAATGGTCGAGTAATCCTGGGCAACGTCGAAGCGCGACGGGGACATCTCCTGGTCCAGTACCGGAAGGCGGAGGACCGCCAATTGGCGCACGCGAGCGTTCCCCGAGGCGCCGTGAGCGCGTTCAAACTGTCCCGAGACCCGGCCCGGTTCCACAGCTCCAACTGGGCGATCACCGGATCGGCCTACGAACAGAACACCGAAACGCTGATTCTCGGCGTCCGGCGCATCCGCGCCCGCACCGGCCCCGAATCGACGCAAACGCGGCGAGCATCCTGACCGTATCGCCGCCGGGAATCCCGAACGCCTGCGACGGCGATTCATGCATGGGCAGTCAACCACTCCGCGAGCGGCACGTGGCGAATCGTTCCCTTGATGGTGTGCCACTGTGCCTCATACTCCTTCGCCTCACCGACGGTCAGAATGGTGAGGCGGTTGCAGTCCAGTTCCGCGCCGGCCCTCAACAGAGCCCGCGTCTCGAGATCGAGGGTCTTCGGATCCGACACGTCACGGCAAACTTGGATCAACTCCGTGACCTGGAGCCCCTGGCGCACAACGAAATCGACCTCCTGGTTGGCCGCGTTACGCCAGAAGAAGATAGAGAAGTCACCGTACAGCTCTCTCCTGCGAAGCGCGATGGCGACGGTGTTCTCCAGGAGCTGTCCCTGATCGCGGCCGGCACGAAAGCCCAATGCGGTAGCCGTCCCGTTGTCGACGCAGTAGACCTTCTTGTTGGCTGAGGCCTGTTCACGCGCCTTGAACGAGAAGCGCGGCAGCGTGAAGAACAGGAAGGCTTCCTCCAAATGGCGCAGATACTTCTCAGCCGTATGGGGACTCCGGCAGCGGGTGACTTGCGCCAGCCGCCGATAGGAAAACTCCTTCGCCACGTTCGAGAACAGGTAGTGGGCCAGATCCTCAAGTCCCTGGATGGCACGAATGCGAAAGCGACTAATGATGTCCTTGTACAAGATTGAATGCACGAGGGTCCGCAGGTATTCGACCCGATTGATGGCTGTGACCCAGGGCTCCGGCATGCCGCCTTCCCGCACGTAGCGATCGAGGAGCGACTGCCTTTCGGCTTGCGTCAGTTCGTTCCCCTGGAGGCGAATCAGCTCGCAGAGCGAGAATGGGAAGATAACGATGGTCTGGTGGCGGCCCGTTAGGTGTGTGGACAGCTCACTGCTCAACAGATTGGAGTTGCTCCCCGTGATGACCAGCCGGCGCCTGTGTCGCTGCAGGCGGTTCACGAGGAGTTCCCAGGATGGCAGATTCTGGATCTCGTCGAGCAGAAGATGCTTGGGGTGTCCGTAGAACTCATCAACACTCGTCAGAAGGGACCCGGCATCCAACTCGCCCGCCAGCCGCTCATCATCGAAATTGACATAGCCGAATGGGCCAAGGCTCTGTGCCAGATGGGCGGCGAAGAACGACTTGCCGGCTCGCCGGGGCCCGATGACGACCTTCACCAGCGGACTCGCCTGCAGAGCGTGCGCCGGCACGGTCCGCTTAACATAGCGCTCCGCCAGAATCTCCTCGAGCTCGCGCCTCTGCTCGATAAGGACGTCGCGAATCATGTGACCCCCCAAGCCTTTTTTCTACGTAATGCACAATAACAAAGGTTTTTGCGCATTACAATGCAAACTTTTCTGGAATTTTGTGCATCTTGTGTCTTTTGGGGCCCAAAATCTACCCGCGCCCGGTTCTCACCAGGCTCGACAAGGCCGCCATGCGGTCGGCAACCGCCGAGAGGCTCTGCTCGTGGAATTCGCCGGGCTTCTGCGGGGTCAGGCCTAAAGTATGAAGTTTAGAAAACTTTATACTTTAGGCCTGACCCCGCGGAATCCTGGAAGTTGGTGTTTTCGGAGCTCTATAGCCCGCCTGTGCTTCCCGCTGTTTACGCTTCCCCACGCCCTCACGGGTTCGTCGAGGCAAAACTCGCGGCCGGTGTGGCTTGCTAAACCTTCACCGTAAGACTCTTTCATTCTCTACTCCCCGCCGATCTTAATCGGCGCTTTCGGCCTGACCCCGCGGAATCCCCAGATTGTGTGTCCCCAGTTGTTCGACGACTGCATGGTGTGATGCCGGATCCTATTGCTCCTCGGCTCCCTGCGTCTTTTGCTTCTCGGCTAGGCGCTTGCGGATCGCATCAACGCTCTTTTCCAGAGCCTTGAGAGTGGAGTCTCGCTTGATCTCTTCAGGCGTTCTCCCTTCGCGTCGCCGAGCCTCAATAGCGCTCAACTTCCCGATATCGCTCTCGTCGCCCAGACAACCGAGGGCCTTCGCCGCATTCACGCGCACCGGCAGATTGCTGTCGCTAAGCAGCGGATAAAGGAGTTCGCGATCATTCGGTGCGCCTATCTTTCCGAATGTCCTAGCTACGCTCGCCCGGGTCCGGGCCTCATCTTTCCCTTTGCCCTGATTGCGGGCGAGCAGTTCTCGGGTTGCTTCTAGTGCAACGGTCTTGTTGCCTGTTGACTTGATGAAGATGCTTAGTATTCGTGCTTCAGCCAGGAAGGACTGCTCGCGCTTCAGGACTTCCGCCAAGAACGGATGCAGAGCCGCACCAGAATTAATCGCACGCTGATGTATCACCACGGTCCGTACATCCATCATATCGACGTCACCCAGTAACGTCTTCAGGTCCGCGTCTGGAATGGTGTTTGTATACACCCCGGCGTTCCGGACGGATTCCAGCCATTCTTCCGGAACCGCCATTGTTTTGGTCAACGGAAAGAACAGGCTGATTCCGGTGAACGCTAAGACAAGTACAGTGCCGCTTTCAGTCTTTCTTGACATGATCATTCCCCATCACTTTGGATGACTGAATCCAGTCGATTCGCTTTGTTGCTGTTTCCGAGTCAGTGGACGACGGCGTTTCGTATAGCAGGTTCTCTTGCCTGGCGGAATGGTATTCATCGGCCAAGAGATGCAGCAATTCGTGCCCCGTCATGAACGGGTTGTCGTAATCAGTCAAGAAGATGTTGTAGATATACGAGTCCTCGGACGATCTGTGGTAGTAATCGGCAACAGCGCAACCCACAATCCCGTCATTATCACCTCGTTTGATCCCATTGACGTAGAACACATGAATATCAACGTTCGTCCCGGCCGTTCCGTACGCATCTATGATCCCCTTGGCCTCGGCAGCAAGAATCCCCGATAGCGCGTTCGTTTCCACCAGAACATTGCCATCGGAAAGGTCTACTCGTTCATCATCGGGTGGGTCCTCGGTTGATATGCCCGCAACGATCACATCAACTCCCACTTGCGCGTAATTCTCGCTGACCAAGGCCCACTTCTGCTCCACGAAATTGGTGCTCACAGCCGGGGTACCCCCAACTTCATCGCGCAGGATCACGATATTCACCGTAACGGCACCCAAGACCGGCACTCCTGCCTCGACCTTGTTGCCCTGGTATGCGGCCGTCACTGTTCCGCCCAATGCGACAATGTGCGTCCGGTCGCCGAGCGTATCATCTGCAACTATGTTGGCATTCGTGAAGTTGTCATCCGCCTCATTCGATACCAGAATGAGGGACTCTGAGAGGAAGACCCCGCTGTTCGTAGCAGTCTCGGTCAACTCCAGATTCGTTGCGCTATCGTCATATGCTGTCCCGGGACTATCCGTTCCTATCGCAGCCGTGATTGTCCCGGCCCCCTCGTCTTCCGGACTGCGCACCTTTACGTAGAAGCGGTCGGTTTCGTCATCGCTTGCGTCGGGAAATGCCGCCTTTACGCTACAGGGGTTGTTCTCGAACGCATACACCCATTGCGACACTTTCAGGTTGCTCAAAGGGCTCTCGTTGTCATCGACAAATTCTATGGCGCTCGCGAAGTGGTAGTAGGAGGTCGTGTTGAAACTGTACTTCACCGTCTGGTTGCTCGTCGGCATTTCCGACGTCAAGAACGTGCACCCCGGCCAGTTTGTCGCGTCGGGGTCATCCATCGTCGGGAAGGTCTCCGTGTATTGCGTGCCGGGCGCGTAATCGCCGAGGGTGCCGACTAATCCTATGTGCGGCGAAGAAGACACCGATCTCCCTATAGTACAGGGTGAAGCACGCATACCGGCATTCTATCTACTACGCCTGCTTATGCCAGCGT
>Ga0272442_10007888_pt1 | contig 13666 bp, 20 predicted proteins | sample SSMForm2O_FD_200262 | JGI IMG/M metagenome (GOLD analysis project Ga0272442, IMG submission 200262) | Marine sediment archaeal communities from Little Sippewissett salt marsh, Falmouth, MA, United States - SSM-Form-2O | ecosystem: Environmental > Aquatic > Marine > Wetlands > Sediment ...
AGGTGCTCATCGCGGACGAGCCGACAACGTCCCTGGACGTGATCGTTGAGGCGCAGTTCATGGACCAGTTGAAGCGGCTGCAGAAGGAATTCGGGCTCACGCTCATCCTGATCACGCATAATATGGGGATCGTGGCCCAGATATCGGACCGGGTCGCCGTGATGTACGGCGGTCAGATCATGGAAATCAGCCCCGCCGCCGAGCTCTTTCATGAGCCCCTGCACCCCTACACCGAGGGGCTCCTCCGCTCGGTGCCGAATATCGAGCTCGACGACGACAAGCTGCAGTCCATGGACGGTTTTCCACCCGACCTGCTCGATCCTCCCCCGGGATGCAGGTTCTCGCCGAGATGCAGGTACGCGTTCGACCGGTGCAGGGTGGGCAAGATACCTCTTGTCGAGCGGGACGGGAGGTTCGTGCGGTGCCTGAAATACGAAAACAAATAAGGAAGGCGATCTGAGGAAAAGATGGCTCAGGATCTGATACTGGAAACCCGTGACGTGAAGAAGTACTTCGAGGTGGGGCGCGACCTCGTTCAGAAGATCATGGGGAAGAGGCGCGAGTACGTCAGGGCCGTTGACGGCGTATCGCTCGACATAAGAAAGGGCGAGGTCTTCGGCCTGGTCGGGGAGAGCGGATCCGGAAAGACAACGGTCGGGAAGCTCATACTCAACGTGCTCGAGCCCTCCGGAGGGAACATCACGTTCGAGGACTTCGACCTCACCAGCATGGCGAGGCGGGACGAGAAGGCCTTCAGGAGACACATACAGGTCATATTTCAGGACCCCTATGCGTCGCTCAATCCGAGAATGAAAATCGGGAAGGCGCTCACACAGCCCCTTGAGATACACGGTATCGGAACGCGGGAAGAACGCAGGAAACGCGCACTGGACATACTCGAGCACGTGGGGCTCACACCCCCGGAGATCGTGTTCACGAAATACCCCCATCAGCTCTCAGGCGGCCAGCGCCAGAGGATCGTCATAGCCCGGGCCCTGATACTGAACCCGGATTTCGTGGTCGCGGACGAGCCCATCGCCATGGCCGACGTGTCGATGCAGGTCCTCCTGCTCGAGCTCATGATGGACCTCAAGCGGGAGTTCAACCTCACCTACCTCTTCATTACGCATGACCTCGCGACCGCCAAGTACGTATGCGACCGTATCGCCATCATGTACCTGGGCAAGCTTTTCGAAGTCGGACCGCTCCACGATGTGTTCAGAAACCCCCTGCACCCCTATACGAAGGCCCTGCTCGCCGCAGTCCCTGTGCCCGACCCTGCTGCGCGGCGTATACACGAGATACCCAAGGGCGAGATACCCAATCCCATAAACCCTCCGCCGGGCTGCAGGTTCCACCCCCGCTGCCCACGGAAGATGGACATCTGCGAACGGGAGATCCCGGTAATGCGTGAAAAGAGCCCCGGCCACTCCGTGGCCTGCCACCTCTACGAATAATTAAGGGGAATTTATCAATAAAAGCTACGGCTCTTTTTTCTTGATAACGTTTGGAGCCGGTTTCCTGAAAAAACGAACCAGCACGAACATGTTTAAAACGAGGAACAGGAATCGAAGATAGAGGCTCAGGGACACCAGGCGCCATTCGCCCCTGGCCTCGGTCCACTCCGGAAGATCGTCCGAGAGCTTTGTTTTCAGGTGATTCAGCATGAAACTGCTCACGTAATCGTGTTTGATGTCGTGCAATGCCGCAAAGTCCAGTATCGTCAGAAGGAGCACCGCAGCACAGAGGAGTATGGTTATAAGTACGATCGTTCTCGTGTTTTTCATCGTTTCATGAAACCTCATTCTGCTTCCTCCGGGACGGCTTGTCATGCTTCTCTGTGCTCCTGATCATTACCATCAAAATAATATCAGCAGGGTGTACCTGACGTAAAAATTACACCCTGTCAATCGGGTGACGTATACGTGTGAGGGTTATTTTGTTTGAAATCCAATACGTCTCTGAAGACACTTATTTCAATCGCCTCGGGTGAATTGAGCACACGTGCCGCCATGACGGCGCCAGGCTTAGTGAAGGCGAATGGCAGTGACTTTGAAATTTGCCGGCGCAAATCCTATTCGATGATAATCGGAATGTTCATGCATGCGCCCGTTTACCGGGCAGATGGGAGTCTTGTCGTTGTCCCTGAGCTCGGGCCAGCAGTCGGGGGCATAGGACTGGATATTGTTTTCACTCACATAGCGCTTGAGCGCCAGATAGAGCCTGGAGATGCCTCCGGCTTCCCCCACTCTGTCGTCCCGTATATCGAATATCTTCTTCTGTATTTCCATGTCCTTTTCTATGTCTTTTTCATCGATATTCCGCATGAGCTTGCTGCGCGTCAACGGCGCATGTGAGCGCGATCGAGCGGCTTTCTTCAGCACTCGGATTCATGCACTGAGCTCCGTAGCTGAAGCCCTCCTCAGCCCCGGGAGCCGCCGAACGGATTGTCTCGCGAAGGGCCTGAAGCGCACCACGGGCGTCCCCCGGAACTCCGGCAAGATAGGCGTCCACATCCCCGTCCCTGTCGCGTTTGCCTTTCATTTTCTTTCAGTCCTTCCTGAATACATAGATTGCCCATCCGAATGTTTCCCGTCCCCACCTGAGATAATGCTCCCTGCTCTCCCGCACCCGTTTCAATACCTCTTTTACATCGGGGTCCTCCGGATGCTCAACCGCCCAAGCAGTCGCCGCATTCCACTGCAGTCCTTCATATCTGTCCCAGTCATCCTGGTTGCTCACCAGCGTGTAGACCGGTTCCAATCCGAGCTCCTGCCCGGCCTTCACGTTCTCATAATGCGTCCCATAGTTACTGCGTTTTTCCCCGACGGCCTCCAAATGCTCCGCGGCCGGTTCCCGGCGCCAATAGGGCTCCCCGACTACGACCCAGCCCCCGGACCTCGCCATTGTGTTGAGCGCCCGCAGGGTATCCCGATGCCCGCCATAGATCCAGCTCGCGCCGATACAGGCCGCCAAATCGAAGCTTTCCGGCTCCTCCGCCCCGTACTCCGCCCCATCCATCTCAAGAAACGTCAACCGTCCATCCGGAACCCGTTCTTTCTGCTTATTCCGTGCGCCTGCAACACAGTACGGTGAAAGATCGACTCCTATTCCTTCAATAGCATACCGCTCCGCAAGCCGGATGATAAACTCGCCCTTGCCCGTGGCGACATCAAGCACTCGCGCTCCGGACCGTAATCGCAGCAGCGCGATTAGTTCCTCGAACTTTACAACACTCATCGGGTTCCAGAGAACGTGTTCCCGGTGTGTAATATCGAAATACTTCCACAGATCCATGTGCGAATTCCTTATAGAGTTATTTAACAAGCAGCACGACAATCGCAAGAGGCCGTGTAAAAAAATCGGTTCCGGTCCGCTGCATCTGACGGCCGGAACGCACAAGCGACACGGCCGAACTGAACTTACGACCCACACGATTATTGATTTTTCTACTGAATTGAACGAGAAATTTCATACGATTAAAAATGAAATATCGCTCCAAACGACACATAGTTTATCAATGCAAAAGTATATACCTCGTCGTTATCCGCTCCTCCTTCAACGATTCTATATCCGGCTTTCAGGTCTATTTTATCAGAAGCTTCAAACAGCAAAGCGGCCAGAACATCCTCGGCCCTGCCCTGCGGCGCGGCAAGGGCGTCTCCGTCCAGCAGGAAGGCAAATCTATTGTAAAACCTCCACAGGAGCCGGAAGTGTATCAACGGCACGAAGCCGACATTGATTTTTTCAGATTCGAGACCGCCGGCTTCCACGGCGATTCTTGCATCGCGAATTTTCGCGGTAAATCCGGCTCCGATCTCGATCTTCGTTTTTCTCAGAAAATCATAGCGGTAGAATAATCGATAGGAATTGAATTTGTACGCAGCTTCCAGGGGGGTACCGGCCGGAAAGGTTTCACCTGCGAATACAAGATCACGATCCAGCCGGCCGGTGGAATCAACCGACAGGGGCGCAAAAAGAGCACCCACATGATGACGATCATTGAAATTATACAATACCCGGACACGGTAGAAAGCGCCCGGATCGGCTTCGAGCTCATCGGAAAGGGAAAAGAGCGTCCCGCCGTCTCCCGGAATTCTCACATCGTTGTAGCCGCTGAAAACAACGCCTGTTTCGACATCGAGATCAACCTGTGAAAAGGCTTCGGTAGAGAGCGCTACGACTATACCCAACAGGATAAAGAAAAAGCAGAATAGTTTTTTCATTCCTCACTCCTCAATGTAAACGTTCGACTTCTATTCCCGCCAGTGTTCGGGTTTGTCCAACAGATCGGCGCATCGAACTTTACCGGATACGCCGCCGATCACCCCTTTATGCAGTTCCTGAACCATCCAGGCATCCGCGTGCTCTTCAGGAATCGGATATGGCGCTTCAAATCCCCGTACGCCCGCGGGTTTGAACCCATAACGAGGGTAATAATCCGGATGCCCGAGCACGAACACCAGATCAACGCCGGAGCTCGCCAAATGCCGTAAGCCGCGGTCTATCAGCTTTCCCCCAATGCCCTGTTTTTGAAAACCGGGGATCACGGCCAAGGGAGCCAGTATCGACAGGGACACCCCTTTCTGCGCGTTCTCCAAACGTGCCGAAGTAAACAGGATATGCCCCACGGCCTCTTCATCATGAAAAGATAGCAGGGAATAAAGAGGTCGTGCACTTGTATCACTCAATAAATCCTTTACCAGATTCGCCTCTTTGTCATATCCAAAGGCCTCTTTCTCCACATTCAGCACGTCCGCTAAGTCTGATTCCGTGGCCTCTCGAATAATCATTTTTCCTCCGTTTCCGAGTATTATTTATTCCGGAACTGATGAGGGCGGGCCCAACCCTGGCGCACCCGCGGTGCGGAAAGCCTTATCGCCCGTCATAAAACATTATATCTTACAACTGAAAAATACGCTCTATCCGGAAGGAGCGGCAGCGCATCGAAACCCGGTACGACAACACGGGTACGGAAAACATTTTGCGAGGAGAACCATCATGCAGGATCACAAGATTTCAGTCAACAAACACTGCCCGTGCACACAGCCGGAATGCCCTGTCCGGGGCAACTGCGTCCTGTGTATTCAGGCCCATCTCGACCACAAGCAGCACCTGCCCGAGTGCATGGAGAACCTTCTCAGGGACAGGGTGAAGGATCTCGCCGGGATGATGGAGTTCGAGGTTACCGATACACGGCCCACTCCCGAGTTCTGGAAAACATTCGACACAAAGGGCTACCTGGAGGAATGCCTGGACAGGCACAGTGAAAAGGACTGAGCGGTCCATCCGGATGTTCGGTATCATTTTATAAAAAGTTTTCCCAAATTTTACATTTCTTATTTTCTCGCCTTAAACTATAATCACCATATAAAATATTTCTTCGGACTATATCATGATACTAAAAGAAAAACCAATTAAAGAAAAACTTGTAAAATTAAGTTCTCATTATCACCTGTTTTACAATAATCAATTCATTAAGTACTATTTGCTCGATGCCAAAATATCAAAAAATATATGGATCGACATCGAATGTTTAATGAATTCGGTAAATGAGTTTGAAACAAGCGGATGTGAGCTGGAAAATTTATACGAGCAGATTTCATCCTTCGTCACTTTTATTACAGTGATGCAAAACGAAGTGATTCCAAAAATGTTGAATGAGGAAAATCTGCAGGCTAAAAAATTATCATCAGCAAGCAAGGTTTTATATAGAATGACCTTGAAAAATCTTCCTGAAAACATTCGTATATTACTTAATATGATTAATGAGCTGTATAATACAGTAAAAGGAATCGATATATCGATGAACGGCGAAGATAATGCTCTCTATATTAACCTGCCCTATGTAAAAAAAATCGATGATAATCTGAACAGCCGATTGAGTTAAAATCCCCCTGTCCCTTGACTTCGGGGCTCGTCTACGTGTTGGGTATTTATCCAGATTATTCAGCCGACTAATTTATTGATTTCATGCTGATGGATACAGTCCGCGACAATCGAAAAACCAAAAAGAGTAGTGAATAAGCTGACAATGGGCAGTGATTCAAATACCTGTTTGTTGTTACTTCTTTGTATTTCCACTATGGCGGATCCCATTTTGTATTGGTAGAAAATATGATAAATGCCGAATGTGAGAATGGAAAAAAGTATCCAGCGGCCGAATCTGAATTCCGTTCTCTTGAGCAGAGTATTACATGCTTCCATCTGCAGGTAGTTCCAGTAAAGATTAAAGATACCGAGCGTTATAATTGTCAAAATGAGGTAGAGGGGTATGCTGCGATTGTATTTCGATTGCGGCGCAGCGAAAGACTGATTTGTGCTGTTTGTGTTTTGTTCCATTTTGACATCCTTCAGGTTGGGAGTACGTTCAAAAACAGAATACTTATGTCGGCTCCAAGGTTACTGCCGGTTTCTCGGCAATGCCATTCGGTCTTCTTCCCTGCCGATGTACTTTTCTTCGTGCTATTCCGTGCCGACCATGACATTGGATGCCTTGATGACCGCATAGGCATCTTTTCCCGGTTCGAGCCCGAGCTTCTCACAGGATGTCTTTGTGATAATCGACGTGATTACCACACCTGGCGCAACCTCTAAAGCCACTTCCGAGTTCACAGCGCCCATCACAACAGCTTTGACCGTACCCTTCAGAACATTCCGTGCGCTCAACTTCATCTGTTTATCTCCTTCTGCTCAGATGTTTTCTCATTTTAATTCTTGTCTTCTTCTCCCCGTTACCTCCCGGTAATCCACTTCTTGAGTTTTTCGTCCACGGTCCCATCTGGAAGGACATAATCGGGCGACACGTATCCCTCCTCTTCGAATCTCTTCTTGCGGACGCAACCCCGTCCTCCGTTCATGCAGTACTCGTCGATCCATTTTCCGTCCAGCATACCGCTGTCATATGCCCTCTTCATCCCACTGGTACCGTCGTACCAACGGCAGACAGTGCTCCCGCGTCTCGTGCCCTTTTCGTTCATTTTCCGGCCTCGTTACACCTGCTTTTATATTCGCTCATTTTCTTCTTTCAGCCTGCTGAGAAATTCCGGCATCTTGTATCAGCCGAACAACGAGACTCACCCGCTCGACCGAAGCGGAGTGAAAACCGGGTGACGTGCGGCGCCTCCGCTATTAAACGATTTCATGGACCTTCCAATGCTTATCCACCCACAGGCCGATGATCCGAATATCCGGATATCGAAGACGGAGGAACTCGACACCGGCAGCCAGATGCTGCTTCTGTTCTTCCTGCGAAGCCGGATTTCCGGCACAATCGTGATGTCCCGCAAGTGCGAGCCCGACCGATTTATGGTTCTCCACCGATATATCGATTCGCCGAAGGATGGATCGAACCAAATCTTCATCGGTCCTTTTCGCCAGGATAAGGTTCGGGCCGGGCTCGGTTATGGAATCAACATGCTCAACAGTGAAACGCTCCTGCAGGTAGCTGATAACGGGCAATTGAACCCGGCCATCCATACAATTGACTGCAGTGCAGAAACACACTATCCCGCTCACCTTTACGTGCCGGTCCACTGATTGTTTTCAACCTCTTGTATCGTTTTTACCCGTTCAAGGATGACTTCGGTGGCCTCACCGATCCCCTCGGCAACGACTGTATCCTCAGCTATTTCATCCCTGTGCTTCATCCCGTGCCCGGAAAGCAGGTATATCGCATCCGCTCCCGCATTTTTCGCGAGTTCCACATCATGGGGATGGTCCCCTATCACGAAAGACCGTCCGAGATCAATCCCGAAGTCCCGTTCCGCCTTTTTGAGAAAATAAGGGTTGGGTTTGATGCAGCGGCAGGCGGACACACTCGCATGCGGGCATACGTATGACGCCTGAAGCTGTATTCCGTGCCGGGCCAGGTGCGAAACAATGTAGTTATTTACGTTTTCGACGTCCTGCATGGTGATGAGGCCCTTTGCCACGCCCGACTGGTTCGTGACAATGAACAGGGCGAAGTGTTCGGATAAACGACGAAGCGATGAGACCGTGTCTTTGAAGAACACCACCTGGGACGAATCGGACAGGTAACCGCGGTCCTCTATTATAGTGCCGTCACGGTCCAGGAACACCGCGGGAATATGATCGATTCGCTTTTTATTCAATGTGGTTCTCTTCATGGCCTTCAGCGAACGGATTGGGCGTGAGCAGATTTAAAACGTTTAATGAATTCTGAAAATTCAAAGAAACTGAGCGTGTTTAAATTCCGTCTCAATGCCCTTATCAGGTGGTTACAAAATATCTTACATTCTGTTTAGGGTGAACTTCAAGTTTTTAATTGATAACATGAAACAGTTATTAAACATGATTATCATTTCTATTTTATTCGAAAATTACTGAAGTCCACCGGAACCGGAAATAGTGCGTCTTAAGTATGTGAAAGCTCCATATCCTGCATATTTCTTGAAACTCGAAATTCGCTCTGTTTATTAAAATTCTCTAAGAGATTCCTGAATCCCTTTGTGCATTTCATACCAAAAACTCAGGGCGGCTTCATGTTTGTCTTTTTCGAAATAATTCATCCATTTAATAAGTTCGCTATCATTATTTTTTTCAAGAATGTGTTTTCTTTTTAAAAATGTATATATGATATCGATGTTTCTGTCGGGTTCCCAATACACGGATGAGTTACGGCTATTTATCCGGCTGGCGGTGATATAATTATTTTCAATAAATTGCCGCTTCAGCCCATACAACGAATCAATTATTTCGGGCATCATTTCTTCCGCCCAGTTCCGGTGAAAGCGGCATATTCCAAGATTATCCATTATTAATTCACCTCTTAGTCTTGCCGCACCCCTCCTGCCCAATTCTCTGGGAGTAAAGAAATCCTGACCGTAATACATATAGTATTTACCCATTATGGCCATGGGGGAAAGTACCCCTGGCGTCCAATACTGATTCGGCACCATCCATCCTTTGCGGGCATAGGCGGTATAGACAAAAGAATTCAGAATTTTCTTACCTTTTTGCCTCGATAAGCGGCGTGCAAACTTGCGTGCCCCTTCGCTGAGGTCGAGAATGCCCCGCTTCTCAATAATCGAATCCAACAGTGCCACCCCAATATCTGCATTGTGCATGGATGAGGAAACCACATCGAAGTTTTTTGCTGAAAATACTGGAATATCTTTAATACCTAATTCCCGGGGTGTTAAGTTTTTCTCGGATAAGCACTCCATTAACCATGAAAGAACACCTCCGATCGATATGGCATCAAACCCATACGTGTCCGCATGATGATTCAGTCTTTCGGCGGCACGTTGATCGAAAATTCCTGAGAGCGGGCCCATTGCCTGATAGGGTTCGTAATCCTTTTTGAATTCACCGTGCATTTTTTTACACACTGCGGCACATGGTTCGCCGCACGTTCTCTGGTCTTTCGTTTTAATGGTTTCTTCGTTGAATTGTTTTAGATAGTGATTCACGATGAATTTGTCATGAATGTTCAAACGTTCACTTTCGTCCATATAAATACTTTTATAATTAAAAGAGAGCATACTGCCGCCCAGGCTTGCATAATTTACACCGAATGTTCCTCCGGTTTCAAACTTCGGGTCGAAACGATATTTGGTAGTGGCCTCCATATCTTTGGCCGATAATTTCATTTGATATTTATCAACAAACCATTGGTCGGCGACTTTGCGGTCGCGGAAGTCTTTATCAATATAGGTCCCTCCGAATATAATGGCCGCAACACCGTGTTCTCTGAAAAGTTTGGTTCCAAATCCACCCCTGCCAGACCATGTATCGACAAAGGTTACTTTATCCCCGTGAACGGGAGCGGAGCAGATCGCCCCAAAATCAGTAGCTTGTGATGCGGGACCTGTAGCCAGGATACGGGGGTCGTTACTATAGTTTTCGCCGAAACGATTGAGCATGTAGTCCATTAAAGAATATACACCTCTTCGCCCCTCGTTCCATACTCTCCGGATATCAATCGGCTGAACTTCGACCTGTATTTCTTCACCGTGGTCTCGATTGAGATACATAACAGAGGGAGTAGCGGCCCTTCCTAAAATGGAAAGCATATTAATACCCAGGTTATCGAAAACCAATCCTGCCCCTCCCATCGAGGATATGTAAAATCCGCCCCAACAGGGAGAAAAGCCGGAGAAGAATAAACGGTTCGAACCCGGAAAAATAGAGCCGGCCAAAAGTCCTGTGCCGATATTTACACTGTTGTGCCTGCCTGATAAATACAACCCTAAATCAACCGGGCCGAAAAAATCACCCAGTTTATAATGATTGATGCGATAAAACGATGTTCCGGAATCGACAACAAGTACTTTTAAATTCGCTTTCATAATTTCTCCTTTGATATTAACTACAACACCTAACGGTGAAATTAATCGGCACCTGTACTGTTGCTTCTATAAGCGGCACACAATTCCGGCGTCCTGTTTAATGATTTGATGCTTATAACGGCCTTCAATACATGTTTGGTGCAGGCCCGTAAGTGCACCAGTATATTCAAATCAAAGCCGGATACGGGGAAACGAAAAAACAACGCAGCCCGGCTCATCGGCACCAAAAAAGCTTTTCTGAGATACCTGTACCCCCTGGCTTTGGATGCTGTATAAAAGCCGGGCGGGATTTCGTACCGGAATCTATGGAACCCACGAGCCAAATCACAGGTAATTCATGTCTTTCCTGCCGGAACCCATACGGAAACAGAACCCGGCTTGCATCGGAATTCACCCCACCCGTCCTCATTCGTTACGACAGATTCCTTGATATGATTTGTATGATCGGTGTAGGTCATATTTGACGCTCCAGTTTGCATCCATTTAATACCGTCGCCATCATTACTAAGCAACACGGCCATACCGCCGGGGTGCTCCTCAGTGCCTACTCTAGTCCACCCCACATAGTGCGGATCATCGAAGTAGTCGTTCTGGTCTCCGAAAGCATATTTGCGCCGGGCGTCAAGAAATCGATCGATCATCCACTTGTGGCTTGCCATTTCGATCGTATATTGGTTTCCATCCTTGCCGGCTCCCCTGTATTCAGCTCCATAGTAGTCGGCCATGAAGACGCAAGGATAACCACCTCTTCGCAACAGTATAAGCGCGTACGCCAGAGGTTTGAACCAGGCTTCCACTACCGATTCGAGTGACTGCAGCGGTTGTGTGTCATGATTACTTACGAGTGTTACAGCCAGGTCGGGATGATCTTTAACCAGGCTGTTATCGAAAATTGTTCTCAGATCGTATCCCTTTCCCTCACGGCCGGCAGCAGCGAAGCTGTAGTGCAACCCGGCATCAAAAAGCATAATGTTGCTATCTGTGCTCTTGATGAAATGCTCCAGAGCGGCATCCACACCCGACCAGTATTCGCCGACTGCGAACAGATTACGACCCGAGTAATTGCGAAGGTGCTTGAGCCAGTCGACGAAAAATCCCGCTTCAACGTGCTTGACTGCGTCAAACCGGAAACCGTCAACTCCGGTTGTATCCAAATACCACTCTCCCCAATAACGCAGCTCCTTTTGTACATCGGGATGAGCGATGTCGAGATTACAGCCCATCAAATAGTCGAAGTTTCCTTTTTCTTTATCGACATCGTCATGAAATCGTTTCCCTTCGAATAAATAAACTGCCTTCGCATCGACTGCCAGGGAATTGACGTCTACGGCGTTGAAGTGCCACCAGTGCCAATGCAGTTCGGAGTACCTTTTACCGCGACCGGGAAAGGTGAAGTGGGTCCAGGCCTTGATTGTCTGCAAATCTCCGATGACTTCCTTGCGATTTTCAGGATTGCAGGGCGTTGCCCTGATTTCCTCCTCTTCGTCCCCACCCATTTTATGGTTAAAGACAATGTCGGCGTAAACCTGCAAGCCGGCCGCCTGCGCAGCCTTTATTGCCTGGAGGTACTCTTCGCGCGTGCCGTACTTGGTGGGTATGGATCCTTTCTGGTCGAACTCACCAAGATCAAACAGGTCATAGACCCCATAGCCCGTGTCCCGGGCGCCGCCTGCGCCCTTGTACGCCGGCGGGAGCCAAATAGACGTGATGCCGGCATCGGCGAGAGATAATGACTCTTCGGCGATCGTTCTCCACAAAGAGCCGTCCGCAGCCGTGTACCAGTGGAAATATTGCATCATCGCACCATTATATTCCTTCATGAGTTCCTCCAACCGTTAAACGGGCCCTTCACCGGCGGTGCGAAACGCTATCCGCTCTACATTGTTGTCAGGCGGCAATTTTAGCGAGTTCGACCGTTTCTACACCCTTTCAATTGTCCGCCGTTGGGACAATGTTACCACTGCAACGATGACCCATAGTACAATGGCCCGTACCAGGATCAAGGTCAAGAGACCTCCCCCTGTCAGCGAAGGGTCGATAATCGTCAGGGTAGCCACGAGACTCACATGCATGAGCAGTGCTACAAGGAGGCTTTCAGTACGGTTGTAGACCCATACCATGAGTACTCTGTAGGCCGGTAACCAGGAAAGAAGGCGCGCAAACAGGAGGACGAGTGGGAATACTCCGGAGAAGCTGTCGTTTTCCCAGAATAATAGAAAGTGCCACGCTCCCCACAAGAGGCCTACAATGAAACCGGTCGTAAAAATCCCGTATCGCAGCCTCATCCGGGGGATAGCGAAGCCCGTCCAGCCGAGTTCTTCGAAGAAGCCGACCATAAGCCCCCCCACAACACCCATCAGCACAAGGGTTGCCTTGTCGTTCGAAATGAATATACCGGGGAGGAACTCGGGAGAGAATAGCGAGAGCGCAAGGAGTACAGCCGCCGTCGAGAGTGGGGCGGTTAGCAGTGCAACCAAATACCAGCGTATGCCGACTCGCCACCTGAGCAACCTGGATAAGAGCTCACGGAAACCCCTCCATCCGGAGCAAAGACCTATAAGCAGGATACTTGCCATGCCGGGGCCCAGAAGCATTGCCATCCCCAGCACTACTATTTGGTCCGTAGTTGCCGGGATTCCTTCGGGTCCGGCTAAAAAAAGAATGGCACCCCATGAGATGATAAATACCATGGCAAAGTAGATCGGCAGTGAATGCCTGTTAATGAAAACCCTGGTTGATGTCATGATGCGTTCCTTTCAACTGGCTCTCGTGAGCAGGACATCCAGCTCTTTGTCCGAACGTCTTGCATGGAGATAGTGCCCTTTGCCACGCCCGAACACTTCGCCCTGTTCATTTTCTGTTCCTCCATTGCTATTCTGCCTAACACCATGTTCAAGCGCTGCGGTGAGCAGTGAGCTCATTAAGTTCTATCTCTTCTCTTTCGGAGTAAACCGATAGATATAACCTATATTGGCGCATGGAACAAAAGGATCATCTGCTAAATTACCCAGGTTATCTTGTAAGACCTTTGCCATGCCTAATTCAAAAAAAAATCCACGATATCCCAGGATAGAAAAATTCAGACCATATGCAATTCCTAGATAAGCATAATCATAATCAGTGACAGGATCACTTCCAACAGATCTCCCGGCTAAAAGGTTTATACTTTGTTGCGTTTTTTCATTATCTGATAATTTATATCCAAGATTGAGCATCATTTTATTACAAGTTCTATTGAGATAATATTGTGAGAGGCGAAGACCGGTTCTTTTATGCCAATAACCAAGGTTAATACCGGATGTTGTTAAACCAAGCTCAGGATATGAAGCTTCTTTTAAATCTCTCGGCTTACT